>Ga0207127_10091_pt1 | contig 22156 bp, 18 predicted proteins | sample Alteio_BWMinHeat_17_FD_153574 | JGI IMG/M metagenome (GOLD analysis project Ga0207127, IMG submission 153574) | Enriched cells from forest soil in Barre Woods Harvard Forest LTER site, Petersham, Massachusetts, United States -... | ecosystem: Environmental > Terrestrial > Soil > Temperate forest >...
TTCCTTGATGACACCGTGGCAAAAGATGACGCCGTGGCAAAGGAAGCGTTGAGTTGAGGCTCTTTTTCACCGGTAAATAACCAAAGGCCACCAACTTTCATATAGGAAGAAAGATGCACAACGGCTGATCCCCCGCCGTACATAGGCCAGTTGTACGCATTGCGTCGTGTTCCTCCGTAACAACGGATGCACCACTAATGGTGGAACAATAGAGGCAAGGAGTACCGCAATGGCCGAGTACAAAATGAAGCGCAGGTATCCGCGATTTGCTTGTGATACCGGAGTAAAAATCCTTCCGGATTTCAGCAGCAAGAGTTATTGGGGAACGGTCTCAGATATTTCGCTCGGAGGCTGTTATGTCTGCATCCCTTCGCCGCTGCCGGTTGGACAAACTGTCACGCTATCCATCAAGACGGCCAATCTTGATTTGAACGTAGCCGGCCGCGCCGTGAGCTCGCATCCGGGATTTGGGATGGGCGTTGCCTTTCAGGGATTCCCCCGCGAGAGTGAAAAAAAGCTAAAGACGTTGCTGGAGCATCTGGCGACTCAACCCAAACCTACACATTCCTCCGGCGTTTTTCACTAGAGCGATCCTTCCAGCAATTTTCCCAAGCGGCTTGCCTATGCAGTGACAGTGCGCATGGATTTAAGCGCCAGAGCGCCTAACAGCAGCACGGCAGCGACAATGGCAGTCCATAGGACGGCTGGATGGCGCTCCGACCAAGGACGATCATCCGGCCTTCCTGTATACGCGGAGTTAGTCGCTTCGCTGCCCAGCTGTGCCGCGCTTGCGTCCTTGGAGTTCAGGAAGAGTTTGGCATAGTCATATTCAGGGCGTTCCAGCTTTTCATCGCCGTAATAGAGCGTTAGCTGGCCTCGCTCGGGCGAATCAAAATAAAGTCGTCTTTCAATTTGCTGCAAACTGGCGGACGTGAGCTTCAATGGCGGATCGTCGCCATTGTGGATTACGATTTTCAGCAATTTCTGGCCGATCTCAGAGAAATCCACCTCGTCATCTTCCGAATCAATTCTTTGTCCGGCACGCACCATGTGTACGCGATTGATTTCGCCGGTGCTCAGGACCAGATCTTTGTCATCGCGAATTTCAACCGCGCGGCGGAAGTTGGGCTGGGATGGATCGATAGCAAAGACAACTTTCTCAACCGGGACGTTGCCAGAAACATTGAACGTCAGGACAGTGTCTTTATTTTGTTGCTGGATGGCAGGAGCAGGGCTCACGGTGTGCCATACAGGTTTACGGTCTTCATGCAGCTCTGAGATGGCGCCCAGAATGTCCGCGGGCTTAACTGGCCCATCCACGGTTACGCGCAGATATTTGTACCTGGAGCGAGGAAGGCGAAGCATGAAGTTGTTGCCCAGATTTTCACGCGAGAGATCATAAAGAATGCTGTCGCCCAGTTCGACCCATTGCGGACCGTGAAGATCGTCCTGGCCTTCTACGTGAAAATGCGCAACAAAATCCTTTGCGCCCAGGCGCAGGTCCACGTGGTCATACTCCGCGACCGCTGACATATCGATCAGGAACTGCGTTTTGCCGCCAACCACTGACTGCTGAAGGACGGATACTTCTTCGTGCTCATGCTGCTGGCTACCGTGCTCGGTTAGAAGCGCGTAGGGAACTTCAGTCTGGCCGGTGTAGAGTCGAAGGTCGCCCAGATCAGGACGCGCATGGCTCCAGATAGTATCGTCGACAACCACATAATGCTGGCCAGACCCGGAAACCTGCACGGGCCGCTCGTACTTGAAATACGCAATGGACGAAGTTGCACCCAGCAACACCAGGGCAAGAAGCTTTGTGGTCGCCATCATCATCAATCAGTTCCTTGTTTTGCCGGGCTTTGTGAATGGCCGGCCAGCTTGAGCCAGCCGCGGTGGTAAACGTAGGACATTCCCATCAGGACTACGCCCAGAGCAATAAAACTCAAGATGCGATAGCCCTGGTCCAGATTGCGAGTATCCAGCGCAAAGACTTTGACAATGGTTACCGCCAAGAGCAGTATCGCCTGCCAGCGTATGAAAGCCGAGCGCTGCCGGAATCCAAACAGCATCAGTCCGGCGCCGTATACAAGCCAGATCACGTCATAGCACAAGTTCTGTGCAAACTCGATCTGCTGATAGCCCAGGTAGCTGCTTGGCCGGTGATGGGCTGCGTTCCACTCAGTGAGCTGCCGGCCGTAGTAGCTGTTGGCCTCCAGCGTGAGCGCCCAAAGGGCCAGTACGTTCAGCAAGACCCCGGCCACGCGCACAATCGGAAGCTCTCTGGCCGAAGCCGACCGCGATGCAGCCCACACGATGCCGCCAAGGATCGCCACGGCTACAACGTAGGTAGCAAAGCGAGCATTGAAGACCAGTGTGTCCACCTGGAAGTTGTCAAAGAGCAGACGGACGATGCCCAGCGTGAGCGCGGCCCCAGCAAACCAGCGCAGAAAATTCGTGTTCGTGCGAATGGCAATGGCCAGCAGTACCGCGGATTCAATCAGCCAGCCCAGGGTAATCCAGTGCGAGTCGAGCTTGAGAGGAATCGCAATGGTGATAAATGCGACAGCGATAGCAATGTGTAAAAGGTTAACCAGCTTGACCACATCCGGTTCACTTTTCACGCGTCGTTTGAACTGGCTGCTGATGGCCAGATAACCGGCAGCGAATCCGAGCGCCCACCAGGTGAGCGTTGTAAATTCGTGGTCGTACATTACAAAGAGAGCCAGAAAGCCGAGCGCCGCGTTGAGCAACGGCAGGAGCGTGAGCGTCACTGAAAATCCCGCATGCCAGCGTGAGCGCGTGAGTGGCGTGACCAGCGGGACGGTGGCAAAGATGGCAACGAAGAGCAGAAGAAAACCCACCGTTATGTTTCGAGCACCATGCTCGTAATAACTGGCATACCAGACAACATAAAGAATCAATGTGCCGGCAAAGCTTCCCCACAGAAGCCTTCGCCAGGGTTTTAAGAAGACCAGGGCGAGCATGCCAAGGTCCAGCAGGCCTACATAGGAGAAGAGAAAGACTTCCGCGTTGGTCCCCGTGGAAAGCAGCACGGGCGTACTGAAGCCGCCGATGATGGCAAAGGCAGCCAGAATCTCCGCATCTTGCGTGAGCGCCAGAATGACGGTGAAAACCGTGACAAGTAGCAGGGCGCCGAAAGCCACTTCAGCGGGTATCAGATGGTAAACCTGATATGCTCCCCATAATGAAAGGTACAGAACGCCAATGCCCACGGCCTTCAGCGAATAGGAAAATGCGACCTGTCCCTGGCGGCGGACAATCTCGCTCAGCACAATCACGGCAACTCCGCTGAGCAATCCGAGCGCGATGCGCCCGGCGGCTCCGATCAACTGACTGTCGAACGCATATTTGATGAAATATGCCACGCCGATCAGGATTGCCGCTACACCAATTCGATTCAGCCATAGCTTGCCAATCTGGCCTTCAAGATCGTCACTCGACCTGGCGGTGTCTTTCGCTCGACTTGTGTACGCGAATGCAGAAGTTCGTGGCGGCGGAGGTGGAGGAGGCGGAACGATGGGCCGTGATGGTGTTTCTGCACTCCCAAGCTGGGATTGCGGTACTGGCGGCGCCGCAGGACGCCCCGGCGTGCCCGGAACTGCCAGTGGGTCGACCCCTGCCTGCTGTTCCAGCTTGTGCACACGTGCTGTTAGCGCCGCTACCTGCGCACGCAGCGCCGCTAAATCATCTTGTTCGGAGGCCATGCGGGTAACCTAACGCATTTGCTGGCGGATGGGCAAAGATTTTATGGGTTTAAGGAAGGCCGATAGTTCATCAGGGAGCTCGTCTTAAGGTTGGCAATCCGATTCGTGTCGGACGCCGTTTTCGTCAATCATGAGCACCCATCTAGATCCCTGACAGCTAAGTTGGCGTGGCGAGGGTTCAACCCGGCCATAAGCAATGAGATCGTCAGGCTTTCCATCCTCCATTTCTGGTTCGTAGGCCGTCAACATCATTCCTTTGCGTAGCGCGATTGTATTTCCTTGATCGTCAACACAGGTATCGCTGTGCGAAAGGCATAGCATGTTCCCAAATAGGCCGTTGAAGTCGGCCCGGACACGTAATTTGCTCTCGCCGCCTGATGTTGTCATCGACAAATCGCCCTCACCGCCTCCAGCGCCGATTCGCAATCTGCGCGGCTTACGTCCATGTGGGTGACAAATCGCATCTGGTCAGCATTGATGCCCGCGGCAAGAACGTTCTTTGTCGCCAGTTGCTGGCTAAAATCAGCGGTGTTCATCCCCGTGCCGGTAATATCGAAGACAAGAATATTGGTGGCCACCTTCTTTGGGTCAATCTTGACGCCTGGGATTTGGGCAAGACCTTCGGCAAGAAAGCGCGCATTGTCGTGATCTTCTTTCAGGCGCAACGGCATCTTTTCCAACGCAATCAGTCCGGCTGCGGCCAGAATGCCGGCCTGTCGCATGCCTCCGCCCAGAGCTTTGCGAATTGAGCGTGCCTTCACGATGAATGCCTTGCTGCCCACAAGCATGGAGCCGACGGGAGCCCCAAGTCCTTTGGACAGGCAGAACATCACCGAATCAGCTTTGCGCGTCACTTCAGCCACGGGTTTGCCCAGCGCGGTGGCCGCGTTGAAGACGCGAGCACCATCCAGATGCACGGGCAGTCCAGATTCATGAGCGCGATCGCAAATGTCGTCAAACTGCGCCTGCGGGTAAACCATACCGCCGGCCATGTTATGCGTATTCTCCAATGACAACAGTCCGGTTTGTGCCTTGTAATAGATTCCCGGCGCGATACGTTTCTTGATCTCTGACCATGTCAGCATTCCGTCTTCGCCATAGATGGGCCGCACCACGCATCCGGAAAACCACGCCAGCATCGCCATCTCATAATTAAAGATGTGGCCGCGCTCTTCGCAGATGATCTCCTGCCCATGATGCGTGTGTATGTTGATGGCGATGGCGTTGCCCATGGTTCCGGTAGGAACAAGGATGGCGGCCTCACGACCGAAGATCTGCGCTGCTCGCTCTTCCAGGCGATTGATGGTCGGATCTTCGCCATACACGTCGTCGCCCACTTCTGCTTCTGCCATGGCGCGACGCATCTCCAGCGTGGGCTTGGTGACGGTGTCGCTCCGGAAGTCGAGCATGGGTTTAATTTTTTTGTCTGACGCATTTTTAGCCGGTAAAGTTTCGGGCTGAACGACTTTGGATTCCATGGTTGTCCTGTGTGTAAATGATAACTGCAGTGCTATCTAAGATCCCATCAAATCAAGCACAAGGTCCCTCGCCCCTATCCGGGCGCTGAAGACAGCGCGCCCTCATCCGACGGGGCTCGGGATGACGATGCTCTTCACCCACCCTGCGCTTAACCTTACGGCCACCGGTATGACGACGGCCGGGACCCTTTATGCCTTAAATGATTGCTTCGGCATGACGGTCTCCGATGAATCGTTCAAACACTTCGTTCGACAGCAATCGCCCACGCGCCGTCAACTGAAGATTGTCGCCGATCCGGGCCACCAGACCGGTAGAAACAAGCTCCTCAATCACCGGCTTGAATGAGTCAACCCGTTCGCCAAACAGCAGTCGTATCGCGGCAAGATCAATTCCCCGATTCAGTCGCAAGCCGAGAAAGAAACTCTCTTCGAGCGCTTGGGCCGTGGACACCGATGAAATCTCGATCTCCGGTGCGGCGAGAAAGCGATCGTACACATCCACGGACGAAAACCTTAGGCAATCGATGCCTTCGTCGCGCGTCGTGGACGGCAGCATGGAGTGTGCATCCACGCCGAAGCCGAGATAGGGCTGACGTGTCCAGTATTTATTGTTGTGCTTCGACTCAAATCCCGCGCGCGCGAAGTTGGAGATCTCATATTGATCAATACCTGCCGCGTTGAGTCTGGCGCATGCGGTTTGGTAAAACTCGGCGGTCAGATCATCGTCAGGGACGTGATGCGCGTGGTACTTTGTGCCGCCCGCGATCAGCTCCCGACCCAGGCGAGAATCTTCATCCACCTCCAGCATGTAAATGCTGACGTGGGGAACGCCGCTGGCGATGGCCTGATCCAGGGAATACTGCCAGCTTTCGCGCGACTGGTGAGGAAGGCCGGCAATCAGGTCGACATTGATGTTGGCGATGCCCGCTTTACGCAGCCGCGCGATATCGCTCAGGATTTTTTCCCCGGTGTGCAGCCGGCCCACTGATGCCGATTCCTTATCTACAAACGATTGCACGCCCAGGCTCACGCGATTCACGCCACGCGTCACCATGGCCTGAATCATCTCGTCAGTCATTGTGCCAGGGGCGCATTCCGCAGTGATCTCAGTTTTGGGAAGAACTTTGAACTCCTGCTTCAGGGCAAAGAACAGCTTTTTCAACTCGTCCGGAGGAAGCAGGCTGGGAGTGCCGCCGCCAAGATATATGGTGTCCACCGCTTCGGGGATTTCCGCGCCGTGCTCTATGGCAAAACCGCGAATTGCGCGCACATCAGTTGAAATCCGCTCCACGTAATGCGCCATCTGCGAAGCGGAAAATACCCCCGACGCAAAATTGCAATACGAGCACTTTGTGCGGCAAAACGGGACCGAGATGTAAAGACCGAGAGGCATAAAAAACATTTATCGCAGCAAGCCTTCCTGGATCTTCAGGGAGAGGGCAAGATCTTCCTTCTCTTCGATTAATCGGCTTACAACCGAATTGTGATAGAGAGCCGCCCAAAGCAGTTTCTGCTTTGCTCTTTCATTGAGCCTTTCGCTCCCTTCATTTGATGATTCACGCAGTTTCGTCTCTATCTTTTCTTTGTGGGATGCAAGCAAAGCGCTCTTCGTCGCGAAAGAAGTACTACTGAATCCTCCCAAACTCTTACATCCGGCGTATAAGTAATCGATGAAGTATGCGGCATCCTCGCCTCGTCGGATTGAAGGACCCCAAAGTTGACCGCCGAGTGGCAGTTCGACGATTTCATCATCGATTACAATCCGTGGAAAAACGGCGATCTGGGATTCTAAACGGTACGATTGGATTAGGCCGGGGCCAAAAATAAACTCTTCGTCAATATAACAATCTTTTATGCAAAGCCCACCCCGAATAAGAATTCCATCTCTGGCCATCAACTCACACTGAATCTGTACCAAATGTTGGATCTCGATATTCAAGCGCTCGACAAGATTATGGTGCGAGGGTATTTCGGTGTGTCGCACTACGAGATCAGAGAAGTTTCGCGTAGTTGTCCATCTATGCGTTTCTCCAGTTAGTTTCAAAACTCCCATGCTGATTTTTGATTTCGTGGTCGCAGCTAAGAGAACATTGAGAATCTCGCTCGGGCTCTTTGAAATCTCCACCATTCGGCGGAATCCAAGAATGTCAAGGTAGGCGAGAATCGCTCTTTTGTATTGAATGGCCACAATCGAAGCCAGAGTAGCACATCTGATCGCAAGCCAACGTCTCTAGTACCTGAATCGATCGTCCGACAATACATTCCGATAGAGATTCCACGAATCTGGAAGACTTTACACTTCGCAACGAATTGCTCGCTATCCTGAAAATTGATTGAAAGCTGCTGCCGTTCAGCAGAAATCCTGCATCAATTATAGAATCACATCTATGCTAAAACGGGCTGTCATCACAGGAATGGGCGTGGTCAGCCCGAACGGAATCGGAAAAACGGCCTTCTGCCGTGCAATTCTCGACGGCAAAAGCGGCGTGAAACAAATCACCCGTTTTGACGCCAGCGACCTCCCTGTAAAAATCGCCGGCGAAATCTCTGCCGAAGACTTCAATGAACTGGATTGGATGGAAGCCAAAGAGCGCAAGCACGTATCGCGCTCGGTGCCGTTGGCCATTGCCGCCGCCAGTGAGGCCCTCAAAGATGCGGGGGTTGACCACACCAAACTCTCGCTTGACGAGCAACGGGAAATCGGCGTGGTGGTCGGCTCGGGCGGCGGCGCCAATGATTTCACTGACCAGCAGTATCAGCTTTACTTCAGCGGCAAGATCAAATCGGTAAGCATCTTCACCATACCCAGCGGCACCATGGGCACCATGGCCAGTGAAGTGAGTATGCGTTATGGCTTCCGCGGCCTCAGCCATGTGATCACCACCGGTTGCACGTCATCCACAGATGCCATTGGTTATGCACGGCGGCAGATACAGCTTGGCGTTCAACCCATGATGATGGTGGGCGGCGTGGACACGCCCCTTTCGTGGGGTGTCCTCAAGGCCTTCACGCTGATGAAGATCATGACGGAGAAGTGGAATGCGGAGCCGGAACGCGCGTCGCGGCCGTTTAATGCCGACCGTTCCGGTTTTGTGGTGGCCGAAGGCGCATGGGTTTTCATGCTGGAAGATTATGACCATGCTGTCGCGCGTGGCGCCCGGATTTACGCCGAAGTCGCCGGATATGGTTCCACGTGTGAAGCGTTTCATCGCGTGCGCTTGCAGGAGTGCGGCGAAGAGCCTGCACGCGCCATTGGCCTGGCCATGAAAGAAGCCGGCGTCAATGCGCAGAATATCCAATACGTAAACCTGCACGGCACTTCGACTGACTTGAATGATCGAATTGAAACCCGCGCACTTAAACTCGCTCTGGGTGATCATGCTTACAATGTGCCGATGTCGGCCTTGAAGTCGCAGATTGGTCATCCGCAGGGAGCCTGCGGAGCGGCAGGCGTGGCGGCGACATTGATTGCAATGCAGCACAAACAGATTCCACCGACGATCAACCTGGAAAAGCCTGACCCCGATTGCGACCTGGACTATGTGCCTGATGTCGGCCGCCAGGTTGAGATCGAACATGCGATTTGCAACTGCATCGCTTTCGGGTCAAAGAACTCGGCGCTGGTGCTACGAAAGGTATAGGGTTCATTCTGTTTTAAATCCCGAGTGGAACCAGGGATCCCTACGGGGTGGTGCAGGCATTTATGCCTGCGTTAAGCGGCATTAAAGACCCGCCCTTCAGCCCCTGAGGCCGCTATTGCCAAATAACTGCAGCGGTCGGCAATGCTGCCTTGTGCATCTTGTGACTATCCCGCTACAAGCGCTGCAAGCCGTAAAGCTAGAGATATACGCGGCGGACATTTCTGCGTCCTACGGCCCGCCCTAAACATCTGATGCTAAGGAGCATATCCCAACACACGCGTGCCATCCCGCAGGGCACTGTAAAATAGAACTCTATTCATGGCGCAGGAAGAAGAAGTATTAGGCAAAGCATATGACAGCCGGCTGATGAAGCGGCTGCTGGTCTATTTGCGTCCTTACTGGTGGCAGACGACCATCGCTCTGGTCTCCATTTTGCTCAAGGTTGTACTCGGGCCTGATGTGATTGGTCCGTTCTTGACGGCCACAGTGATTGATCGTTATCTCACGTCTGCCCATGGCGCCAGTCACAGCATTCTCAGCAAGTGGTTGAACCCCAATCCACTGGTCGGTATCGCGCAGATCGCGATGATCTATTTCATCTCGTTACTGTTCAACTTCGTCCTGGAGTTTGTGCAGACCTACCTGATGCAGTGGACCGGCCAGAAGGTCATGTTTGATCTGCGCAGCCAGATTTTCCGCCACCTCCAGCACATGCACGTGGGCTTCTACGATAAGAACCCCGTTGGCCGCCTGGTCACACGCGTGACCACAGACGTGGACGCCCTGAATGAAATGTTTACGGCGGGCGTTGTCTCCATCTTTGAAGACATCTTCATCCTGGGCGGCATTGTCTTTGTGATGTTGCGGATGAACTGGTGGCTTGCGCTGATTACCTTCTCCGTGTTGCCGCTAATCTTCTGGGTCACCATGATCTTCCGCAAGTCGGTGCGCGAATCCTACCGGCGCATACGTGTGGCCATTGCGCGCATCAACTCTTATCTTCAGGAACATGTTTCCGGTATGGTGGTGCTGCAGCTTTTTAATCGCGAGGAGCGCGCGTATAAGCAGTTTGCCGGCATCAACTGGCAGCACATGGAGGCCTTTAAAGACGCCATCATGGCCTACGCCGTGTATTACCCGGTGGTGGAAGTTCTTTCCACGTTCGCCATTGCGGCCGCCCTGTGGTTTGGCGGATTGAAAGTGCTTGCCGGGAGCGCAGTTACATTGGGAACGGTGACGGCGTTCATGCAGTATGCGCAGAGATTCTTCCGTCCTATCCAGGACCTGAGCGAAAAGTACAACATCCTGCAATCCGCCATGGCATCCAGTGAGCGTGTGTTCAAGCTGCTGGATACGCCCGCTGAAGTGGTGTCTCCCGAGCATCCGGTAAGAGCCGAAGGCAAGGGCCGCGTGGAGTTTGACCACGTCTGGTTTGCCTATCGCAAGCTTGATCCGGAGGAACTGACGGAGAAGAAGGTTGTGCACGTGTCCAGTAACGGCCACACGCCCGACCTGGTTGAGGCGCGCGATGTAGTAAATGATGGCTCAGGCTATGACTGGATCCTGCGCGACGTATCTTTCACCATCGAACCGGGTGAAAGCGTGGCCATTGTCGGACATACCGGAGCCGGGAAGACAACCATCATCTCGCTGCTCATGCGTTTTTACGATATCCAGAAAGGCGCCATCCGCATTGACGGAGTTGATATCCGCCACATGGACCTGAAGGAATTGCGCCGCCTTTTTGGCGTTGTACTGCAAGACCCATTCCTGTTCAGCGGCACCATTGAAAACAACATACGCCTGGGATCAAGCTGGATTACGGATGAGCAGGTGGAAACCGCAGCGGCCAATGTGAACGTGGCCGATTTTATCCGCACGCTGCCACAGGGATTTAAAGAACCGGTGCTGGAGCGCGGAAGCACCCTCAGTACCGGCCAGAAACAACTGATCTCGTTTGCACGCGCGCTGGCTCACAATCCCCGCATTCTTGTTCTGGATGAAGCCACATCCAGCGTCGATACCGAAACAGAGATACGCGTGCGCGAAGCGCTTGGCCGCATGGTGGAAGGGCGGACGTCAGTGATCATCGCCCACCGGCTCTCAACTATTCAGCGTGCAGACAAGATCATTGTGATGCACAAGGGCCATGTGCGTGAGACCGGCACGCATCAAGAACTATTGGCCGAACGCGGCATTTACTGGAAGCTCTATCAGTTGCAGTACAAGGACCAGGAGCTGGGCGTACCGGAAGAAGAGGTCAGTGCGGACGATTAGGGGTTTTACATCCAAAAGCGGAGCGAGGGAGCCCTACCTAAAGAAGAATGGCCGCGAAAAGCGCGAATCAAACCTTAGAAGGAAATCCAGTCTGACGTGGAACGTAAGAGTAAAACACTCGACCTACCGTCAGAGAGTGAAAGTCCAAACCATGATTCGCGAAGATTCGCGCTCGTTCGCGGCTAAATTGTTTCGAGCTCGCATCTCCGAGATGGTAGGGATCCCTCGCTCCGCTCGGGATGTAATCAAACATCTAATCCCCGCTCACCGCTTCCGTCACCATTGCCTTCGGCCGTCCGGCAATCGCGTAGTAAATCACGCCCAGAGCCATCAGGCCCAAACCAAATGTGAGAGTGCTGATGGTTCCCAAGCGGCCCAGTTCAATCTGCTCAGAGCGATTGCGGACCAAGGCGAATACCAGCAGGGCTGCCGGACCTGCACTGCACAAAATGGCGCCAGGCAAGCCACCCGGAACGCGAAACGGACGCGGCATATCAGGTTCGCGCAAGCGCAGTATGACCAATGCGGCAAACTCCAGTAAAAGGCTGGCGCCGTAGAGCAGTATGTCCAGCATCACCAGACGGTCAAACTTCAGCCCAAGTGAGAGCGCCCAGGCCGATCCAAGCACCAGGATTGCCACCCAGGGAGCGCCATTGCCCAATTTGCGGGTAAAGATTTTCGGGAGATGTCCATCATGGGCCATCGCCACGGGAATATGGGAGTAGGACATCACCAGTGAGTTGAACGAGCTGAATTCGGTCATCATGGCGCCGCAAACCAGCACCACACCCAGCCATGGCCCGACCACGATTGTGGCAATGCTGGCCCAACTGCCGTTGTTCCAGACGTCCTGCGGTATATGCGTATGCCACACGGCCGCGACCGGGATCACATAAGAAAGCACGATGGCCAGCAGTGTAACCATCATCACTCGCGGATATGTTTTCTGTGGGTTCTCAACTTCATTGGCGACCGTGGCTGCGTTGTCCCAGCCCATGTAGTTCCACATGGCCACCAGAACGCCGGTCAGAAAGTTTCCGTCAGACGCAGTGGATGCAACCGGAGTGATGTGACGCAGGAGCGCAATGATCGTGATGACCACAAAAGGGCTCAGCAGCAAAATGCCTGTGACAACGGAACTATCACCCACGGCTTTTGCGCCCATCATGTTCCAGATCAGGCAAACGAGGATCAGGCCTGCGGCAATGGCAATTCCACGGCTACCAACGGTTGCTGCGGGCAAGAGCTTGCCCAGGTACGCGACGAAGAGACTGGGATAGATGGCCATATCAAAGATGCTGGCCACCAGTGAGAGCCATGCCTCTTGAAAGCCCCAGAACGGCCCCATGGCGCGACGGACCCATACATAAAAGCCGCCTTCCTGCGGGATGGCGGCGGAGAGCTCGCCGACCATCAGGCCGGTAGGCAGGGCCCAGAAAATGGGGATGATGAATAGAACGATGAGGGCAAGCTTGTAGCCGGAGTCCTGGACCAGTTCTTCAACCCCGTAAGGGCCGCCTGACACCATGAAGTAGGTTGCCGCAGCAAGAGAAACCAGACTCAGCTTGCGGCGCGAACCAACCTGAGTTTTCTGCATTGTCGTGATGCGAAATATAGCATCTTGTTCCGGCTGCGCGCGTAGAGTCAGCAAAAATCTTTGCAAGGGCCGGGTAGGCAAACCTCAAGGATTCAGGCAGAATTTGATATATGACCGATGACTTACTTCGCTTTCGCTCTGAGTTTCCCATTCTGGAACGTTCCACCTATATGATCAGCAACTCGCTCGGCGCCATGCCTCGCGGCGTGTACGACTCAGTACATTCGTACTGCGATATATGGGCGAGCCGCGGAGTTCGCGCGTGGGAAGAGCACTGGTGGATGCAGGCGCGTGAAGTGGGAGATTCCATCGGCGACATCATGAACGCGCCTTCAGGCTCGGTCAGCCTTCATCTCAACGTCACCAGTTGTCAGGCCGTGGTGGCCAGCTGCTTTGACTTCAGCGGCAAGCGCAACAAAATTGTCTACAGTGACATGAATTTCCCCTCCGTCATGTATTTCTGGGAAGGGCAGCGAGCTCGCGGCGCGCGCGTGAACATGGTAAAGACGGACGACGGAATCCATGTGCCCATCGAGCGAATCATTGATGCAATTGATGAAGAGACGCTTCTGGTACCGATCTCGCATGTCGTCTTTCGCAGTTCGTATATCAAGGACGTGAAGGCGATTACGGAAAAGGCACATCGCGTCGGCGCTCATGTGGTCATGGATACCTTTCAATCGCTGGGCAATGTTCCCGTGGACGTGCAAGCACTCAATGTCGATTTTGTGGTGGGCGGAGTTTTGAAATGGCTCTGCGGAGGACCCGGAACTTCGTATCTCTATGTGCGGCCCGATCTGGGTAGGAAGCTTGAGCCCGGATTCACCGGTTGGTTCGCCCACGAGAATCCCTTTGCCTTCGAAATCGGCACGACACGTTACGCCGAACCGCCCTTCCGATTCATGCAGGGCACGTCGAATGTTCCCGGCTTTTACACCGCCATGCCCGGACTGAAGATTATTCGCGAAGCCGGTGTGGAGCGTATCCGTGCCAAGTCCAAAAAAATGACATCCAGGTTGATTGAACTGGCTGACGAGCGTGGCTGGAAGGTGAATGCTCCGCGCGATCCGGAGCAGCGGGGCGGGACTGTGGCTATCGATATGCCGAACGCGAAAGAGGTCTGCGCTGAGCTGCTGCGGCGTGACGTGTTGGTGGACTTTCGCCCGAAAGCCGGTGTCCGCTTCTCACCGCACTTCTACAACACGATGGACGAAATCGACCGCGCGATCAGTACCGTGGATGAGATCTTGAGCACAATGCGCGTGCCGGCAGGGAAGTGATTGTTGTTTTTATCCCGAGCAATGCAGGGATCCCTATTCACGTCCTGAATCTTAAGGCCGTGAATCGCAGATACCTCTCAATCGACTGAATCCTGGGCTAAAGGCTAGTAGCTGGCAGCTATTGGCTAGCCGCCAATTACCAAATACCAATTACCGACTGCCGCCGAACCTTACTTGTCACCCTGCACCATAAATCTTGCACATTTCTCTTGACAGTTCGCCTTTTATTCGTGAATACTTCGCCTGATGGCTATTACAAAACGGCAACGACAGGTCTACGACTTTATCCATGGCTTTGTGCAGAAGAACGGATACTCGCCGTCTTTTGAAGAGATCGGCAACGGGATGGGCCTGAGCTCTCTGGCCACCGTGCACAAGCATATTTCCAATTTGGAGAAAAAAGGGCTGATCAAGCGCGACTACAACCGCAGCCGCTCCATTGATGTTCTCCCTGTGCGTGGCCTGTTCAAGCGGCAAGTGCAAAAGGCTCCTTCCGAACTTGCCTTGCCGCTGCTTGGCCGTATTGCTGCCGGTCAGCCCATTGAAGCCATCGAGACCCCTGAAACCATCTCCCTGGGTGACATCACTCGCTCCAAAGATGTTTTCGTCCTGCAGGTGAAGGGCGAAAGTATGAAGGACGAACACATCGTGGATGGCGACTACGTCCTGGTGGAGAAGACGAACACATCACGCGACGGGGAAATCATCGTCGCCCTTGTTGACGGCACGGACGCAACCTTGAAACGCCTTTACCGCGAAGGCGTCAATATACGCCTCCAGCCTTCGAACGCCGCCATGAAGCCCATCATCGTGCCCGCCAGATCAGTCCAGATTCAGGGCAGAGTGATAGGCGTGCTTCGCAAATATTAGCCGCGGAACGCACGGCGCTCACAGATATATTTACGGAAAAAATACAAAAGGCCCGATTTTCCGGGCCTTTTTCTCATCAATCAAACTTGTCTTACTGAACGTTAGTTTTTTGCGCTTCTTTCGCCTTTGGCATCTCAAGCACGTTCACCTGTTTGTTGAGGGCCTTTTCAATCACGTCACGTCCAACGTAGCCAACAATCTGTTCCTGCACCTGGCCGTTTTTAAAGATCAGCAAAGTAGGAATTCCCCGCACACCATACCTCTGCGGAGTGATCGGGCTGGTGTCCACGTTCATTTTGCCGACACGCACTTTGCCCTGATAGGCAGCCGCGACTTCGTCAACTACCGGTCCCAGCGCTTTGCACGGGCCGCACCACGCCGCCCAGAAATCAATCAAAATCGGTTGCTCGCTCTTCAGTACTACCTGATCAAAATTCCCGTCAGTTATTTCCAGAACGCTCTCGCTCGCCATTCAGCCCTGCCTTTTTTATAAATGTTCGTCGCCTTTTAAGATTGGGTGTTCTTTTCTGTCACCTATCGTAACAAATCATTAGATGTAACTGAGATGCACAAGTCGCATCTTTCACTAACTCATTGGACCTAAACAACATAACAGCTAAGTGTGTTTAAAGGCCCAAGGTATCAGGAAAAGGGCGAATCCAGTTACCAAAGTGACATGGACGAGGTACCAGTGCGGCGCTATTCTCCTTGTCGGTGGTAAGGCAGTTCTGGGGGAGGGCTGCCTGGCGTCCTGCGATTCACTTCGCAGGACGCTTACTTTTTGAGGCCCCGTTCACAGGCCATCATCGCACTGAGGCCTGCTCCTGCCGAAACAGCCTTTGCCTGATCTTCACGGCAAGGCTATGCGGCAAGGGCGCGTAGTTCATCGGTTTCATGTCGGCCTGTCCGCGATCCAGCATCCAGTTCACAAACTCAAAGAATTCGCGTTGGCGGAGCATCTGTTCCTGCGGCGTCATTTCTGAGGCGTCTCTTGCCGTTGGCTGAATATCTGTCCGTACTATGTTTGTTCTTGCCAGAAGAAAAGTGATTCCGGTAATGGGATAAGACCTCAACCCCGGCGCGTTGGACAGGGTGAATCGCAAATCAACCGGAAGATCATTGATGCTTGCTGCCGCTTGCGTGAGCGAGGTGGAGTCCGCTGAGACATACAGTCCCGCGGCATTCCGTACGCTGCCGGAGGAGAGATGCTGGCTGGTCGCGTCCTGCCAGTTCACATATCCAACGGCTCCCAATTCCTGCCTAACCACCTCCACTACGCCGGAATTGCCTTTGCCGCCCAAGCCGACTGGCCAACTCACTGATATTCCTTTTTTAACGATGTTCACCCAGTCCGGACTCACGCGCGAAAGGTAGTCGGTGAGAATATACGTGTCAGAGCAGCTGTCAGTCCGATGCACGACGTGAATATCCAGTTCTGGAAACAGGACTCCCGGATTTGCCGCTGCGATCACCGGATCCGTCCAGCGCGTAATTTTGCCTAGGAAAATGCCGGCAAGCATTTCCGGACTGAATCGGACTTTCTCCATTACCGTTGGCAGGTTATAGATGGGAACCACCGCATTTAGCATTGCGGGGACGTGAATCGTGCCTCTGCCCAGCCGTTGCATCTCTTGATCATTCAAAGGACCGTCGATAGCACTGAAATCAACAGTTCCCGCTGCGAATTGCTTGAAACCTGCCCCTGTGCCAATCGATTGGTAATTGACTACCAGTTCAGGATCCAAAGCGCGAAAATCGCCAGCCCACTTCTGCATGATTGGATTGGCATAAGTTGATCCAGCGCCCAGAAGTTGCACGGACCTTCCCCGACGCGAATGCTGTGCAGGCTCGTTGACAGGCAGAGTCGCCGGTTCATATGCATCGGCGACCGGCGCTGGTTCCGCGGCGCTGGCCATCAATTCGCGCGGTGTGTTGCTCCAGCGTTCTCCATATTGAACGGACGGTGCTTGCGGAATGGCTGGGGTAGGCCGCGGAACCATCACTGGCTCAACTGCCGGTGCGGTCTTGCTCCCGGTCTCAGGTTTTGCTTCAGCGAGCTTCGGCTCAGCTTCCCTTGGTTGTACCACTGGAATGGTCAAACCTTCGGTATTGCTGGTGGTCTTGTTTTGTTCCGCATCTTTCTGGGCCTGCTCAGCCAGCGCTATTGCTCTTGCCGCTGCCCGGCGTGCATTGATAACGGCATACGCCGAGGCCAGAGCGATCAAAATAGCAACCGCGGCGATTGCCGTATTCCAGCTCAGCCGGAAAGAAATATTAATCTCGTTGGGTCGGGAAGGTGGATTGGGGCGTGGCGGGACTGAAGTCTCTGGCATACGTGCCTCCAGCAAACAACTCCTTTGTACCTCATTTCGGTTAAAGAGAGGTAAAAGAAACCCCTGCTTACAAACGAGGACTGAGAGTCCGCCGGTCGTGTCCCTGGTAGGCTGGGAGACGTCTTGCCAGTGGTATCCTCAATAGACAGGACTTGAGTTCGTTCGGCGGCAGTTGGCGCCGGACCAACTATTCCGGGATCAACTAAAAATGAGTACAAGCGCAGAATTGACCAGAACTGAACAGCAGTCCCTCGAACGTGAGCGTCTCTTGAACGCCTTCCGGCGCTGGGGATTCCTCAATGCCAACCTCGATCCTTTTGGAGGGCCGGTTGGTGGGGGCTATCCTGATCTACCCACTCAGGGTGAAGGTGTGGAAGAGGCGCGTAAGGCCTATTGCGGCACGATTGGCGCTGAGTTTATGCACCTGCCCCAGCGTGATCGCCGTGAGTGGATCCAGACCCAGATGGAAAAATCAGAGAAGCCGGAAAAACCAGAAAAGCAACAGGTAGACCGGCGCTGGCTGGCCGATCGCCTGATGCAGGCCGATCTTTTTGAGCAGATCCTCCAGACGCGTTATCTCGGCACCAAGCGATATTCAGGTGAAGGCGCAACCGCGCTGATTCCGCTCCTCGACATAGTTCTGGAAACCGGTGCTGACCTGGGCGCCCACACCTCAGTGATGGCCATGAGCCATCGCGGACGTCTCACCGTGATGAACCTCACGGTAGGCATCCCGGCGGAAAATGTTTTTGCCGGATTTGAAGATGTGGACCCGCGCAGCGTGCTGGGTGGTGGCGACGTGAAATATCACCAGGGCGCAACAGGCGAATATGCCACACGCAATGGCAAGACCTTGCGCATGCATCTGGTATCAAATCCCAGCCATCTTGAAGCCGTTGATCCGGTGGCTCTCGGCCGCACTTTCGCCAAACAACGCCATTCAGGTTCCGAAGGCATGAAACAGGTGATGCCGATTATCATGCACGGTGACGCCGCATTCGCGGGCCAGGGCATATGGGCGGAGACGCTCAACTTTGCCGGACTGAAAGGCTTCAACGTCGGCGGTGCCATCCAGATCATCGTCAATAATTTGATCGGTTTCACTACCGGTCCGAAAGAGCTGCACACCTCGCGCTTCTCCTCTGAGCTGGCCAAGCGACAGCCGATTCCAATCTTCCACGTCAATGCTGAAGATCCCGAAGCAGTTTTACGTGTGGGCAAAATGGCGGTTGAATACCGCTACCGATTTGGTACGGATGTAGTGATTGATTTGATTGGATACCGCCGCCACGGCCATAGTGAAGTGGACGATCCCACCATCACGCAGCCATTGCTCTACAAGAAAATCAACCAGCACCCGCCGCTTTACCAGATCTACGCAGAAAAAAACCAGATTGACACCAGTGAGATGTCGGCCCGGTTCCGTGAGCGAATCGACACGGCTTACGACAAAGCTGCCAGTATGCAGAAGTCTCCTGTATTGCGCGTGCTTCCCAAATATTGGGACAAGTACGTGGGAGGTCGTTACAACCCTGATTTCGAAGTTCCAACGAATGTGGCGGAAGACCAGATCAAGCACATTGCCGGCAAGCTCACCAGTTATCCCAAAGACTTTGCCATCCATCCCAAGATCAAGAAACTGCTGGAACAGCGTGAGAAGATGGGCTCGGGTGGGCTGCCGCTGGATTTCGGCATGGCAGAGGCCCTGGCGTTCGGATCATTGCTGGTGGAAGGCATTCCAGTCAGACTTTCCGGACAGGACGTCCGTCGCGGTACATTCAACCAGCGGCACTCCGTGCTGATCGACACTGAAAACGAACGGGAATTTGTTCCGCTCTCCAATATTGCGCCCAATCAGGCGTGGTTTGAGGCCTACAATTCGATCCTCTCCGAAGCTGCCGTACTCGGCTTTGAATATGGCTTCAGCCGTGATTACCCAGATGGTCTTACGCTGTGGGAAGCTCAGTTCGGCGATTTCGCCAATGGCGCCCAGGTCATCATCGATCAATTTCTGGTTGCGGGTGAAGACAAGTGGGGATTGTTGTCCGGTCTGGTAATGCTGCTGCCCCACGGCTATGAAGGCCAGGGTCCGGAGCACTCCAGCGGACGCATTGAACGTTACCTGCAACTTGCCGCCAAGGACAACATTCAGGTCTGCCAGCCATCCACGGCCGCGCAATATTTTCACATGCTGCGCCGGCAGGCCCTGCGCAACTGGCGCAAGCCGTTAATCGTGTTTACGCCCAAAGGCATGCTGCGCCATCCTGATGCAGCCAGTCCGCTCAGTGAATTGAGCAACGGTCGCTTCCAAACCGTGATTCAGGACAACCAGATCAGCAACGCGGAGCGCGTGATTCTGTGTTCCGGCAAGATCGGTCATGAACTTGTTCGGGAACGCAAGCGCCGTAATGACACCAAGACAGCCATCCTGTTTCTGGAGCAGCTCTATCCCGTTCCGGAAGCAGATCTGGAAGCCGCGATTGCGCAGCACTCCAACGCTCGTGAATTTCTGTGGGTGCAGGAAGAGCCTTCGAACATGGGTGCACTCAATTTCCTGGCGCCGCAATTGGAGCGCCTCACGCGCGGGCTGCCTCTCCGGTCAGTAAAGCGTTCGGCCTCGTCCAGTCCGTCTACCGGATCGCACACGGCGCACGAAATGGAGCAGAAGACTTTGCTGGAGCTGGCGTTCAAGGCGTTTTGATCTGCTCGATAAGGTCGATGTAGAGACGTAGCTCGCTACGTCTCTGTTTTTTGCGGCGACGAAGATCTTTACGGGGTCCCGTAACCCTCTTCGCCGACAATTGCTAAAATGTTTGCGACGCCTTTTTCATACCGGTCATCATAACTTTCGAGGAAAGGTGATTTAAAAATGGCACAAGGAACCGTAACGGCCCATGAAGTCCCGGCGTTGCCGTATGCGTATAACGCGCTGGAACCCCACATTGACGAGCAAACCATGCACCTGCACCATGACAAGCACCATGCTGCCTACGTCACCAAGTTGAACGGTGCAATTGAGAAACATCCTGAGCTGGGCAGCAAGAGCCCGGAAGACCTGATCAGAAATTTGAATTCGCTGCCGGAAGATGTTCGCGGTGTTATCCGCAACAACGGCGGCGGACACGTAAATCACACCATGTTCTGGCAGATCATGGGGCCGGGAAAAGGCGGCAATCCCACCGGCGCTATTGGCGACGCCATCACAAAGACTTTCGGAAGCTTTGATGCGTTCAAGGAAAAGTTTGAAGCCGCCGGCGTCAACCAGTTTGGCAGTGGCTGGGCCTGGCTGGTCAAGACGAAATCGGGTGAATTCAAAATTACGTCGACTCCGAATCAGGACAATCCCATCAGCAACGGCGAGTTCCCACTGCTTGGCAATGACGTTTGGGAACACGCCTATTACCTGAAGTATCAGAACCGGCGCCCCGACTACCTGAAAGCCTGGTGGAACGTGGTCAACTGGGATGAAGTAAATAAGCGCCTGGCAAAGGCCGATAGCTTTCTGAAGTAAGTTGAGTCAATCAGCTTTCAGAAGCCGCTCTACGGGGCGGCTTTTTCTTTGCACAAAGGGATGCGGCGTATACTGCTCGGGTCGAGGACCGGTCATCATGATTTCACCTTCGATCCGCACCAAAGCATTGATCGCGATTTTTATCGCTTTAGCTGGTACATCAACATCCCCACAGCAGCCAATACCGCCAGATCTTCCACGGCATGACGGTGTTTATTACAGTCGTGGCACAAACAAAATCAGCCTCGGAAAAATAACCGTTGCAGATGTCAGGACGGCGCGCCTTTACCGTGCGCTTGTCCCTGGCCTAACGCCATCTGTGCTTCACATTTTTAAAGGAATGCAATCGCCGGATCAGCTTGACGAGAGCCAGCCCACTTTCTTCGTCCGCAAACTGGAAGGATGGAACGGCGAGAAGATCTATTTGCTCAAGCTCGATGCGAAACCGCGGAGCCGCGAACTGCAGGTGTTGAAAGGCGCCACCGTGAAGAGCTTTAAACCGGGATTTCCACGCCGAAGGATGGTCGATCTCAGTGTAACTGAGCTCAGTTCTGATGTGGTTTCTATTACGCCCTCGCACGCGCTGTCACCGGGTGAATATCTCATCACCACCGGCGTAGCGGGAGCGGAAGGATTTGATTTCGGTATTGTTGGTAACGCGCAGATCGCTAACTAGCCAGTCGAAAGACAAAAAAGGCGGATGAGAATCGAAATCATGGGGCACTATCTTTGGCTGCTGGCCGGCTGCTTCTGTTTGTGGATTGGACTAAAGGCAGTCATTTACATCCATGCCTTCGATGCTCCGTCTTCACCATCCGTCTTGCTCTTTGTCGCGCCGATCTGCTTTTACCAGTTTGTCAGGCTGCGACGGCAAGAGATTGCCCGCCGGCACTAAGCTCACGCCTTTGCTCCCTGCACTAGCCACGCCGCCCAGCCGGTACAAATCGCAATCAAAGTCGAGAAGATCACCGGCGGCGGAATGAAATACATCTTGCTTAAGACGATGCTAGCCACGTGAAGCACAAAGAACACCCATGCCAGTGACACGATTCCCTGCGGATTGCTCCGCGCCATCGCGCCCAAGTGCCAGGCCAGAAACGCCGCGAATAACAGATAGGCAGTGCAAAAAAGACCGAATCCCTTGTAAAACCCATCATAGCTGTGGGTCCCATTGCCTATTTGGAACTGCACATTCTGCATGGCATTGCTCACGGCAATGCCTTCCGCGGTGGGCGGCTTAAAGCTCAGAAAGCCTATGGTGTGGCCCGCAGCAAAAAGAATGAGCAGTACTGACGCGATTCTGTAGAGCAACGTGGCGCCATAGGCCAGCAGCGCAGGGCCGAATTGGTGGTAAAGGTCCTGAACCTCGCCATAAGTGAGCTTTGCAGCCATGAATGATGTAGGAACGATTCTGCACTGCTTATATCAACACCACACCTGGTAT
>Ga0207127_10060_pt2 | contig 22117 bp, 18 predicted proteins | sample Alteio_BWMinHeat_17_FD_153574 | JGI IMG/M metagenome (GOLD analysis project Ga0207127, IMG submission 153574) | Enriched cells from forest soil in Barre Woods Harvard Forest LTER site, Petersham, Massachusetts, United States -... | ecosystem: Environmental > Terrestrial > Soil > Temperate forest >...
GTGCAAGGCCGCACGGGAACTGGGCATGCATCGCAACACCCTGAGCCGAACCGTGGCTGAGAAGGAGAACTTTGCCTGGGAGTCTTCCGGGTGGACCAGGAACGTGGCCCGGCCATCCGCGTCTGTCTGTAGCAGCCGCACTCCTTCATTGGCGGAATCCCACGACTTGACCACCACATAGTTCAACTCGTCGCGCAGAAATTCTTCCACTACGCTTTCGTAACGCGTTTCAACCTCAAGGAAGTCCGCCAGCACTCCGGCAGGAGTGAAGGCATTCCCAACAGAGTTTGACTGGAAGAGCCGCTTGACTGACTCCGTGGAGTACCCATGCTCATTGATCACAGCTTCCAGTGAATTACGTTTGCCCACGGCCGTCGCATATTCAGCGCGTAGTGTATCCAGATGGCGCTTGGAGACTTCTTCTTCCTTCCGCTTGCTGTCGATCTGAGACCGTGTTTCGTCGATTCGTGCGCCCAGTGCCGTCACCGACTGGGTAACGTTTTCGAACTCAAAGGCAATCTGCCCGCGGCGCCCGCCAAAGCTCTCAATATCCACGCGCGCGGAAGCAATTTCACGTTCCAGGCGCTGTGATTCACGGTCCAGGGAAGTCATGTTCTCTTCCGCCTGGCTGATCTGATTCCGCACCTGTGAAACTGAAGACATGACCTGCATCACAGCCGAGCGTCGAGCTTCCTGCTGGCGCTCAATGTCAGAAAGTGAATGCCCTGCGGCCTGCGCTTCCTGTTGGCGCATCTGGTACTCATGCTGGGCGGCTGCCACCTCGGCGGCGGCTGTTTCAGCAAACTGGCGGTTCGTCTGCAGTTCCTGCGTCAGTGAAAGCAGGTTTGTCTGCGCGCGCTCCAGTTCGGCAATGTTTGTGGCAGAACGAATCCCCAGTTCAGCACAACGTTCTTCGTTCGTGTTTCTGCGGCCAATAGCGCGTTCCGTCTCCAGCGCCAGAGCGTTGATGCTCTGCGTGTTGTGCGTGATCTCACTCTCAATCGCGTAGCCGCGTTGTGTGCGTTCCGTGTGCTCAACCTCGCGGGTTGTCACTGATTCAGTGCGGGTGAGAATGTCTTCGCCTACGGCTTCCAGCGCTCCATGCAGCGTCTGCTCTTCATTCACCATCTGGGCGAACTTGCTTGCCAGAACAATGCGCAGCTTGTCGCGCATTTCATCACGCAGGCGAGCGTAGCGTTCGGCCTTGGCAGCCTGGCGCTTCAGGGAATTCATCTGCCGCGTGACTTCTTCAAAAATGTCATTAATGCGCGAGAGATTCAGACGGGACTGTTCCAGCCTGGCTTCCGCCAGCCGCTTCTTGGTCTTGAACTTGGTGATACCGGCCGCTTCTTCAATAATCGCGCGCCGGTCATGCGGCTTGCTGCTCAGGATCTGTCCAATGCGGCCCTGTTCAATGATGGCGTACGATTCCGGTCCCAGACCGGTGCCCATAAAGATGTCCTGAATGTCACGCAGGCGGCAAAGCTTGCCGTTGAGGAGATATTCGCTTTCGCCGGTGCGGAATAGACGGCGAGTGACCACGATCTCGCCCTTGGCCAGTTGCATGGGCTTTAGCTTGCGGCGGCGAATCTTTAATACCACTGAGCCGGGCGCGGCAACTTTCGCCTCGGCATTCTCAGCTTCCACGGCCTGTGCTTCCATGGCCTGTGGTTCCGGGGTATCACCCTCAGCGGCACTTTCGGCTTCCATCAGTTGCGGACCAGCGGCTTCGACGCCGGGTTCCGCGGTCTCACCTTCGCTTCCGGCATTTTCGTTGTTATCAGCGTTGCTTTCGGTCGCATCCAGCGGGCCGGGCTGTACTTCAGCTAAATGTGCGTCCGTTGCTTCCGCTGCCGTGGTGCGCAGGGAAGCCTCATCCCAGTCATCCCCCAGATCATCCTGAATATCCACTTCCGGCTCGCTGCCTATATTGCCTTCATAAACTGTTGGATCCACCAGCGTGAGTGAGACCTCAGCCATGCCCGTGGGCTTGCGGTCACGCGTTCCGGCAAAGATCACATCTTCCATGCGGACGCCGCGCAGGCTCTTGGCTGATTGCTCGCCCAGCACCCATGAGATGGAGTCGGAGATATTGGACTTGCCACACCCGTTCGGCCCGACAACGGCAGCTATGCCTTCACCCGGAAACTTCAGTTCCGTGCGATCACAAAAGGACTTGAATCCCAGGATTTGCAGCTTTTTCAGTTTTAGCAACGTTCCTACTCCTTCAGGAATGGCCAATTGTCTCCCAAATTAGATGGGAGAAGGCAAGCGCGTTCAGCTTCGGGTATCACTGGCTGGAGTAGATGGACCCGCGTTCCAGCTAATGTACCCAGACTGTTACCGGGGGTCAAGACTCGGCCACAATATGTTGTGGATAAAGCGCTCGATACCCAGTATGTCGCACCACCATTGTAGCAATTAGTCAAACACACCTGTGAGGATCGGTAAAAGAGGACGGGAAAATCGCGAGAGCTACCTAAACTGTAGCGCTTTTGGTGCAGTGAATCAAGAGAGCTAAGACGCGAATTGGTACACGGCAGTGCACGGGGCGAAAGGATTAAGGTAAACGTCCATTTTTGCCGACAGAGTGGGAAAAGCTTATCGAGCGAAAAGTTAAGTAGTGGAAAGCTGCAGCGGCTGGGGCACGATTCCCGGCGAGGCATACTCAATGTGCAGAACCCGCCGGGGAATTTGCGATTTTGACGATGCTTTAGAAGAAGCGTGAATAACTAACGGTCGCATTGCCAGAATGCCTCCCTTGGCGATCAGGCAATCCACCGGCTCCAACTCGGCGGCGAGCCGCGCTACATCATCATCCGTGAGCACACCCATCCGGTGCGTTCCTGAAAGCACCCGCAACGGACCATTGGTCGGAGTGCTGTCATCGAAATGCAAGCGCAATGCAAGGACCTTGTTCAGGGCGTAAGCCGGTGCGTGTGCATAGTGAAAGCCTTCCTTCAATGACCATGGCCCCCAGCCAGGTGTCTCAATCTTCTCAACCAGCGGAAGCGCCGTGTCCTGATGCCAGGAGACCAGCCAATTAGCGTCGGGTGATTTATCAAACAAGGTGGCGCGGAAGGGAAATGCATCCACGCCCAGAACGCTTTGCGCCATGTCCAGGAGGCGTCGATCATTGGCGATCACGCTGACCACCGGATGATGCAGCACATGGCGAACACCAGCACGTCCCGGGCGCGAAGAAAGATCAGCCAGCGAAACCAGCAGAGCCAGAACCTCGCGCGCACTCCAGACATCAGGCACCAGGGCATAACCGCGCTCGTCTATCGAGCGCTGCCAGTCCGGGCGATCAGTTGCTGCGATGGTCGAGTTCATCGAATTCAAATTAATTCAGATCCAGACTTGTCTCATGATCACCCGATCGCTAGATCTCCCGATCAACCGATTCTTCTACGCTCCCAGCTTTTCAAAGAAGCGGATAATGCTCTCAATCCCCCTATAGAAGTTGGGGATATGAAACTTCTCGTTCGGCGCGTGCAGGTTGTCGTCGGGCAGGCCAAAGCCCATCATCACGCTGGGAAGTTTCATTACGTCCTGGAAGTCGGTGACGATGGGAATCGACCCACCGGAGCGTATAAAGACTGTCTCCTTTTTGAACACGTCACGCATGGCGTCCGTGGCCGCCTTGATAAAGCGATTGTCCGTGCTCACCACGCATGCCGGGCCTTTGCTGTAAACCTTGACGTTGAGTTCAATGCCCTTGGGCGTGAGCTTCTTCACGTAAGCCAGGTAGCGCTTGAGAATGTCGTCTGGATCCTGATTGGGTACCAGTCGCATGGAGACTTTGGCCGAAGCGCGCGCAGGAATCACCGTCTTCGCACCAGATGCCACGAAGCCGCCGGGCATGCCATGAACTTCCAACGTCGGTCGCGCCCACGTGCGATACAGTACGGAATATCCCGGTTCACCCGTAAGGACCTTGGATCCCACTTCTGTCTTGCGATAGTGCTCTTCTTTAAATGGCAGCTTCTTCCAGGCTTTCAGCTCGGCTTTGGTTGGGGCCTTTACCTTGCTGTAAAAGCCAGGAATCAGGATCTTTCCCTTGGCGTCTTTCAACTTGCTGATGATCTCAATCAGGGCGAACAGAGGATTTGGCGCGGCGCCGCCATACATGCCGGAATGCAGATCGGTCATTGCGCCCTTGGCTTCGATCTCGGTATAGACCAGCCCGCGCAATCCCACGCACAGCGTAGGCAGGTTGGGCGCGAACAACTCTGTATCGCAGACCAGCGCAAAGTCGGCTTTCAGTTTCGCTTTCTCCTTGCGCACGTATGCGGCAATCGATTCGCCGCCAACTTCCTCTTCACCTTCAATGATGAACTTCACGTTGATCGGCAGCTTGCCGCCGTGGCCTTTCATCAGGGCTTCCACGGCCTTCAACTCCATCCACAGCTGGCCTTTATCGTCCACAGCGCCGCGGGCGTAGATGTTGTCATTGCGCTCGGTGGGCTCAAATGGCGGAGAGATCCATTCATTCAGCGGCTCGGCGGGCTGCACGTCGTAGTGCGCATAACAGAGCACCGTCGGCTTGCCGGGAGCGTGGAGCCAGTCTGCGTAAATCAGCGGATGTCCTTTGGTCGGGATGATTTCCACGTTCTCCATGCCCATACGGCGAAGGTCGTTGGCGACAAATTCGGCGGCGCGCCGTACATCGTCTTTATGCTCGGGCGCGGTGCTCACACTGGGAATGCGGAGCAGGTCTTTAAGTTCGCCCAGAAACCGTTGCTGATTCTCTTTAGCAAAGCTGACTGCGGGTGAGGCCATGAGTGTCTCTCCGGGATCATGTATGAAACCCTAGAGTATACAGCGGTCGGCTTGTGAGGGGCGACTACCGCGAAGCTCGTTCCCGTTCAAGACGCTCGGCCATTTGTTTTTCCAGCCATTGCGGTACCGGCTCATTGCGGAACGACTCTCGAATGATCTGGTGCTTGATTTCTAGCTCGCCCCATTCAGGATGTTCCAGTCTCAGCTTCTGTTTGCGTATGTCGCGATCGATTTCGGTAATCGACGCTGCCAATAGCATGCGATTTCCACCGGAAGAACATAGACCAAAACAAATACGTTGAATGAAGGCGCCGTCGAGAAGGTGGAAGAGCCATGAACCGAATCCTACCACTGCGGCATCTATAATGTATGAACGTGAGCTCTCCATCCTCAGTCCGCAAACTTGCTGAAGCCGATTTCCCCACGCGCTGGGGGCATTTCCGTATTTTGGGTTTTGAAGGCCATGTAGGCGAGGACCGCCGCAAGGAAGAGGCTGTCGCGGTAGTGATGGGTGATATTCATTCCACCCCGCCGCTGGTCCGCATACATTCCCAGTGTCTGACCGGCGATGTTTTCGGCTCACTGCGTTGCGACTGCCGGGCACAACTGGAGATGGCGTTGCAACTGATTGCCGAAGCCGGAGCAGGCGTGTTGTTGTATGAACAGCAGGAAGGCCGCGGAATCGGTCTCATGCCAAAGCTCCAGGCCTATGAACTACAGGACAACGGCCGGGACACCGTACAGGCCAATGAAGATCTCGGGTTCAAGGCTGACCATCGCGAGTTCGAACTTCCTGCCATGGTGTTGAATGCTCTCGGGTTGAAGGCTGTGAAACTGCTTTCCAACAATCCGCAGAAAGTTGCGGCTTTGGAATCAGCAGGAATCAAAGTCGTGGAACGTGTGCCGTGCGAAGTTGAGCCCAACGCCAATTCCGAACGTTATCTGAACACCAAGAAAGAGAAGATGGGCCACCTCTTTACGGAACGGTAGGCCCCTCGTTTGCCGGCAAATCATCCTTACATACCCTGCACCTCAGCTCGCCTTTGCGAGATCTCCCGCAACTCTGTAATAAATCCAATCGGCCTATGGTTTGCGCGAGGTGAGGTGTGATAAGACAACTCATCGGAGGATCAGTATGAATCCCCAGGACAATGTGAAGATCGTGCAGCAGGTTTACGAGAATTTTCAGAAGGGCAACATTCCAGCCCTGTTGAAGTCTTTAACAGACAGCGTAGAGTGGGAACTTCCCGAAGTTGCAAACGTACCAATTGCCGGCAAACGTCAGGGGCGTGACCGCGTCGCTGATTTTTTCTCCGAACTGAATGAGACTCAGGAGACGATCGATTTTGTACCCAGAGATTTCATAGCACAGGGCGAAAAAGTTGTAGTTCTGGGCAGTTACACCTGGAGAGTCAAGGCCAGCGGAGGCCGGTTTACCAGCGACTGGGCGCATGTGTTTACCATGCGTGACGGCCGCATAGAACGCTTCCAGGAATATACCGATACTGCCGCAGTCGCTGCGGCTTACAAAGAGCAGAGAACGCAAGCCGCCTGAAAATCGCGCGCTTGAATCAAGAGAGTGATCGGGATGGAACGTGCCTTGGGGCATCACTCCGTCAGGAGTGTGAGCAATTGCTTTTTGTTTTTTCCAGGTAGATCTCTCAGCGCCGACCGCACCAGTGCGCGATAAACATCTTGTCCAAACGGTACTCGCTTCAATTCGCGTACGTGCCGACGGATAGTTTCAAGGTCGCCGCGTTTAATCGGCCCGCTGAAAGCCGCCGCCGGACCGCTGTTTAGATAGTTGTTCAGTGTCTGCTGAAGAATCGGCGCCATGATCTTGCGCGTCTGTGCCATCGTTAGGCCCGCGGCCTGACCAACACGCTCCGCGGTCACCAGCGTAGCGACGACCAGCGGTGACGAAAAAGATCCCAGCGCATGATAGAGGACCTTCGCCTGCTTTTTTATCTCAAACACCTCAGCCCCGAGCTTTTTTACGATCTGTCTTGCCAGCGCCACTGCCTGCTTATCACCTTCCACCGCGAAAGGAACTCCCGACAATTTTGGTGCAGTCCCGGGGACGAAGGTCATCATGGGATGCAGTGAAGCAGTATGAGCGCCGGCGCGCTTCAGTGGCGCCAGCACGTCGCTGGTTAACGCTCCGCTGGAGTGAAGCACGATCTTGCCGCGCCATCCGGATTTTCGGGCGAGCAATTTCGCCGTGGATGCCAGTGCGTCATCGGTATGGCAAATCCAGATCACTTGCGATGCCGGGGTGACATCTTCAACTCGAACAACAGCGGCTCCCACTTTTCGCGCCAATGCTCGCGCGCGCCGCATCGATTCAGGATTACTCCGTGAGACCACCTGTTCCACGCGATAACGTGCAGCTCGCAGCGCTGGGCCAATCGCCTGAGCCAGATTGCCCGCGCCAACAAGAGTCACGGTCGCCAGTTGAGTTTTGGGTGTGCGGGCCACGAAACGGAGAATACCAGAAGAGTCGTGCCCTGACTTGTCTCTAAATGACACTTGTCTCTAAAGAGGATGTAGAAACCTGGCATGGTTTCTCACTCGAGTCTTTTCTCGAAAGCCCGATCTTCTAAAATGACGGAATGCCTACGTCCGCAAAATCGTCGCAAAAGCACAAGCCGGCTCGTGCGGTTTCCGCGAAAGTGGTTTCCGCGAAAGAAGTCTTCTCCGGTCCCATCTTCACCGTCGTATCACAACAGGTCGAGGAACCGGATGGTGTGCATGTGCGCCGTGATCTCGTGCAGCATCCCGGGTCGATTGTGATTCTTGCTGTGGACCACACAGGCAAAGAGCCGCGTGTATTGCTGGAGAGGCAATATCGCCACGCAGCCGGAGCGCGCTTATGGGAGTTGCCGGCAGGAAGTCTGGAACCAGACGAAGACAAGCTGGCCGCCGCCAAACGAGAGCTCATGGAAGAGACTGGCTACACAGCTCGAAAGTGGGAAAAGGCTTTGTACTTTTTTGTGAGTCCGGGATTTCTCACCGAGAGCATGCAGGTCTATCTGGCCCAGGGGCTCACAAAAGGCAAAGCTCAGCCCGAAGAGGACGAAAGGATCGCAATACGATTCTTCAGCCTGCGCCAGGCTGTGGAGATGGCCGTGTCCGGGAAGATCATCGATGCGAAAACCATCGCGGGTATTCTATGGCTGGAAAACAAAATAAAACGCTTAAAGCGGTAATCGTTATTTCCGATTGATTTCATAAGGCTTATAGGCAAAAGGCAGGCGCTTTACACGGGATTTTAAAGTCTTAACTGCTTAAGCAAATTGACATCAAACTTTAATAGAGCGAAAATAACAGGTAACTAAGCCAAAGTAGCGGGTAAACGACGTAATGCCTGAAAAGGCAACTTTTCCGGCGTCCTGCGTCCCTCCTTAAGCAGTGGCAACACCCAAGTCTAGAAGGAAAATTGGTCCAGGTCAGGGCCGGTCGTACGGTTGTGCCCTTGGACGTTCGGAGTAAGGAACGTGTCTCGAATTAAAGGTAAAGTTAAATGGTTTAATAACGCAAAAGGTTTCGGCTTCATCGGTAGAGAAGACGGTCCTGATGTGTTCGTCCACTACAGCGCCATCCAGTCAGACGGCTACAAGAGCCTGCAAGAGGGAGATGACGTTGAGTTTGAAATCATACAAGGCCAAAAAGGGCCTCAAGCTGAAAACGTTGTGAAAGACCAAGCAGCTCAATCAGCCTGAACCCTGCTCAACATCTCACCGCATTCGAGACCCGGTTTCACCCCCTTGATAACCGGGTCTTTTGCTTTTGTCGCTTCGCTCCCAACCGCTGTAGAGTCTTCTATCGATTCATGCCTTTCCGTGCACTTGTTGCATCGCGGCTCGGCGCGTGTTCGGCCTCGCCGCTTGTTCCGGATTCTCGACATTAATGATTTCTTGCTGCGAACTCGACGTGATCGTCTCAGACGTTTGGGTCGACTGCCGAAGAAGTACGAACCAAATACCAAGAACCAAATACCAAGCCAAATATCAAGACGCAGAGCGGCTCGGCGCGCAAGCCGGCCTCGGCATTAGCCGTTGGTCCTTTCTTGTAGATTTGACTTGTGGTCAGTGCGGAACAAGCGGCGAGGCCGAACACGCGCCGAGCCGCGCCGCAACGAGCGCATGCGAGAAGTAGCGCAGGTAGATGGTCTTGAGCGGTTTTCGCGAAGCGACAGGAATTAGACGACTGCTACTTAGCTTTTGGCGTCTCCATCACAATGTCGTGTTTCGCGTGGCAATCAAGAAATGGGTCAACCGTGGCCACGCCAACCAGTTGATCTTTGCTGGCACGGAACTCCAGTGGTGGGTTTTTCACTTTGGCGGGAATGCCCGTGAACTTTCCTTTACCTTCCTGATTTGTGTAAACGCCCATGTCGAGTTTGTGAAAGCCGCCAAATCCATACGCGATGTGCACATTGATCAGCGTGGCGAACAGCGGCTTCCCGTCCGCGCCTGTCACATTGAAGTCGGCTGAGCACGGGCCCGCAGCACCATCCATGACAAAGGAATTGGGAGTCTGCGCCTGGCTCATCTGGATGCTTGTGGCTGGTTCGCTTGCAGCCGTCTGCGCGAAAAGTGACATGGGCGCAGGCGCTGTTTTGCGTGTCTGCGCGCGCGTTGAAATGGTAGGCCAGAGGCCCGCCATCGCAAGCAGGAAAAGCACCAGGACATAGATGAACGGTTTGGGACGTCTATTAATGAACGGGGAATGCACACAACCATTATAAAGTGAGTTTCTGCCCTGAGAAGCACGTTCAATGGGATTAAGGTGAATCGAGAGTCCGTGGCCTTGTCCAAAGGTTGATTGAGTGCAAGCGGAAAGCCAAGTCAACGTGGTTTGGAGCGAAGTAAAGTTGGTATTTGGCTTTTGGTATTTGGTTCTTAGACTAACTTGCCGCAGCGCGGATCCCCGCGTGCTCCCGGTCGCCGCTTCAATTCTTGTCGCTGCAATTCGCCCGAGAAAATTATGGAATAAGGCCGAGGCCGAACACGCGCCGAGGCCGCTGCAACAGGGCACTTCCGTCAAAGGTGGTAGAGAATTTCAAAGCGGTTTGGAGCGAAGCGACAAAATAGAGGAAAGGTTAGAATTATCGCGGTGCAAACAGACAATAAGTCCATCGCCAACATCCTGTATGAAACGGCCGATCTGCTGGAGGTCGCGGCCGAGGATTCCTTCCGCGTTCGCTCATACCGTCGTGCGGCTGAGGCCATTGAAGGCCACGATCAGCAGCTTTCCGATATCTATCAGGACCAGAAGGCCCTGCTGGCGATCCCTGGCATTGGCAAGGGTATGGCTTCGAATATCCGGGACATCTTCACTTTAGGCAAATTACCTCTGCATGAAGAGATGCTGCAGCGCTTTCGTCCTTCCATGCTGGAGCTGCTGAAGATCTCCGGGCTTGGGCCTAAGACAATTGCTCTAATCTGGGACGCCTTTCAAATTTGCGATGTCGAAGGCGTCGCCAAGCTTGCCAGTGAGGGCAAGCTGCGCGAGCTGCCTCGCTTAAGTGAAAAGTCAGAGCAGAAGATTCTCAAATCCATAGAAAGCTATCGCCAATTGACTGGCCGGTTCCTGCTCGATGTTGCGGACCAGACTGCGGAAAAGATGATCGCTCTGCTCAGTAAACTTCCAGGCGTAGAAAAGGTAACGCCTGCCGGATCACTACGACGTGGCCGGGAAACCGTCGGCGACCTGGATCTGCTGGTAACAGGGAAGTGCTGCAACAGTGAATCACAGCGTGACAAGGTGATCGAAGAGATTGTGAACTTTCCCGGCATTCTGGAAGTCCTGGCCAAAGGCGAAAACAAGGTCAGCGTGAAGCTGCGCAGCGGAATGCAGGTGGACGTACGGATCCTGCCGCCAGAATCATTTGGCGCGGCCCTGCAATATTTCACCGGATCCAAGAACCATAACGTTACTCTTCGGCAACGGGCGCTCAAGCAGGGATACACCTTGAACGAGTACGGTCTGGTCCGCATGGAAGACGAAAAGCGCGTGGCCGGCGAGACGGAAGAGGAGATCTATCAAAAGCTTGGGCTGGCCTGGATTCCTCCTGAACTGCGCGAAAACAATGGCGAGATAGACGCGGCGCAGGAAGGCAAGCTGCCGCAGCTTATTACCGTGGAAGACATCCAGGGAGACGTGCACATGCATACCGTGGAAACAGACGGTAAGTGCACGATTGAAGAGATGGCGCTGGCTGCGCGTGACCGCGGTTACAAATATATGGCCATTACGGACCACTCAAAGAATCTGGCCTTCGCCAACGGTCTGGATGATAAGCGTGCAGAAGCGCATATCAAACGTATTCGAGAAGTTGGAAAAACAGTTGAAGGCATCACCGTCTTCGCCGGAATCGAAGTGGATATTCTTGCTGACGGCGAACTTGATCTTTCTGACTCCGTGCTGGAGCAGATGGATATTGTCATCGCCAGCATTCATTCCCATTTCAACCAGGACACACAGCAGGTCACAGACCGCCTGCTTCGGGTGATTGAGAATCCGCACACGTCCGTGATCGGCCATCCGACTGGCCGTATGCTGTTGCGTCGTGAAGGCTACAATTTTGATTGCGACAAGGTGTTTGCAGCCGCGGCCAAAGCCGGTGTGGCCATGGAACACAATGCCTACCCTGACCGGCTTGATTTGCGTGATGTGCATCTTCGCATGGCCAAAGCCCGGGGAGTTAAGTTCGTCATCAATACGGACGCGCACCATACTTCTCACATGGAGAAAATCCGCTACGGCATCCTACAAATGCGGCGAGCGTGGCTCACCCGGGCGGACGTTCTCAATACTCTCCCGGTAAATGATTTTGCCAAGCTCATGCGCAGAGGCAAGCCTGTACTGGTTTAGCTTTATCCCTCCCCGGTTCATTTCAACAGTGAGCCTTGCTTCACGCGTCGCCCGAATTCTGCCTCAAAAACGTCGGCAGCTGTCCGAATTTGCCGCGCTGGCGCAGTGCTTCTTCGGGAAAAGGCCTTTGAACACCCTAGATTGCCGGTGACTCTACCTCAGTTGTTCTTTTCTGTAAGGACTAAGCAACAAACGGGGTTATATTTGTGACTACCAGCTACTCACAATTCAGCCTGGAAAAATCTATAGGCATCGCACCGGTGCCGGGGACCAAAAGCATGCACGTGCAGCAAACAATTTGCCGGCTCAAACTACGCCATTTCCTGATTTTGTTTAGTTTCCTCCTGTTTTCTTTTAGTCCCCAGGTCGGGTATTCGCAACAGCCGTCCGTCGCTCAGTCTCAGGGTGCGCCGGGGACGGCGGCTTCCACGCCTGAAAGCGAAGGGAAGGCTTCACTTTCCAAACCGATGGTCTCGGTGCAACCGCGACTGCAAGCGCCCATCCACATCGTGCCATTTCGCGAGCCAGGTGCCGTAACAACCAAGCTCAACTTCTTTCCCGCGGGCGCGCATGTCGATTACTTTGGTGGGCCGGTGATTTCGAGTGTGCACGTTGTGCTGGTGCTGTATGGGCCGGGCGCCTATCTGCCGAACATTGCCGGCACCACGACGCCTACGATGGCGAACTTTTATAACGACATCACCAAGAGCTCGTTTTTTGACATGCTCAGCGAGTACAGCACAACCGGTGTAAAAGCTGTGGGTGGGACAGCCGGTACCAATCAATTCATCGGGCATGGCTTCTTCGACGGCCAGTTCACCATCACTCCTGCCACGGCAAACAACGGCGCAACCATCACTGACAACCAGATTCAGGCTGAACTATTGAGCCAGGTGAACGCGGGAAACCTGCCGGCGCCGATCATTGATGCGCAGGGAAACAGCAACACGCTTTACATGATTTTCTTTCCTCCGGGAAAGTCAATCAATGACGGTACCAGCAACAGCTGCGTGAAGGGAGGCTTTTGCGCCTACCACAACAGCACAAATGCTTCGTTTGGTACTCACAGACTTTTTTATGGTGTAATGCCGGACCTGCAGCCGCCGAGTGGATGTGCCCTGGGCTGCGGTTCCGGCACCACATTTGATATGGCCACCAACGTCACCAGCCACGAGCTATCCGAAGCCGTGACTGACGCAGACGTTGGTCCGGCAACCACGTTTGGTCCTCCACTGGCATGGCTTGATCAGGTGAATGGCGAGATTGGTGATATCTGCGTGGCGCAGGAGTCCCAGGTGCTTGCCAATGGCACTACCTACATAGTCCAGCAGGAATTTTCGAACTTGCAGAACAACTGCGTGTCCGCGCCACCTGAATTCCGGCTCACCTCAACCGGCAATCCCAGCGGAGGCCAGAGTTTTGATGTTGATCTCCGGATCGCTGACAGCGTCCAGGGATTCACGGTTCCCTACATCGGAACGGTTCACTTCACCAGCAGTGACAGTGCCGCGGTTCTCCCGGCGGACTATGCTTTTACCTCCCTGGATGGAGGGCTTCACCACTTTGTCCTTACCTTGAACACCAGCGGCCAGCAAACTGTCACTGTTACGGACACGCGTCTACCCGGGTTCACCGGTTCATCCACATTCCAGGTCAACGCGCCAAACGTTGCTGAACTGCGCATCATTGCTCCCGGTACTGCCACAACAGGCACGCCTGTCAGCTTTTCCATTGTGGCTTTTGATGCTGTGCAAACACCCGTAACGAACTACACGGGCACCATACATTTCACCAGCACCGATCCGCTGGCTGTATTGCCGGCTAACGTGGCGATGCAGAATGGAGCGGGCACGTTCTCCGCCACCTTTAACACAGCCGGCAATCAAACGCTGAGCGTGACAGATGTTGCAGCCGCGTCGCTGACGGAGTCGCGGACCATCACGGCATCTGCAGCCAGCACAAATCCAACCGTTACCACGCTGACTGGCGGTACAAGCCCAATCGTTTTCGGCCAGTCAAACAATTACGTGATGACCGTTACGGGCAACGGAGTGGCCACCAACGGCGGCAGCATGAACGTCACAATCGACGGCCTACCGTTTATCAGTGGCGGCATTTTTAATTCCTCCTCGGTTTTGGTCAATTCGTCGGGCGGAACCCACACCCTGATCGCGAACTACTTTGGCGATGGAGTGCGTGGGTCGAGCAGCTCAGCACCGGTGACCCTGGTGGTCAACCCAGCGCCCAGTTCATTGATCGTTGTGTCATCACAGTCCAACGCTCCGCAGGGTACACGTGTCTCTTTTGCAGTTACCCCGACGCCTTCCAACTCGCTGAAAGGTTCCGTCACATTCTTTGATGGCACCACCCCTCTCGGCATTTTGCCGCTGAGTCAAGCCAACTCGCCGGGATTGATCGTGACTGCGTTCTCCGTAGGGACGCATTCCATCACAGCGTCTTTCGGAGGAAGCGCGGATCTGCAGCCTTCCACATCGGCGCCAATCCAGCAGGTGATTACCGCGCCACTCACACCGGATTATTCGGTCACTTCTGACAAGCCTTCAGCAACGTTGCTGGCAGGACAGGCGGCCACATTTAACATCACCACCAACTCGGTCAATGGATTCACCGGAGCTGTAACGTTCAGCTGCGGAAGTCTTCCCGCGTTCACCACCTGCACATTCAGCCCCTCGCCGGCGATCGTTGGGCCCGGAGCTACGACAACCACTACCGTCCTCACTGTAAAAACCACGGGCCCGCACGCGGCGCTGGTCATGCCGTTTGAGAACGAGCGCAGAAACGCAATGTGGCTCAAACTGAGCCCGTTTGCAGTGGGATTCATCGTGCTTGCTGGAGTCAGCCGGCGTAAGCGGGGAATTCAGCTTGCCGGAAGATTCATTGCCCTGATGTTGCTTGCAGGCATCGTGAGCTGTGGCGGAGGTCCTACCACACCGCCACCGCCGCCTGTGCCTCAAACCACTCCCGCAGGCGCCGCAACATTCACTGTGACCGCAAAGGGAACAGCGACAACCGGCGCAGCCCCAGCCAATCCATCACAGCAATTGAGCATCACGATAACCGTACAGCCATAACGCGAGTATTTTCACTCCGTCAGGCCCAGCCTACATGGCTGGGCCTTTCTTCTGACACCCAACCAGCTACTCTCACTCCGGCATCTCAGGTGTATCCTTAGCGTGAGGAACCAACCATGCCTGACGATCCCAAACCAGCACAGCAGCCCAATGCAACCAATGCGCCTACTCCGCCCGTTGCGCCTGCAGCTGCTCCCAGCCAGCAACCCGGCATCGGGCATATGTCAATGTCTGAGGAATTTGACAGTGCCAAGTGGACCCTGCCGCCGGTTGTTCCGGTATTGATTGCCGCGGCTGCCGTTGCAGTGATTGTGGCGATTGTAATGTTCACCAATCGGGCCACTCCGATCATGAGCGGATCGATTTCCAAGGTTGCCGCAGTGGACATGGACGGCAATACGCTGGTAGCGGTAAAGCTGCAGTTGAATAATGTGATCGAGAAGCAAATCTGGATCAAAGACATCAGCTCTGAACTGGAGACCGCGGACGGCAAGAAATACAAAGATGGAGCGGCGCCCTCAGGAGATGTTGCCCGTTACATGCAGGCAGCTCCGGGACTCGCAGACGCTGAAGCCGAGCCCATCAAAGCGGAGTTGAAGATTCCGGCGCGAACCTCTTATGTCGGCGGAACGGTATTCTCTTACCCAGTGAGCAAACAGGATTTTGATGCCCGTAAATCGCTGACATTGCGCATTCAAATCTATGACCAGCCAACGCTCGTGCTTAAGCAGCCATAATTCCTGGTGAGATGCGCTCACTTTTGTGGGCTTCTTGCGTCAGATACCCATGCGGTATCTTTGCATAGACAAACATGGTATAGATGGCCTATGGTCGCCCGAAAAGCGACTAGGGGCAGGCATGTCTACGCTGGGATATCGCATAAAGTTATCGCATCAACAAGATTTTTCTTTTGACTGTCAAACTGTCCGCTAGAGGAGATGCCATGAAAGTATTTGTCATTCGTCTGTTCATGCTGCTACTGGTGATGTTTTTAACTTCGCCGGTCTGGTCCGCTGACAATGCGGCCGCCCACCCGGAAATGATCGTCACCGCACAGTGGCTATCCGAACATCTGAAGGATCCCAAGGTCGTAATTCTGCATGTAGCCGACAAGAAGTCCGACTATGATCGCGGCCACATTCCGGGAGCAAAGTTCTTGCTGACGGATGATTTTGTTGAGGGCGATGACGCTGAATTGCCGCCAGTCGACAAATTGAAAGATGTCTTTGAGAAGCTGGGAATCAGCGATGACACTCGTGTGGTGATCTATACCACTGCCTGGTATCCTATGGCCGGACGCGCGTACTACACGCTGGATTATCTGGGCCATGGCGACAAGACCTCACTTCTTGATGGCGGCATTGAGCACTGGATGCTGGAAAAACGCCCGGTCGCAGCGCAGGAAGATACCCAGGCGACGAGAGGTCATCTGACGCCGAAGGTCCACGCTGAAGTTCGTGCTCAACTTGCCGAAGCCAAACAGATTACCGAGGGTTCGGAGAAATCAAAAATGCTGGTGGATGCTCGTCCGCCGCAAGGCTACAAATCCGGTCACCTTGCGGGAGCTACACTTGTTTACTGGCAGGAGACGCTGGTTGATCCCAAATTGGATCCTGTTTTCCTTTCGCCAGACAAACTGCGTGCATTGTTTAATTCGCGTGGAATCAAGCCTGGTGAAAAGCTGGTGACCTATTGCGTCATCGGATTACAGGCGTCACATGTTTATTTCGTGGCCAAGTATCTTGGTTACGATGCCGCCATGTATGACGGCTCCACGCATGAGTGGAGCATGGTGAACAACCTGCCGATGGTCAAAGGCGAGCCGCCAAAGTAGATTTCATGGCCACATCATCAAACTCGAGAGCGCACTACGTTGCCATGGTCGCGGTGATTTGCAGCATTATCACGATGGCAGCATCTGGCCAGTGCGGACAGGGTGGCGAAGCGAACGAACGTCATGTCCGCACGGGGATGCTGGTCTCAACCGACTGGTTAGCGCAACATCAGCATGATGCCGATCTCGTCGTGCTCTGCATTGCGACATCAGCAGACTATTGCGAGCGAGGCAGGATTGCGGGCGCGCGATTTGTAGCACTGGGTGCTATAGCCGTCACACGCGATGGTATTCCCAATGAACTGCCGCCGCTAAATGATTTGCGCAATTTGTTTGAAGCCGCAGGTGTGAGTAACCAGTCCCGGGTTGTGCTTTATGGCGAAAGATACGGCCTCTTTGCAGCCCGGGCGTATTACACGCTGGATTACATGGGTGTTGCCGATCGTGCGGCGCTGTTAAATGGCGGCCTGGAAAGATGGAAGGCCGAGCAGCGTCCGCTCGGAGGCGAGCCGGCAAAGATACAGCGCGGCACATTAACCCTAAAACCGAAGCCTGAGATCCTCACCGGCCTGAATGACATGCAGGCCATCGCCAAAAGCGCGCCTGCATCCACGGCGATTATTGACGCCCGGCCGGCGGATGAATTTTCAGGAGCGAAGATCTCTGAAGATGTTCCTGTTGCTGGACATATTCCTCATGCCGCGGGTCTTTACTGGATGCGATTGCTGGAAAGCACGGCCAATCCCGTGTTGCGTCCTGAGGCCGAATTACGTGAATTGTTCAGCAACGCGGGAGCCGTTGAGAGCGGGAAGGTTGTTACTTATTGCCGTAGCGGAATGCAATCGTCCTACGATTACTTCGTGGCCAAGTACCTCGGGTATGACACCGCAATGTATGACGGATCATTTTATGAGTGGAGCCGGCATGCCCTTCCGGTGGCCAGGGATTCTAAGCAGTAGTTACTGGTTTCCGGTGAAAGGTTAGTGGGACCAGGAAAACAACTGTTGGTCGTTCTGCCGCGGTGTTGCAGCCTGGGTTGGCACGCTGATGGCTGGAGCTTGCGAAACGTTTTCGTGTGTACGGAAGGGAAGATGCAACTTGTGCGCTACTTCCGGCCAGAACTCACGCAACACATCCCATGCTACGTCATTGGCTACGCTGAACCCGACGCGGCTGGCCGAGGGACCGAATCCACGCAGATTTCCCGGATGATACAAATTGCCCACGGCCGTGGAACTGACCGTCCCGAACCATTCTGAGTAGTTGGGCATTCGATTTCCGGAGTCGCTGAGTGCAACGAAGCGGTGGACCAATGCGTGTGCCAGCCGTGCTTTCGCCCCGCCGGATCCCAGCCGGTAATAGCGAGGGTCCTGATGAAACAGTGATGGATAAAGGAAGGTGCTGAAAAAAGCACTGGTAACGTTGTCTGTGACTGCTGCTGCGTAACGCTTGCCGTATCCTGCCGCGCCCATGTGATAGGCCTTGTCGTCATGTGACATCTGGGCTGTGCCCGCGTTCCACGCGGCGCCAATAAAGCTCAGCGGATCGGCGGTATTGGCCACAAAGAGCTGAAACTTGTCATGCGCATCCATGGCACACGGTTTGAGGGAGTGGCGCCGCGGAGGTTTCACCGTGGCACTGTCAACGCGCTGCGAAATTCTTGCAATCACCCGATGCATGGGACCGCTGTAATCATCCACGTCAAACGGCTCCACAAACTTTGCGCATGGCTGCGGAACTGGCTTGATCATCACCGGCTGAAACGTGAATACCGGAGCTGAAAGGGACGGAGCGGGAGCTAGAGGCGCGGCAGCCGAAGTGAATGCATAAGAATAAGGAGATGGTGGCGCCGTATACGCGACTGGCATCAGGGTTGCCCGCCGGGGTAGCTGCTGGCAGAGGCCGAGGCTCCCTGCACAACAAATGCCAACCAGCGCGATTTTCCTTAAAAGATGCCGCATAACTGTTAAGCCGCTTTTGGAAGGGAGCCCTGGATTGACCTTGGCTAATGTACCCATGCCACAAAAGTGTGGTTAGATTACTTTCGTGGCAGGTCTTCTCCCCATTCCTTTAACACTCAGATAAGACACAGGTTACCGGTTTCCAGAACAGATTGCGTGCCTGAAAACAAGCGCATTACGGACTTGGATGCAAGGGGAAGGCTTAAGGCGGCTTAAGGTTCCCGCAACTCAGGAAAAACTCCGGAGAGGCCATGCCGCTTCTGGGCTAAATTGCCGAAAAGAACAGTCGGATTGAGGGCGATGGACCTTAAAGGGGCCGAAAGCGCAAGAGACATCGCGCTAGATCAAAGATAAAGTCGTGCGGGCAGTGACCAGATCTTTATGTTGCGCCATCTTCACACACTCTTGTGGCGAAGGTTGAGCGGGACCCCACGCAAGAGTTCCCAAACCGCAGTAAATTTTCGCCCGGCGCAATTTTTCGGAGATTTGTCCATTCGGCGCCGTGGCGGTTGGAAAAATAGCAGCACGAATGTATAACTAAGCTTCTCTCAAGGAGCCTGAATGCAACGTGCTGCCCGTTTGCTTGTAATTTTTCTCATGTCTGCCACTGCGATTGTCGCTTTCGCGCAGAAGCGTTCGATCACCGAGAAAGACATCTTTCAGTTCAACTGGATCGGCGATCCGCAGATTTCGCCGGACGGCGCGCGTGTCGCCTTTGTAAAAGTCTCGGTCAATGAAAAGAAAGATGGCTATGACACTTCGATCTGGTCGGTGAGCGCTCGAGGGGACGAATCTCCACGACGCATGACCGATGGCAAACATGATTCTTCGCCGCGCTTCTCGCCTGACGGCAAGTGGCTGGTTTTTGTTCGCTCTCCTGAACCGGCCGCTGGCGCGGGCGCGGGCCCGGGCGCCGGCGGAGCAGCATCACGCCTGGCAGGCCCGCAGCTCTACCTTCTGCCCATGGGTGGAGGCGAATCGTGGAAACTCACCGACGTTCCGCGTGGAGCCGGTGGTCCCATCTGGTCGCCGGACAGTAAGTGGATTGCATTCTCCAATGACGCCAATCCAGAGGACCTGGCGAAACAGAAAAAAGGAAAATCGTCAGCAGAGAAATCGGACAACAAAACCGGTGATGACAAAAAGCCCGAATCAGGCCCAGCCGTGAAGGCCGATACGGCTAAAACCGAGCCCGCCGATTCTGATCACGAGAGCGATGTTCGTGTGATTACGCATTCGGTATATCGCCTGAATGGCGCGGGATATCTGGACGAGAAGCATCCGCAGCACCTCTGGGTGATCGGGATCCCGCAAGGCTCTGAAGACACGGTCACGCCAAAGCAGCTCACCAGCGGTAAGTTCCAGGAAGAAGGCGCATTCTGGGCCAAAGATTCCAGCAAGTTTTTTTTTCCTCTCCACCAGGGTTGACGATCCTTCGTATGAGCTTCCACGCGCGGAGATATTCTCCGTGGCAGTCGGCGGTGGAGAAGCGCAAAGGGTGGCAGCAATCTCCATGGCGCCACGTTCCATCTCACTCAGTCCGGATGGTACCCGCGTTGCTTTCTGCGCCTCTCTGAATGAGCCAGTCAAGTCCTACACGCAGCCTGATCTCTGGGTAATGGATCTGGCAGATGGCGCCAAGCCCCGCAACCTCACCGGGAACTATGACTTTGACGTGTGCAGCGGTGTAGGTGGCGACCAGGGTACGCCTCGTGCAGGCGGCGGAGACAAAATCATCTGGTCGCGTGACGGCAATAGCCTGTTCACGGTCACGGCTGAGCAAGGCCGAGCCAACCTCGTGCAATTTGATGTTGCCTCAGGGAAGCTCACGCCGGTTACGAAAGGCAACCAGGCCGTGGAGCGATACCGTGCAACCGAAGATGGATCAAAGTTCGCGGTCTTGATCTCCACGCCGACCAACATCGGCGATCTCTATTGGATTGATTCCCCCGCCGCTCAGCCCAGACAGCTCACGCATATCAATGAAAAACTCTTCTCGCAGCTGAACCTCACTGCTCCGGAAGAGATCTGGTACACAAGTTTTGATGGCAAAAAGATTCACGGGTGGATTCAGAAACCGCCGGACTTTGATGCCGGCAAAAAATATCCACTGATCCTGAACATTCACGGAGGCCCGCACGCCGCCTATGGCTGGGTCTTTGATCATGAATTTCAATGGATGGCGGCCAAAGGCTACGTGGTTCTTTATCCCAACCCGCGCGGAAGCACCACATATGGCCAGGACTTTGGCAACGTCATCCAATATCACTATCCTGGTGACGACTTCAAAGACTTGATGGCTGGCGTGGATGAAGTGCTCAAGCGCGGATATGTCGATTCCAAAAAACTTGGTGTGACGGGCGGCAGCGGTGGTGGCGTGCTGACAGATTGGATTATTGGACATACAAACCGTTTCGCCGCTGCGGTGGCACAGCGTGACATCGCGAGCTGGGCTGCATGGTGGTACTCAGCTGATTTCACTTTGTTCCAGGCCTCATGGTTTAAGGCGCCGCCTTTCGAAGACCCGCAGGACTACGTGAATCGGTCACCCATTACTTATATAAAGGACGTGCACACGCCGTTGATGCTGATCCTGGGTGAAGCCGACTTTCGCACGCCGCCCATCGCCGGCGGAGAAGAGATGTTCCGGGCGCTGAAGTTCCTGCGCCGTCCGGTGATCATGGTCCGTTTTCCGGGTGAATCACATGAACTCTCGCGCTCGGGACAGCCGTGGCACCGTGTGGAACGTCTGGAGCATATTGTCGGCTGGTTCGATAAATATTTGCAGGGTAAGAGCAAGCCTGAGTATGACGATCTTGGCCCGGGCGAAGTTGGCGTGAAGACCGGTGAGCTGCCGGGGAAACCGCCAAATCAACAGCCACCGAAACAGTAACGCAAACATAAGTAGCGGCCGAAGAGGATACAAGAAACGAATCTTCGGCCGCGACAAAATCAACTACGACTTGCCAATGCCGATATCCTGCGGGGAAAAGCGGAGTTAATCTTTCTCCGCGGGTTGAATCTGCACATACTGCCAGCCGAATCTCCCTTTGATGCATAGATTGCCGTGCGTCACATCGTGGTCGAGAGGCGAGGTAACACTAACGATCTGGCCATCCTGCTGGTGCACCGTAAGGTTACAACCTACGCCGCAATACGGGCAGATTGTGTCAGTCTGGCTCTGGCGCGTTTCATCCCATGTGCCGGCCTGGCGCATGTCATATTCGCTCTTGAACATCAGCGCGCCGGTGGGACAGACGCCAATGCAATTACCGCAATAAACACAAGCTGAATCAGGCAGAGGCACATCGAACTCTGTAGCGATATGCGCGGAGAAGCCACGGCCGGCGACGGCAATCGCAAAAGTGTTTTGCGCATCCACGCCGCAGGCTTCCACGCACTTGTAGCAGAGAACACATTTCGAATAATCGCGGACGTAAAGATCGTTGTCGATCTTTACCGGCTGCGCGACTGTGGCTTTTGCGTCGCCAAAGCGTTTCGGGTCCGCATCATAGCGCCCGATATATTCCTGCATTTCAGGCGCCGTGGAGAGGTCAACCGATGAT
>Ga0207127_10093_pt1 | contig 21973 bp, 20 predicted proteins | sample Alteio_BWMinHeat_17_FD_153574 | JGI IMG/M metagenome (GOLD analysis project Ga0207127, IMG submission 153574) | Enriched cells from forest soil in Barre Woods Harvard Forest LTER site, Petersham, Massachusetts, United States -... | ecosystem: Environmental > Terrestrial > Soil > Temperate forest >...
GAAGCGTATCTGGTAAATTTTGTAGAAAATGGGATCCGGTCCCGGATAGTTTATGACAAGAGTGGGAATTTTATTAGTTCTACCCGGACCTATCTTTCCAAAAATTTGCCCTATTATATTCTTATCAGAATAAAAAAGAAGTACCCGGACAAAAGAATTTTTGGTGTCACAGAACTTGCTTCGAGCACCGGCACGGAGTATTACATAAAAATGGACGACTCGAAGGTCTGGACAACGATCAGGATTGATAAGGACGGCAATTTGGAATTGGTTGAAAAATATCAGAAGGCTCCGTAAGTGCAGAATCAGTATAATTCTTAGCCCAAAATCAGCGTATTGCCGGCTTGATCGTCAGATTTTTCCAGTCACCGGCTGAGCCATTGCCAACCCAATAGCCAATCTGCCTACCATTTAAGGGTACGAGTGGTTCAACAACAAGTGCAGGGTTATTGTTGGCATTGACAAACACGCTGATTTTTTTGGTTTCCACTGTTATGCGCACATGGAACCAGTCATTGGGATTGGGCGGAGGAGATACCGGCTGTTCGTATTTGTTTGGATAGCCCGCCCTGAGTTTAGGCCAGTCATACAGTGGATTGGCAATGTATTGTACTGCATGTGCTTTTCTTACAGGATCGGTCGACTGGAAATTAAAGGGTCTGAAATAAATGGCTTCATAAGTTGTATCATTCAGGCCATGGAAAGCGAAGCCGACAAAGCTTTGCTGAAACGCATCTTTTCCCCTGACATCCATTTCAATAACACCATAGCTAAACTCCTGGCCGCTGATCCATGCAATGCCTGCACCCATTGCTTCATTTAAATGCAGGGCGCCGGAACTTGTTCCAGCGGTGAGGGTCCGGTTAATGACTCTATAGTTTTTTTCTAATTCCTGACCATCCGCTTTTTGTTGGATAAGACAGGTTAATGCAGTTAAGGGGATCGAAGCTGAAATTAAAAAGCTTTGGCATTTCATGGGCTATACATTTTATTGGGTGATTGTTAAATTGGCAAAATCACCACTCAGTTCGTCGTCCCATAAACCGAACATTGCTCCGGTTCGATCATTGAGTAAACGGACATGAAGGGACGGCTCTGAAGAGTGATCGACATAAACAGTTATCCAGTTTTCCCTGATAACAATTTTCGCGTGAAACCAACCGTCTGGTTCAGGAACCGGGGTTACAGCGTTTTCATATAGCAGGGGGTGTTCCTTGCGGAGCCTGTCAAAAGGATAATCCGGCAGGCTCATATACTGCACAGACCACTTTCTTCTGAGACTGTCTGCATGCCGGAAATTAAAAGGCCGGAAATACAACACATCAAAGGTCGACTCATTCGAGCCGTGAAATGCAATCCCGAGGAAACTTTGCAGGAATACATTCTTACCCCTCAGGTCAATATCAATTGTGCCCTCGGTAAAACGGATGTCCTTACACCATACCACTCCCCTGGTGCTTATGGCACCAGGAAGGGAATTTTCCAGAATTTGTGTTTGCTGGGAAGGCGTCGTTACCAGTAGATTTTTTTTAAGTAAGTCCGAAAGGTTGTAATGCCTTTCTTTTTGCGCATGGGTCAGGGGGATCATACCGCCCATACCTAACAACAAGCAAGCGAAATAAATTTTGGCAGACATTATTCTTTTGTTTTTAGCTTTGAATAAAGGTGCGGAAATAACATCAAAAGCCGCGGTCAGGATCGTTTCAATTTTGATTCATTCTGGTTTCAGAGCCTGGCTGTATTTTTCTGTGCCGCCATTTAATCATTACTAATTTGGAAAAAGAAAAACTGTGGCTGCAGGAATGCCGAAAATCTATCGAGTTTGCCGTGGGTTGGGGTAACAGCAGCCTATGGGGAAATGATGATTTTGAAAGGCTGAGTGAAAAGATATGGGAAAAAACGGGGATCAGGCTCAGTCTGTCCACGCTCAAAAGAATATGGGGCAGGGTGCCGTATAAAAATTTCCCCAATAATGCTACCCTTAATGCACTGGTTGGTTTCCTGGATTACGGTCACTGGCGGGATTTCTGCCAGACCCACCCGGTCAAAGACGAAAATGATCCGGTTGGCCAGGAGCCTGCTCAAATCAGTTCGGTTATTCCCGCTCCCGATAATAAAAACATCTTTTTAAGGCCGGCCTGGCTCTGGTCAATAGCACGAATTGTAATTGCATCCTTTCTCCTATTAGGGGTGGGTTCCTGGCTGCTTCACAAATCTGTTAGCAGAAAGCAGCCCCCGGATGCTGCAAACTTCAGCTTTACCAGCAGAAAGGTAGCGGATGATTTGCCCAATTCAGTCGTCTTTAATTATAATGCAAGTTCTGCAAAAGACTCCAAGGTCATGATACAGCAATCATGGGACAGCAGCAGAAGAGAAACTATAGATGCGAAAGGCAGGCAGCACACTTCGATCTATTATTTCCCCGGTTATTTTCACGCCAAATTGCTGGTGGATGGCCAGATTGTAAGACAAACCCCCGTATTTATACAGACAAAGGGCTGGAAAGGGATCATTGGCAAACGACCCGTACCTATTTATCTAAAGGCGGAGGAGATCAGGCAGGGTAATTTAATGGGTATATCGGACACTTTGCTAAAGGAAAAATTGAATTCGAGCGAATTCAGCGGGCTTGGGGTCCGGCTTGCCAACATCCGCGAGTTCCCGGGAATTAATGCCGATGATTTTATATTGGAAACTTCATTTCGCAATACATCAACTGTGGAAGAGTCTTTGTGCAGAAGAGTCGAAATAGAGATAATCGGCACCGATAATATAATCATGATCCCTTTTTCAACAACCGGTTGCATTTCTGAGCTGAATCTTTTTACAGGGGATACCCTGCTCAAGGGGAAGGAACATGACCTGAGTGCTTTTGGCTGCGATTTCTCCCGCTTTCAACAGATGAAATGTGTCGTAAATAACCAACTACTGAAAATTTATCTGAATAAACAGCTGTCTATTACTTTACCCCTGCAAAAAACATTGGGAAGGATCGTCGGTATTCGGATTATGTTTGAAGGAGCGGGGCAGGTACAGCAGGTGGGAATAGAAACTCCCAATAAAATAGCTTATAATCTGATGGAGTAAACGACTCAGTGTAGCCAATTAATTGGCTTAGGATTTCGACAGCTCCGTGGCTCCAATAGTCAAATACTGTTTCTTCTTTTAGGGGCAATAATCTTTATTCAAATGCTCCAGGAAATAGATGTCATTTAATATCTCCCGACCATCCTGTTCTTATCTCCATAAATTCGGAGGCATGTAGGGCGCACAATAGTGAGGGGGTGATAAATATCGCCCCCGCGCCACTATGCTTGTGACCATCAAAAACAATCTTAAAAACACCGGGCTGTCAGACCCGGGACAAGTCATTAACAAAGACAAGGACTATTCCGAAATGTTGCAGGGGCGGGATGCCGTTCGGCCTGAAAAAGAAAATCAAAAAGCAGTTCCTGGGATAATTAACATTACCTTAAAATCTTTGGAATCTTATTTGACCTAATAAATAAGGGAGCTGCCCAGGTCCTGGTTGAAACAAATGGTATTAAGGCTGGCCGCTTGCCAATTAATTTCTTGTACGATCATCTAAAATAACCGGAATTTTCTCCAAAGAATTGCTGCTCTAAGAATTTTAAGCCTCAATTCTCTTTGGAATAAGGAAGCACCTGCCTTGAGCATTCATTCCCTAAATTATTTGATTCGTAATCAGGTCCACCACAATCCTTTTGTCAAATGGTTTTTTTGCCCCTGTCGCATCTACCTCTGTCAAAAAAAGCGTAAGATTTTGCGCATTGGCTGTCACAGTCAAATATCCAAATCCAACGAGGGAACTGTCAAAACTGTGGTCGCCGTCCCGCGCACCGTTAGCCTGCCCTACCGCAATGGTGCCTCTTCCCCCACAACCAACTACCAGGTAGGGAATCTGCATATTTTTTCCTTTGAAGGTTAAAAACCTTGTAAACCGCTGGTAGTTGTGTGCATGGGCGGCCAGTACCGCATCAGGCATAAGCCCAGCCTTATTGCAGCTGTCGTCAATATCTTTGAGCATATCAACGCTGGAAGAATGGCCGCCATTACTGAAGGGTGGATGGTGGACAGCTATTATGAGAGCTTTTCGGGTTCCCTGATCTCTTTTTTGTCGAATGCCGGTAAGTGTCTTTACAAGCCAATCGGTTTGTTTAATTCCGCCAATGGTAGGGACAGAAATGAACCCAGGTCCCTCACCAATATTTGAATAGAGGGCAACGATGTCAACAAAAGGAGCATCCAGATACCAATAGGCGCCAGGCTGGCTCACCATCTCCCTGAAAATAGTGCCCGCATCAGGTGGTACACCCGGCTTGGCCTGACAAAAGTTTCTAAAGAAGGCCGAGAGACTTGTTTTCTGACCGGTGGGCGTTCCGTCAAATTTGAATAGTTCGCCATCGTGATTTCCGGGGATCGCAATTATCTTTCCCGGATATCTTTTATAAGGAACATAAAACTGCGCCTGATATCCCTTATCCGTGTTGTCGAAATAAATTACATCCCCCAGGTGGAAGAAAAACGCGGGCGATTTATCCGGGCGGGCAGGATCGTAATCCTGTGACATCGCTTCTGCAACTAGTTCCTGCATCTGGCCATTTTCATGACCCGTGTCACCGACAGTATGGAAAGTAATCGACTTAAAGCTTTCAATCTCGGTTACACCCTGTTGCCCGATGATATCTGCCAATACCATTGTTGGGTCGCGCTGCGGATCAGGGAATGGCAGGAGTTTGCCGGCAACAAAATTCGTCATCCTTTTCCCGACACCGGGGACTGTTGCCCGCTGGGCGGGGGGAGTGTTTGTAAAAAAGGGGTGAGCGAATCGCATAATCTTAGCGGCACCCGGTTTCTTGGCTTTGATGGTTTTTGTTTTGGCCATGGCTTATGTTTTTAAGTGACAACCAGAATAGATAAATCAGAAGAGTTGGGTAATACGGGAAATTGGCAGTATGGATTTTTTGGGTCTGGGGATCAAAGGCAAGAATTGTAGCAAAATTGAAAAACAATTTTTAAATCTCATTATTGACATGCTGAAGTTAACAAAATACCGTCTTTCCTCAGGCCGATACCCCGTATTTTAACGGTAATATGAATAGGCCCTTGATTTTTTCAAATAAATCATCATATTCTTTTCATCGGCAAACGGTTATGGAAGGCATCCGGATTTTTGAAATAAGCCCATCCTGAATCCGGATGAAGTTCGTGGCCCTAAATTAAAGCTCTTTAAAGAAGGGCAAAATTGTTAACAATTCCTTTGGAGATGGATTGGGAACCGGAAGTAGATAAAATGAAAAAACCCCCAAATCTAATCGGAGGTTTTTCAGGGAACTTGAATTTCAGTGCTTTCTTTCGGACGGAAAAGGACATAAACTGGTTTCATTGGACATTGCTGCTTTCATAGGTTTTGGATTCATCAAAAGTATACTAATGTTCCATACCAGACACGCGGTTAATTCCTATATTTTCTATCGTAAAATATACACGATTTGACTAGTATAAACACGATGCCGGTGAATAATAAAGGAATTCCTTGCACTGGCTTCACCGGTTTGACTTGCACTTTCTTGTTGATAGCTTCCACAGCTGTTCCTTTAGGTCAGCTTATTCCCTCAGAAATCGCAACCTGAAAGCTCCTGAATAATAGTAGGAAGGTTATTGGCTTTTTATGAAAAACAAAATATTGACAGGGATAATTCCGGATCTTTTAAGAGACTCCTCCATAACGAACCTGAAAACGATCTGAAGACGGATAAGAAACATTTTAGAAAATAAGTTTCTTCCATCGCAATGTATTGATATAGGAGGTCGCCGCTGCCATTGTTAAATTAGTTTTTCCCTTATTTCAAACTTAGAAAAATGACAGCAGGTCTAAAACTAAACTTTTGCCCTGCAGTTTTTCCATGATATGAATAAATCCAATCAAATGTTAACAAACTGCGAAATTGAAAATTTGTTTCTGCATTTGTTGTCAAAAAATGCAACAAAATATTTCCTGCCTCGTCTAATTGAATAATACTTGTATCGAAACAGGACAGAATTGTACGAAAAGCGAACACTGCAGGCTGTTAGGAAAATCAAAGAGCCTGATATTCATTGGTATATATTCTGGCACCCTTTTCGGATACAGGTAAGTCATCGTTAACCAATTAAAAAGTAAAATCATGAAACCAAAATTCTTATTAGCCCCTGCGGTGGTTCTGTGCACCATCTTGGGAGGCACGGCATCCGCCAGTCTTGTGAATCAGCTTCCGGTTCACCGCTTTGTAATACCTACAACGCCCGAATTCAAAGTGGAACTGATACAAATGCTGAATTCCGAAAAAATCCGCCTGACCGTTTCTAACCCGACGGGGAAAAGACTTTCCATCACTCTGCGGGACCCATCAGGGGAATTGGTGGAAAATTACGTGACCGGCAAAAATCTTAAACAGGTGGTGAAAGATTATGATTTCCTGGGAGCAGAAGAAGGCGTTTATAAACTGGAAATTTATGACTGGAAAGACAAAGTCAAAAAGGAAATCAACCTGAAAAGAGTGCAGCAGGAATATACCGTCATGAACGTTCGGTAGGAAACCACTCCTCACATGAGAAAACTTTTAAATTAAAGTTTTCTTATTTGTTACGCTCGCCATTTTGGCCGATGGGTAAGAAGAGCCAGCACTCGCAATGCTGCCTGCGTTTATCAGTCGATTGGAACAATTATTATCAAAACCCCTTTTTGTTACCTGCAAGGTATTTTTCAAACCATTCAAGATTACTTTGCGCGGCTTTCAGGACCATTTTCGGTTCATTCGGACCATGTGGCTGGCGGGGCAATGCCAATAAACGGACCGGCACACCTTTTCTCTGCAAGGCATGATAAAACATAAGGGAATTACCGATTGGAACCCTGGCATCTGCTTCGCCATGCTGGAGCATCACGGGTGTTTTTACATTCTGTACAAACCTTAAAGGTGAATGGGAATCATACAACGCCCAATCGGCCCAGGGATCAGTTTTCATGTAGGAAGGAAGAAATCCGGGGATATCATCCGTCATATTCTGGAAAGAAAGATCTACGACCGGAGCGCCGATAGAAGCAGCTTTGAAGCGATCGGTATGACCAACAATCCAGCTACTCATGAATCCGCCGTAACTCCAGCCCATAACTCCTAATTTGTCCGGATCGGCCAATCCCATCTTAATCACATGATCCAGACCGGACATTATATCTTTAAAATCCGAGCCGCCCCAATCACGCTGATTGGCCAAACGAAATACAACGCCATAGCCGGTAGAACCTCTTGGGTTAGGTCGCAAAATGAAAATACCATTTTCAGCAAGGGAAGCTATCGGGTATACAGCCTGGTTGGAGGCTATGAAACTTTGGGAATAGACTCCGGCAGGACCGCCATGCGGATTTAAAATCAAGGGATATTTTTTCCCTGCTTCATAATTCAAGGGGAAAGTGAGTAACCCTTCAATTTCCGTTCCATCAAAACTTTTCCATTTTATCAATTCCGTCCTGGGAACTGATCCTGCTGCAAGTGCCACATTGATATCAGAAATCTTTACGGGTGAATATGCGGATATTGCACTTATATATGCCTCCCCGGGCTTGTTTGTGTTTTGTAAAACAAATCCCCAATATGTTCCCGTATTGTTTAAAGAAAAGGCGCCAATCAGATCACTGCAGCCCTTGCTCCATTCCGTAATTTCTTTGCCATCCAAACCAAGCTGGTATATACTGAATAAGGTTTTGTTATTCTCCCCCACATAAACATACATTCCATCGTGGCTCCAGCCCAATAAATTGGTCAGATCGTTAGGAGTAGACGCCAGTTTCTTCACCGGCCCACCCATCGCCGGGACAATACTTATAAAATTCTTCCCGCCCCAAACCACGGGATTTTCTGAGCACAGGTAGGCGATAGATTTTCCATCAGGACTGAATAAAGGATCTGATTCTCCGGCGCCCGTATTGGCCACATTCCTGACTTCGCCACTATTCACATTTATCATCGCAATGTCGCTATACACACTATAGTTGGCCAGCGGCGATTTACTATGTGCGTAAGCAATCCATTTGTTATCCGGGCTCCAGTCAAATGAAATGATATTACGGTTTTCCAGGGAAAGTTTCTTCCATTTTCTTTTCCCCGCCGTATCATTTTCATTCACCCACAATACATAAAGGCGATTTTGCCGAATCGAGTCATCATAATAATACCAGTCATTTTTTTCTTTTTTACTTTTCTCCTCATTGTCACTCTCCGCATCGGTCATAATATAGGCAATCATTTTCCCATCCGGGCTCCAGTCAAAATTATTCACCCCTGTTTTTACATCCGTAATCTTCTCTGCCTCTCCGCCGTTCAGAGGAAGTAAATAGAGATTATTTTTGCCATCGCGGTTGCTGACGAAAGCGACCCGGTTTCCATCCGGGCTCCATTTTGGATTTGAATTATTCTTATCACCCTTTGTGAGTTGGATCGTATTACTTCCATCCGTGTTACAAAGAAATACCTGGTTCACATATTCGCTACGCTCACCCGCCATGACTGCTTCGCGAACAGCATAAAGCACTTTTTTGCCGTCAGGCGATACCCGAACGCTGCTGATGTTCTTCAACTTCAGACATTCTTCAGGGCTCCAGCGGCTCTTGTTTTGTGCAAAAATAAAAAAAGGAGCAAAGATAAAAATCTCGGTGAATGATTTAATCCGCATAGAATGAATATTTTGAAGGTGACTGTTCTTAAAAGTTGTTTTACCACAAGGAGGGCAGAAAAATCACAACGAATCATGGGTTAAAAGGACGAAGGTAAAAAAACTAAGAGTATGATGTAAAAATAACAGTACCCATACTACATCAATTGGTCCGGGGATTTTGACCAATATTCCATGCGCATAATAATCCACTGCTGATACGGGGTATTACTTACTATATAGACGAAGAGAATAGATCAAATACTAAATGGCGGTAATATAGGCTATATTCAATATCTAAAACTTAAATATGAAACCAAAACAATCAATGTTAAGTATAATCATCTTTCTTTTATGTACTAATTTTATTGCAAATGGTCAGATTCACAAAGTAAAAATTCTATCCATCAGTGCTGTAGGCGGAGAGTATAGTTTTACCCAAGGCTGGTTTAATGATAAAGTCAATCCAACTGAATTTAAATTAGATGAGGAGGTCTCGGCGAAACATCCGAATTTTAGCAATGCCACCCGTTCTGTGGAAATTATTGGCGAAGTAAAGAATGACAAAAAAAGAGCCAGACTCGATATTTTTCTTGAGCTTATTGCAAATCATATGGCAAAGCTAGGTTATCAATTTCTGGGTATAGATGCATTTGGCCCGGACAACTTCCTGAGTTTTCAGAAATACGATTATTAATCATTTGACCCAGCCGGTCTCTTTATTCTTCCAATCAACAGGATTCTTTCAGTCCATTGGTTTTTCTGAGAATCCAATCTATTCTGATCTGAGACTGTTTGTCGGATTGGCAAATGCAGCTTTCAGGGATTCATAGCTGACGGTTAACCAAGCAATTACCAGGGCAACAAGCGAAGCCATCACGAAAGTAAGCCAACTCAATTCAATATGATAGGCGAAACTCTCCAGCCAGCGCTTGATCGCAAAAAATGAAAGCGGGACGGCAATGATCACGGCAACCAGAATCAGCCTCGTAAATCCGCTTGACAATAAATAGACAATGTTGAAAACGGAAGCGCCCAATGCTTTGCGTACACCTATTTCTTTGGTGCGCTGCTGAGCCAAAAAAGCGGATAAGCCGTAGAGACCGAGGCTGGAGATGAAAATGGCAAGAATGGCAAATAAGTTAAATATCCTGCCCATTTGCTGTTCTCCTTTATACGCATTGGCCAGATCCTGGTCCAGAAAATTATAGCTGAAGGGATATGCGGGATTGAGTTGCCGGCTTATCTTTTCGAGCGCTTGGATGGTAGCCTCAGTCTTTCCGGGTTTGGCTCTTACCACGATATTTCCGCCATATTTATTGAGTCGTAAAACCAAAGGTTCAATGGCCTGCTGAATGGGTTTAAAATTGAAATCCTTTACCACACCAATTATTTTGCCCTTAACTTCTCCAAAAGAAAGCGGTTTCCCAACGGCGTTTCCGACCGTCATTCCCATTAACCGGGTGGCTTTTTCATTGATTACGTAATTATTGGAGTCCGCCAGGAAGGACGTTGAAAAGCCACGGCCATTCAATATCTTCATTTTAAAAACATCAATAAAGCCTTCGCTTACATCCATTGATGGGACAACTACCTGTGACCGTGGATCCTTTCCTTCCCAAAATACGCTGATAGTTCCGCTGATGAGATTAATGGGCAGCTCGGAAATAATGGTGTAGTTACTGGTCAGGGGGTTTTGCCCAAGTTCGGTTTTCAGGGCTGATTGCTTGCCCCACATATCGCCCGTCATGGGCATATACAAAAGATTTTCCTTCTCAAAGCCCAGGTTTTTGTTTTTGATAAACCTGAGTTGGTCATAAACAACAATAGTCCCGGCAAGCAATACTATGGAAACGACAAATTGGACGATTACCAATCCATTTCGGAATAATAAGTTTCCACCCAGGGACTTCAGGGAACCTTTCAGGACTTTTACCGGCTGAAATCCGGAAAGGAACAAGGCAGGATAGCTGCCGGAAACCAACCCCGTTGCCACCGCTATACCGATGAGGCTGAGTAAAAGCTTTCCATCGAGCAGGTGAATCGCCAATTCTTTTTGGGAAAGCTCATTGAATTCCGGAAGCAATAACTCTACCAGGCCCATGGCTAATAACAAGGAGAAAAAGGAAATAAGCAAGGATTCTCCTAAAAATTGTTTGATAAGCTGCCCTCTTAATGCCCCTACCACTTTTCGAAGTCCGACCTCTTTAGCTCTCCGGGCCGACCGGGCTGTTGCCAGGTTCATGAAGTTGATGCAAGCCACGACAAGGATGAAAATAGCCACGATAAAAAATATGTTCACGTACTCAATATTACCGTGCCCTGACAGGTCCACCTGAAAGTTGGAATGCAAATGAATGCTGGTCAGGGGCTGCAATTGGAAGTCCGCTTTAATTAAAGTTTGAGGTATATGCTTCTGGTAAACTTGGTTGATTTGCTGATTTAATCTTGCGATGGATCCGGTACTGGGGACAAAACTTTTATCCAGCTGGATATAACTATAAAAATTGAAATTTCCCCAGACACTATTCTTTATATCATCATTCGATTTTGCTATTGAGGACATAGGCAAAATGATGTCAAATTGCAAATGTGAATGGGGGGGAATATTAGCCAGTACGCCGGTAACGGTAACCAGGTCTCCATTGTCCTTTTTTAAGGTTCGCCCCATCGCCTCCAGGTTTCCAAAATATTTTTTCGCCATGGCTTCTGTTATCAGGACTCCATCGGAACGCTGCAGGGCGGTTTTTGGATCTCCCTTTACCAGGGGGAAGGAAAATACTTCCAAAAAAGTTGAATCAGCATAAAAGACTCTTTTTTCTTCAAATTTGTTGTTTCCAACTTCAAACAAATTGGTTGAGATATGACTTAAGCGGACCGTATTTTTTATCTGTGGGATTTCCGCCTGTAAGCCCGCGGGCATGCCGGCAGGATTCACGGCAGCATTGAAGCCACTTGCACTGACCGTGATTCTATAGATCTGACCTGAATTTTTATGAAAGCGGTCATAGCTCAATTCGTTTTCCACCCAGAGAAGGATCAGGATGCTGGAAGCCATCCCGATGGCCAGGCCTGAAATATTAATAATAGAATAGGCCTTATGGTGGATTAGATTTCTAAAGGCAATTTTGAGATAGTTTTTTAACATGGCGAATCATTATGCGGTTCCTAAATTAAGCATAGCAAAGCTACACATTCCTTTAACGCTCCAATGAAGTGCCATTTACCAAATAATTGGGAGTGTTTCTTTTACAAAGTAAGAAATTCTTTAACCTGTCCGGTTTCGATACTGGCTGTGTCCGCTATAGTAGCATCCTGTCTAGTCCAGGAAAAAGATAATTGGCGCTTCTTACAGCTTTGGGCCCTGAATAATTATCCCGGAGTGAAATTCCCCGAACCTCGATGAACAGTCAGACAAGTCTTCTTCTGGTCAACAATCGAAGGGATCGGTATCAGATTCTTTTTATTTATTATCCCCGGCTGCTCATGCCAGAAAGGTTTCATTTGGTTTATTTTATTCCACGGAATCAAGAGTTTGGAGTGCTGAATAAAATAAAGAGATTCGCCAGCCACTCCCTATGGCAGAGCACAGTTTGTATAAAGTGTGAATAATATAAAAGTTTATAAGAATTATATAACACTAATGGTTTCCATATAGGGAATCTTTGCATCATGGATATTAATGAGCTGGATAAATCAGAGCCGCACTCGCTTGCTGCAGCAATTGAATATTTACCCAATTGCATAGTTCAAAAAACTGTTCTTAGAAAATTAAATGGAAATGTCAGTATTATGGCATTTGAAGGCGGTATTGGGTTGGTGCAGCAAATTTCCCCGTTTGATAATTTTGTACATGTTATCGAAGGCTATGCTCAAATTGTCATTGAGGGGTCATCGCATTTGCTACAGTCAGGTGATGGAGTTATAATACCGGCACATACTCCAAATTCCATAAAGCCAAACGGACGATTTAAAATGATCGTAACCACAATTAAAAGTGGGTACGAGCAAGTTTCCTTATGATTAAAAAAGGGAAATCAGAAGCTTCTAGTTTGGATTGATAAAATTTTCTGAGGTTCGTATAAGAGAAGCCTCCGATAATGCTGTCCTGCTTCAGAAATTTACATCCACGGATATGGTGATATTTTAGCTGGGGAAATATCCTTACCTTGACAGGTGGGTATTGCTTTCTCAAATTACTGATGTTAATGATTTAGAGAAATCCAAAGCCCTCCTTATGTGGATTGACCTGAACTCCAGGGACGCACCCATGGAAATTGAAAAAAAAGTGAAGCAGCATACGAATGACTTGTTTCAAAAGCGATTGAAGATGGTTGAAGAAAGAAATCAAAAAAAATCCAGGAACCCCTGCAAAGAAATATGGATCATGAGCATTTGAAAAATAAAGGGAGGTCGATATAGAAAAGCGACGATTTAACGGATGAATGCAGAATAGCTGAATCTTGATTTTATCTATTGTCCAAATACTTCTTCACAGCCTCGATCGCTTCCTTCCTTTCTGCCGCACTATCCGTCTGAAACGAAAACTCATCCAATTCGGCGAAAGCCCTGAAGGAGTGGGGATTTCGGTTGTCTTCCTTATACTGAATAAAGGAAATCCCCGGTTTGTTGCTTTTTAATTCATAAAGAAAAAAGTGTTTATGGGTTTCTATATATTTTGGTTCGGCCATCTTATTATCAAAGGTAGTGCAAATATTAGCCTGTTCTCTCCTTTTGCGGCTATTGATTTAGAATAGGGCTGGACCTATTTTTTGCCTTTTTGATTGAATATAATGCAACCTCCATACAATGTAAGTATGAATTCATGAAGAACAACGTCGCTTCCCTGACTTTGAGCGTTAGTGACGTATTGCGGACGCGTAGAAGCGACATCTATACCCAATCTTATTATTTTGTCCAAGAGACATTTCGCAGAAGAGATCCGAAATTTTTCCGTTTTCAATTCAATTACCGGTTTGGAAAGCTTGATGCATCTCTTTTAAAACGCAGAAACAATAAAGTAGATGTCCATGATTTATAAAATAATATTCATGAACGGTTAGGTCATTCAGACAAGGAATCATCTCTAGAACATGCGTTTCCCAATTTTGAATCAGTATGACCAAAATTAACCCAAGCCAAGACTGGATCTTCCCAACTTTCTTTTAGCCGTTCGGAAGGTTTATGGAATTTACGATAAGGAAACGCCCTTCGAATACCGGATGTTGGATCATGTTTGAAGTATATAGTTCCGGATGTCTTTCTTGGTGTTTATACTAGTAAAATGCTGTATAATCTACGAGCTATTATCTAGGAAATAAACGTGTTGCTTTTAGGAAACTATCATTTACTTTTGATCTGTCCCGGACCAATGAAATAAAACTCAAGGCGGCTTGAATCTCAATTCCGTCCAAGAAACGATAAAATTCAAGTTCCCCTGAATAACCTCCGCATAATCCCGGAGGTTTTTTCATTGTACCTACCCGCACCTATCAATTCAAAGATGCGTCTATACGCTCGTCGTCAATAATCGCACACGACCAAGTAAAATCAAACGAAACCCACGGGGATGTAGGATAGTTTGCCGCGCATGCCCGGGAGGGTTTCAAAAAAAGATTGATTATAATTAATTCTGCTTCAGTCGTTTTGGAATTACTTTCCTGGCAAACATAACAACCTTTGTTGCCGAAATGAATCGAATTCACTCTCCTACTTTGTCCTTAATCATTTCACCTTCCGACAACCAGGAATTTATGTATTTCAATAACCCCAAAAATAGGGATTGGATAAATCGTCATTTCCGTTTTGCAGTGCTGGGAATGCCTAATAAATATCTATACAATAGGTTTTTCCACAGATAGTTATTGTTTTCATTTATTTGGTTTTAGGTAAAGCGACCGTTCAGCAAATAAAAAAAGGCTTAGGCAATTGAACCTAAACCCTAAGTTTTGACAAAGGATAACATTTTTTTCATCGACAAGCGTTAGATATTAATATCAGTTTCACTCCGCTTCAATTTTTTTCGGATATTTTTTAAGTCTGGTTTGCCAGGAAGAAGGTAAGAATGCTCTCTTCAACCACCAATGGTCCATAAACAAATAATTTCGATGGAAATACAAGGTGGTCCATTTTCCATTGTTTTCAGTACACAATAGAGAGAGGGATTCCTTTTCGAATGATTGAATCACGAATTCTAGTAGGGCAGTAAAGGGATTTTGGGAAATAATATCACCCTCGTGAATTCCGAAGAATGCATCAATTTCAGAAATTTTCTTCCACATAATAGGTAAGTTTAGGTATAGTGAATTAATTAGCTGTGCAACCCAAGTAAAAGAAAGTAGAAAGCGGAGCCGTACCCTTGAAGTATACGTGAAGTTGCAACTACCGCGCCACATTTTTTTAACAAAACAAATTACTATTCCCGGACTAATAAGAGGGACTTTTTATTGGTTACTCTTTCCACGCATATTGTCCAAAATGAGCTACTTAACAAGGAAGCATAAAGGCAAATACACTCAATGATCACTTTGTCCCATTAAAAAGAGTCTATTACCTTTAACAAAATATTCTTTTTAATTTTTTCATCCTTTTGAATTTATTCATCAGGGTTTTAGACTAAAATTATGATTTCGGTTGGGAGTTTCGGCACTAGTTTCTGTAAAATAAATTTTTTGAAAATACAGAATTTTAAACCCCGGTACCGGAATGAGAAGTATGAAACAACAGTAAATATGCTAAAAATAAAATGAAACCTTTTATAGTTTTGGTATCCGTCTTCTTCTTTTCATTCTTCAGCATTAAAATTGGATATGGCAAATACGATCTGCCGTTGGCAGGAAGAATCGCAATGTCGGCCATGTTGCTGTTTACAGCTACAGCTCATTTTGCCTTTACCAAGGGAATGGCCATGATGATACCGGGCTTCATACCGTTCAAGCTTGAACTTGTTTACCTCACAGGTATTATTGAAATATTGGCAGCAATAGGTTTGCTCATTCCAGGCCTTCGAGTGGTTACGGCGTGGCTATTGATGCTATTTTTTGGGATTATTTTATCAGCAAACATTAATGCAGCTCTTCAAAATATCGACTACCAAAAAGGAACGCACAGCGGGAAAGGGCCAAAATATTTATGGTTTAGAATTCCTTTACAAATACTTTTTATCGTGTGGACCTATGTCAGCGCTATAAGATATTAGCTATTCAGGAAAAGTCAATGGACAGCCCGGCTTGTCCTCCATATTCTTATAAATAACCCTTTCAGAATTTTCGCCAATCCCCCAGGCAGGACCAAATACCGTATTTATTCTTGGTTGCCGAACCGATATCCCAATTGGATGTTAAAAGAAAAATCCTCAACCCGACAAGAGTCAACGGATTCATTCTGAATAAAATCACAAAATCTTTATTTAGCAGGGTACCAGTTTCGTAGGCGCACTTCAATATTCTTATTACCTTTTTCGACAAGGTTTTTGAAAGAATTTACATCGCTTAAACCGTTTTGGCCACGGTAATGATAGGGGTAAACAATTTTGGGCTTAAATGCCAAAACTGCATCTGCGGCTTCCGCTACATCCATCGTGTAAGGGAGGTTCATGCAAACAAAGGCTATATCAATATATTTTAAGGAACGCATTTCGGGAATACCTTGTGTATCTCCGGAAATATAAAGTTGCTTGCCCCCTATACCCAGAACATAGCCATTTCCCCTGCCTTTAGTGTGCATGGCCTTTGTACTCTCTGATAAGTTATACATCGGAATGGCAACTACGGAAACACCTAACTGGGTAGTTTTATCGCCATTTTTGAGCACCACCAGGTGGTCTTTATCAGCAGCAGGTAATTTGTCGGCTACAACCTGGGGTGCAATTAGTATGGTGTTGGCGTTTTTAACTGACTCTATAGTTTTGATGTCAAAATGGTCTCCATGTATATCAGTAATAAGGATAATATTAGGGGCAGCCATTCCTTTAAAATTATCTGCACCCGAAGGATCCGCATATATGACAACACCCTTCACCGTAAGTATGAGGCTTGCGTGCTGAATGGGACGAATAATTAGCGGACCCATTTTTGTCTGAATGGTGTCGGTGATGCGATCTTGCGCGTATGAATTGCGTAAGGCTAAAATAATTAACAGTCCTAAAATTGAAGATTTCATAATAGATTTATTAGGTGGGGGTAAATATACTGAAAAGTAAAAAAGTAGGCGCAAATCTATATTAAGTTTTCATTGCTTGGCATTCCCACTTTGACGGGAAGACCAATTTCACGGGTTATTTGTATGGGAGAATTCAAACGGAAATGTTACAATAACATTACAGCCTTTGCCTGGTTCAGAAATAAATTGTGTTTTGCCATTGTAACTGTCTGACCGGCTTTTTATATTAGCAATGCCTATTCCTTCTCTTTTTTTATTAATATCAAAACCTAAACCGTTGTCTGAAATTATAAGAATTATTGTGTTAGAATCTTGGAAGAGAACTATTTTGATGGCAGAGGCTTGGGCATGTTTAATAATATTATTCAATAACTCCTGCACTATTCTGAATAGATTAAGGCTTAATTTTGCACCTATCCCAGCTTGAATTTCCTTATGCAGGTTACAGGTAATGGCTACCGGATAGACTTCCATAAGATCCACTATGCTATTTTGGATCGCGTCACAAAGTCCGAGATTCAATAATTCATCGTTTACCCATCTCTTGGTCAGTTTCCTGATTTCTTCAATTGCAGTGAGTGTATATTCTGAAGCCTTGGTAAAATATTGCTCTCGGTTCAGCTTCTGCTTTCTTGCCATATCCAAATACAGTCTGGATGCGGCAAGCAACTGATTGACATTATCGTGTAATTCCTTTCCTATACCTGATCTCTCCAGTTCCTTCGCTTCTGCTATGGCATCCGTTATTTGAATTTCCTTTAATCTGATTTCTTCCTCCAATTGAGTTTCAAGCACTATTTTCTGAAGGACGGAAGAAGAATGGAATTCTTCATTCTCTGTTCTTTCTTTATCGAGCTTATATTCCAGGTCATCCAATCTAATCTGAGTCGCATCGGCTCTCGATTGCATGATACTCGTTTCTACTGCCTGCCTTTCTTCATTTTTAATATCGATATTTTCCTGCCTTCTCGCGCTTTCGCTGCTGTCCACAAGGGTAGTGATAGCTTTTTGAATATCGTTTTCACCAGTAAATTCTGCAGAAGTGAACTGGCAGTCCAATTCGGTGCCGTCTTTTTTTATAATAGTAAGATCCCCGCTAGCATGGCCTGCTTTTCTTCTAGCTTTGAGCATATGTTTAAGCCCATTGCCCACGCTAGTAAAAATATCCCTAATATTTTTTGTCAATAAAAGCCTTTTTGAATATCCAAGTAGTTTGGAAGCGGAATTGTTGGCTTCGATTATCTTGCCATCACTTGTCCTAGTAATGATATTGGGTAGCAAGGAATGATCAAATGCCTGCTGGTGAAGGCGTGGGGATACAGTGCGCTTGAATTTTCTAAACTTTAGTCTCATCACTATAAATTGCTTCAGGGTGGAAAGCTTGTAGAAGGTAGTCTATTTGGTTGGATAAATTCCGACTGGGCACCGGGTTCTATATGGATACCCTTAGGCGTGCAATATTTTACTACAAAATCGGCTGTTGAAGAGTTGAATTATACCATTCGATTAATGGAAGCTTAGATAAGGGGCTAGGGAATGTATCCGGTGGTGAATGGACTTCTTTGTTATTTCATCGAAATTATCTGTTTCCAGACAATTAAATGATCCTTTGTCTCAATTCTAAACCATGGTTATTGGCAATGGCTATATTTCAGTTGTTGGCGGAAATAGCAAAAAAACCAAAGTGCTTTTACCAGTTGATTTGCATGTACCTGATAACTCATGGACGGAACATCAGAATTTACATCTAACAATGCTAAATGAATAGGTTTAATTGCCAAAACCCCTTTTATTTATAAGATGGGGCATAATAATAAAGGAATTGGTCCGAAAATCAATTTATTGAATACCAGGTCATCTATTTAGTCTTAAATTGTATAACCAAATATTACTACTTTCCTTTTTTACCTAACTTCAAAAGGATTGCGTTAATACTGCAACCACTACGGTCAAACCATTTGTATGTGGGAAAAGATTGAAACCAAGGAAATGATTGCAGATTTAACCGTTGGCAAAATCCTTAGGAACAACCCCAATGGTTCCGGCAAAGTTTATGAGATAAGAAGTATAGGTGAGGCAACCATAAAAGCGATTAATAAAGATGGCGTAATTGCTTTGAAAATATTTACTGAAAAAGAATTGCTATCCTGTAATTGGTTTGTAAAGAAATTGTAAACCTGTTACATTTTTGTATAAGAAAATTGAAACAAGTGATTTTGTCCTGGAAATTAAAGCAAGTGATCTGAAGGTTGGTGGGTGAAAGAAAGATTTTATCTTCTGTTAATCTCAAGGGTTTAGGAGTAATTTCCTATCCCCTTTTTTTTGTTAAGAAGCCTAAAAGGAACCCAAGGCAGAATTTGTTATTGATAAAGTGCCCTACCTGCTTGAAATGGGAGAAGGAATTGTAATACCAGCACATGCTCTGAATTCTATAAGGCCAAACGGACAATTCAAAATGATCGTAACTACTAATAAAAGCGGATATGAAGATGTCCCTATACTATGAAAAACTACTCCACATCTTTTATTTACCACCCTAACAGCCTCTTCACTATTCAATATTGCCATTCCTGCAATATAGACATTGCCTTTTTATATTCATAAAATCAGGTTTTTTTTGGACCTATGTATCTTTCCTTGAAATTCTCCATACAGCCGGCCAACTGAGATTTCAACAAGCTTATTTGTATCTTTGGGCTAAACTATCAATTCCCTTAATTGAAAACGAACTCAAATATATTATGGGGAAGATCAGCATTCTAATTGCAGACGATCACAAATTGATCAGAGAGACCTGGACTCATATTCTGAACGAGGATCCAAGATTCAGAGTGATAGCGGCCTGTGGCAATGCCGAGGAGGCGGTTGAATTTGCGATAGAAAAAAAGCCCAGCATTATCCTTATGGATATCATCATGACTCCCATTTCTGGTCTGGAGGCCACCAAGCAAATACGAAGAATCTCGCCGGATAGTAAGATTATTGGCGTTTCTATGCATTCCCAACCTGCTTATGCAAAAAAAATGTTACAAATAGGCGCAAGGGGCTATGTAACCAAAAACTCTTCCAAGAAGGAAATGATTAAGGCGATCCTGGAAGTAAATGATGGCAAGAAATATATCTGCGACGAAATCAAGGATATTGTTTCCGAACAAATACTGGAAGATGATCATTCTGGACCTCAAATCAACTCACTAACGGATAGAGAAATTCAGATCATCAACCTTATAAAAGAAGGCGGCACTTCCAGGGAGATTGGGAAAGAGCTAGAGATTACTGTAAAAACAGTAGAAGTACATCGTCATAATATCTTAAAAAAATTAAAACTGAAAAACGCAGCTTCTTTGGTGAACTTTCTTCACAACAATTCAGGTTCATTCTAAAATTGAACTGGCGCTCAGACTCTCCTTAATCTACTGCCCTCCATAGGAATCAATTCCCAACTTGTCCAGAACATCGACAACTTGTTCCGCTGATATGAACGATCTAATTTCAGGATAGAATTTATATTAAATTTTTCAAAACCTCTCAATTCATCCGGATCTGTGATTGCTATAGCTTTAATAAAACCTTTCAATACGAAAAAAGCCTATAAGATTTAGTTGATGACCTGATTAGCAAATTTCATAAATTCAACAAATAAACCATGCCTTTACCAGATCGATTATATGAAGGTATATATTCTATGGATCCTGCTTTGTGCAAATCATGAGGGCATTTCTGGTAGGTAGCTCGGGCATTTATTTTTGAAACCTTCATAAGGCCTACCCTGTCCGTAACAAAAGGATTTACATATTCATTCTGAATCCAGTAATTAATTAGACTCATATACAAACTTATATGAGCTGGCCCGATATACGGATCGTCCTTAATCAATGTAAAAAATCGGGTGAAGTTAACTGGATTAGTCCCGAATTAAATAATCTATTGAGTCATATCAAGAACTGGCCGGTTTATTTGCCAGCGCCTTCTATCTAAATGCAGTCCCTCATCTTGTGCATGGCATTTCTGGCAGTAAATTTTATACTCCTTTAACAGAACCAAAATTGATAGGGCTTTCTCCCTTCACCACCAATCATTGTGCAATTTTTCCTTTGGGTAACTGGAAAACCTTATCCCCAGAGGTCATTTCCACACAACTTGGGGTTTCATCTAGCTTATATTCGGGCATGGGTTTTCCTACGAATTTGGCGAATACTTAGGCCAGTTCGTTTTAATCTGCATCCGCTGTCTTTCCAGATCCTGCCCCTGACCACTTATTTTATAAAGGTTTTGGCGAGGGAATTAATTCCTGTCACCATGACATCAGCCGCTCCAGCCGGGAAAACCACGACTGGTGTTAAACCCAGGGCAAAAATGAATATTTTCCTTTTCATGCAATATCATTTTATGTAAAGGTTCAGCAATTTCTATTGCTCGTTATTCGTTTAAACCATGATAATTGTGTTTGCGTTTCTAATCCGTACCCCTTTTCAATTGCCCGCATTGTAGCCGCAAGGGCTGCAATGCTTTTTTTGGTTTTCTCCCCCAAACTTTTTTGAATGCTGTCACACTTTCATTTAAAATAACTTGGTGAGTTATTTTGCAATTTTGGATATTTATCAACCATTAAAATTGAAGAAAAAAATCCGTAATCTACCAATAGGGAGGTTTTCAAAACTTCTGTTTTTACAAAAGATTATTGAATGAAAAAAGAGAAAAATCTGAAATGCAATTCCAATGTTTTAACTATAAATACCAGAAAGATGCAACTGGCGAACTAAATTACTCCCACCTCTCTGGTATAATATCGATCGAAATTCCATTTCAGGGTTACTTTCACAGTCCAAACAAATCCAGATTTGGTTCGCCAAACATTAGACTAATTGCTACTTCACAATAGTATCGGTTACTTCTATTATGTAGGGTCATCCCTTATCAGCGTATGCATTTTGAACTTAAGGCTGATTCTCATAAAAAATAATGCAGTTATTACTTTTGACTCTCCGATTTTGCATTCGATTTACATTTACTCATAACTTCACCTGTTTTCTTTGGTAATAAATAATTCCAAAAAAGGCTCCATCCACATTTTTCAGCAAATCTATTAACCTCCGTGCCA
>Ga0207127_10094_pt1 | contig 21944 bp, 20 predicted proteins | sample Alteio_BWMinHeat_17_FD_153574 | JGI IMG/M metagenome (GOLD analysis project Ga0207127, IMG submission 153574) | Enriched cells from forest soil in Barre Woods Harvard Forest LTER site, Petersham, Massachusetts, United States -... | ecosystem: Environmental > Terrestrial > Soil > Temperate forest >...
TCCGTAAAAGCCCATCTTTCCGCGTGCTTTGGCAGAAAATCGCTTCGAAGGTAGCGCTTTGGCTACCTTCTTCAGCGCTTTTCTGCCAAATCCCATCGAAAATCCGGGCCTCTACAGAGAAGGCTTATCCAAAACTGGCGTTATAATAGTAGGCGCTTTTTTTCTCCTTTTTTGATAGACTGGTGGCAATGATTTTTTCACTGGATAAACGACTATGAGAATAGCCATTAATGGACTTGGACGCATCGGAAGACTCGTTTTACGTCTAGCTGTTCAAAAAAATGATATAGAAGTGGTTGCTGTCAATGATCTCGTTCCTTCAGATAATCTCGCTTATCTTTTAGCTTACGACTCTACGCATGGCAGATTTCCTGGCCATGTGTCGCCCCGTGGAAATGATTTAGAGATCAATGGGAAGTTGATGACCGTTTTTAACGAAAAAGACCCTCTCAAACTGCCTTGGAAGGCTCTAGGGATCGATTATGTCATCGAATCTACCGGCTTTTTTACACAAGCAGAAGATGCGCAAAAACACCTCACAGCAGGTGCCAAAAGAGTCATCATCACAGCGCCAGCCAAAGGAGCTATTCCCACATTTGTGATGGGGGTGAATGAGAAGAAATTTAATAGTGACAAAGACTTTATCGTTTCTAACGCCTCTTGCACCACCAATTGTCTCGCCCCCATCGTTAAAATCCTTCTCGACAACTTCGGTATCGAAGAGGGATTAATGACCACCGTGCATGCGATGACAGCTGCACAACCGACTGTCGACGGTCCTTCTCGCAAAGATTGGAGAGGGGGAAGAAGCGCTTCGCAAAATATCGTCCCTGCCTCTACAGGAGCTGCAAAAGCTGTCACGCTCTGCTTGCCAGAACTTGAAGGAAAACTGACAGGAATGGCTTTTAGAGTGCCTGTCGTCGATGTTTCTGTTGTGGATCTCACAGTCAGATTATCAAAATCGACCTCCTATGAAGAGATCTGTAAAAAGATGAAAGAGGCAGCAGAAGGCCCTCTCAAAGGGATTTTGCATTATTGTGAAGACGAGGTCGTCTCAACAGATTTTATCGGCAGCAGCTATAGCGCCATCTTTGATAAAGGCGCTGGCATTGCCTTGAATGATCATTTTTTCAAGATCATTGCTTGGTATGATAATGAAATGGGCTATTCTTCACGTATCATCGATCTTGCTGAATATATAGCCCATCATGAAACTACAAAATCGGGAGCTTTATAGTGAATTTTACAAGGGAACCCATCATCGAGACAATTATCACCCCAAAAGAGGGCTATAAATTGTCTTTACGAAACAGTAAAGGGGTGGAGCATGAGGAGATCCTCATCGATGCCCTCGAAGTGATTTCGTTTGGGAACATCTGCTTTTATCGATCGCTGGATAGACAAAGAGCCTTTCTATTGCCTGCCTCTGACTATGAAATTGTAGAGCAGAGAGAGAGCAGAGTGAGCTTGAAAACACCTGGCATCGAAAAAGGGATCAAAATCGGAGGAGGCAGAGAAGCTCCCAAAGCGGCTAAAGAGCCCAAAGAAGAGGAGAGCGTAGATTCTGCTGAAGATGTTGACGGAAGAGGGGGCGATAAGCGCCGTGATAAAAAACGCTTCCGTAAAAGAAGAGGTGATAAGTCTGAAGGGGAGGAATCACCTCAGAAGTCCACTGAAGAAAAGCCCGAAGAAGCTCCTTTCATTAAACCCTCTAAAGAGGAACGCGCAACGATCATCCCTCCCCCCTCAACCCTCATTTCTGAAACGCTTTCTCGCTACAAGGACTCTCCCGGATTTGCAAGCGCCTTCTATAAGAAAGAGGAGGAACCCCCTGCAGAGGCTTCTTCTGAAGAGCTCACAAAAGAACCTCTCATCATAGAGGATGAAGAGCCCGAGCTTAATTTTTTTCTTGAAGAGAAGAGGGAATTAGAGGAATCTTCGCAAGAAGAAGAATTTTAGAGCTTTTGGGTATAGGTGATGGTCGGCTGGATCCTCTTTACATGTGTAACAGCTGTCTTTTTTCTTGTCGATCTCATCACGCACCGCAAGCCTGCCCAGATCCGCGTGAAAGAAGCGCTTCTCTGGTCGGGGGTGTGGATCGCCCTCGCTCTTCTTTTCAATGCCTATCTCTATGTGACGGAAGGTGGAGAGACAGCTCTTGCCTTTTTCACAGGGTATCTTGTCGAGCAATCTTTAAGTGTTGACAACCTCTTTGTCTTTCTATCGATTTTTGCTTTTTTTAAGACGCCTGGTATCCTACTTCACCGAATTCTTTTTTTAGGAGTGCTTTCAGCGGTTATCCTGCGGGGGATTTTTATTTTTTTAGGGATTGCGATCATTCAATGGTTTTCATGGGTCTATCCTCTTTTGGGCCTCCTTTTGATCGTGCTAAGCATTCAATTTTTTAAAAGCAAAAAAGAGAGTTTTTTCTCCAAAAATAACCTCTTTCTGCGCCTCTGTCGAAGATTTTTTAGGATGACGGAGGAGTATCAAGGAGATAAATTTTTTGTGCGTATGGATCGCAAACTCTATGTCACGCCTCTTTTTATTGTGCTGATTATCATTGAACTGACAGATGTGGTCTTTGCGGTGGATTCCATCCCTGCTATTTTGGGAATTACGAGAGATCCTTTGGTGGTCTATTCTTCGAATATTTTTGCTGTGCTCAGTTTGAGGTCGCTCTTTTTTGTGCTGGCTCATTCGCTAGAAGCTTTTCGTTACCTTCATTATGCCCTTGCTCTCATTTTATGTTTTATTGGCTTAAAAATGGTTTTTTCGCCTCTGATTGATCTGCCGCTTCTTCTCGTCTGTGGGATTGTGATTGTCATTTTATTAGGTTCCATCTTTTTTTCGCTCTTGAAGCGGCGCGTGAGGTGAAAGGAATCTTCTGGATTCTTAGAGAGAAAACAGCTATCTTCTGAACCCTATGGAAAGAATTCTTGCCAAAGATATACCTCGCTCTATTGGAAAAAAAATATCCATAAGAGGCTGGATCAATAATGTGCGTGCGCTCGGTAAGCTGACTTTTGTCATCATGAGAGACCGCACAGGTCTTGTGCAGGTCGTTGTTCAGGAACCAACGGAAGTAAAGAAAATAGCCAAACTGCAGCCCGGAAGCATCCTCCAAGTCATCGGAACTGTAGCTGCCTCACAATCTGAGCTAGGCTGTGAGCTACTGCAGCCTTCTATCACCGTTGAAGTGGCAATCGATACGCCGCCCCCTCTTGAGTACTACAAACCCGAAATCCATACGGATCTAGAGCATATTTTGGATCACAGGTCTGTTGCCCTGCGCAATCGCAAGATCCAAGCAGTCTTTACTATTCAAGCGGAAATTGCCCATGCTTACAGAGTGTATATGCATGATGTTGTCCAAGCAGTTGAGTATTTCCCGCCTAATATCATTGGCGCTTCTTCCGAAGGGGGCGCTGAATTTTTCAATGTCGACTACTTTAACTACACAGCGACTCTCGCTCAGAGCAGTCAGCTCTACAAGCAGATTATGGTGGGGGTTAATGAGCGCGTCTTTGCACTGGCGCCCTTTTTTAGAGCCGAAAATTCCCACACACCTCGCCATTTGACAGAGGGCAAGCAGCTCGAGTTTGAAATGGGTTTTTTTGATGACTGGCATGAGGTTCTAGATGTGCAGGAAAAGGTGCTTAAATTCATTGTCAAAACAGTCATGCAAAACTGTAAAGAGGCCCTAGCCTCTTTGGGAGGCCGTTTTGTCAAAGCTCCCGAAGAGGTGCCCTTCCCAAGAATCACCTTTAAAGAGGCTCTAGAGCTCTACTATAAGCGGACAGGTGTTGACGAAAGAGGAGAGCCTGATTTGAGCCCCTCTGCCGAAAGGGAGCTCTGCAAATACGCAGAAGAAACTTTTGGGACCGATTTTCTCTTTGTCGTCGATTGGCTGACTACAAAAAGACCTTTTTATTCCTATCCTAAAGGGGATGAGGCGCATCTCACCAATACTTTCGATCTTCTGTGCGCAGGAACGGAGATCACGTCAGGAGGGCAGAGAAGACATACGTATGAGTCAATGCTAGAAGGCCTGAAAGAGAAAGGAATGGATCCTGCGCACTTCACCGATTATCTCAATATTTTCAAGTTTGGCATGCCCCCTCATGGAGGTTTTGGAATGGGGCTGGAGCGCCTCACGATGACCATGCTGGGGCTCAAAAATATTCGAGAAGCGTCGCTCTTTCCTTCTGACCCCAAGAGAATTGCGGGCAATCGAATCAAGGCAAAGGTCTTTTTTGGTGGAGAGAATATTCGCAATGAGATCATCCGTCTTCTAAGACAAGAAGAAGTGGAGTTTACGCATCTGCCCCATGGGAGTGAGGAAAAAGAAGGGGAGGCGATTAAAGCGCTTCTCTTAAAAGGGAAAAATAGCAAGAAGAACTACCAGTTTAACCTTCCTGTGCGCTTGAAAGTGGATATGAAGGCAGTGGCGGAGCTTGTGCAAGAGAAATGCGAGTTTGAAGATCCCGAGGTGATTAAAGAGCGCTTTGGATTGATTGTAGGAGGGGTGCCGCCTTTTGGACAGCTTCTCAATGTAGAGACGTTTTTCGATCAGAGCATCAAAGGGATAGACAAAGTTTGCTTTAATTGTGGTCTTCCTACAGAATCTATTGTCATGAAAGGAGATGAGCTTCTCTCCATTGTACAAGCTAAGATAGCATCTTTTAGCAAGGAATGAGTTTGCAATGAATCCCGTCCCCCGCGTTTCCCCAAGTCGTTCCTTAGATAGTTTGAGGGATCAACAAAAGCCCCTTGCTCGTAGCGATTCTTTAAGGGAGAAAATGGAGGCGGTCCAAGCCGTTATACAGCGTCAAAATGAGGCGATCCATGGGTTGCAAGAGCAGCTACAACAAACAAACTCTCTGCAGGGACAGCTAGAGAAAGCTCAAGCAGAGTTGAAAGATCAAGAAGCGCGCTATAAAAAGCTTAATGATAAATATTTAGAATCTCTTGCGCCTCCGCCAAGAATAGCTTCTGCTCCTAGCGCACCTTATTCCTATGCACCCCAAGATGGATTTGATGGACATGAGAGGTAGTAATCAGTCAGTTGCGTGGCTTATTTTCTTCATTATCCTAGCGATAGGTGCTGCAGTCGGCCACTTTGTGCAGAAAAATGGGGATATTTTTCTCGGTTTTTCGATTTTGGGGCTTTCCTTTATCGTTGGTTGGGTGGTAGCGATTTCTGTAAAAGTTGCCAATCAGTGGGAAAGGGCGATTGTTCTGCGGCTAGGTCAGTTTCATGCGCTGAAGGGCCCAGGCCTTTTCTTTATTATTCCCATTATCGATACGATTCCCTACTGGATTGATGTGCGTGTGATTGCCATGTCTTTTAAAGCAGAAAAGACGCTGACAAAAGATACGGTTCCTGTTGATGTGGACGCCGTTCTTTTCTGGAAAGTGATCGATCCTAAAAAAGCCTCTTTGGAGGTGGCTGACTATAGAAATGCTGTCAGTTGGGCTTCTCAAACCGCTTTGCGCGATGTGATTGGCAAAACGATGCTTGCAGATATGCTGGAAGGCAGACATAAAATCAGCGGGGAATTGCAGCACATTATCGATGAGCGTACGGAGCCCTGGGGGATTAACGTGATTTCTGTCGAGATCAAGGATGTTCTCATCCCACCTAGCCTGGAAGATGCGATGTCGATGCAGGCGCAGGCAGAAAGGGAGCGCCAGGCGCGCGTGATTTTAGGGGATTCCGAAAGACAGGTGGCAGAAAAATTTGGCGAGGCGGCTCTTACCTATGCCAATAATCCGGTGGCTCTGCACTTAAGAGCGATGAATATGCTCTATGAAGGGTTAAAGGCCAATTCTACCATTGTAATCGTGCCCAGTTCCGCTGTGGAGTCGATGCAGCTAGGGGGGATGGCGGGCATTACAGCTCTTACGATGGAGTTGCAAAAGCGCAACTCTGAAAATCAAAATAATAGTTAGCCTTGTGATTTTTAATTCTTTTCTGATAAGATAGCTTGTATGCAATATTTTAGAGATAGTCTATACACTCTTTCACTCCTGCTGTGCCCCCGGGCACACTAACCATGCTTTCATTCACATTTATTAAAGAATTAATTTTAAAAGGGATCAAGATATGAGTTCACCTATTTCTGGATCGCGTATGATTGCATGGATGGTATGGGTTCTTGCCTCTGTATTTTACGCGTACCAATATATTTTACGTGTGATGCCCAACATTATGTTGAGTGACATCATGCAGCAGTTCCACATCAATGCGGCGGCCTTTGGTCAATTCTCGGGTTTTTACTACATTGGCTATTCGCTCATGCATCTTCCTATTGGACTGATGCTCGATCGTTTTGGGCCTCGCAAAATCATGACAGGATGCATCTTGCTCACAGTTGTGGGGTTAATGCCGTTACTATTTGCAGAGCATTGGGCCTACCCGATTATAGGAAGGTGTTTGATTGGGATGGGTTCTTCCGCAGCGATTTTGGGGGTCTTTAAAATCATTCGTATGACATTTACGGAGCAGAGATTTCCTCGAATGCTCAGTATTTCTGTGACCATTGGCTTGATAGGGGCGATCTATGGAGGAGCACCTGTGAGTTATATGTGCCAGCTTTTGGGTTATCAGTCTGTGGTTAAAATCTTTGCTTTGGCAGGGGTTGCTTTGGCAGCTATTACCTATTGGATGGTGCCGACGATCACAGCCACGGCTCAAGGGAGCGTGATCTCTGACATTAAAGAGGTTTTGAGTAATCGACGTGTGATTGCCTCGTGTCTTTCTGCGGGTTTGATGGTGGGGCCTTTGGAGGGATTTGCGGACGTGTGGGGATCTGCTTTTTTAAGGCAGGTCTATGGCTTTGACGGGACATTATCTGCGAGTATCCCCTCGATGATTTTTATTGGGATGTGCTTTGGGGCGCCGGTTTTGAGTATGATTGCTGATAGGGTAAAAAGCTACCTTGTCACGATTATTGGATCGGGGATCATTATGGCGGCAAGTTTTGCGCTTTTATTGATGTGGCATATGACATCTACTGTGATGAGCTTGAGTTTTGTGTTGGTGGGTGTCTGCTGTGCCTACCAGATTTTGGCGATTTACAAGGCGTCTACTTACGTGCGGCCGCAAGTGGTGGGGCTGACGACAGCGGTTGCCAACATGATTATTATGATCTTTGGTTATGCTTTCCATGCGATTATGGGGAGTATCATCAATGCGATGGGAGGCCCCGGGGTTTCGCAGGCGCTGGTTTATGGGATTTCCGTGATTCCTGTAGGGCTTTGTCTTGGGATTGTGGGTTTTATTTTGTTACTCACAAAAGAAAAGAGCGTGGAGAGGCTGGTTACTTAACTCAGCTGGGTAACTTTACGCGATGTGCAGTCTTTCACTTCGTGAAAAACCGCACATATACTTTCACTTGTATCAACAAATGATCGGACATAACGATAAAACGATACAACGATAAGAACGATAGGGATTTATAGAAAAAATTAAAATGGTGAGCCTTTTGCAAAAGGCCCTGGTATCAGTTCCTGCTTTTTTATCATCATTCTTATCGTTGTATCGTTGAGAAGAAAAAAACTCGCACATCGCGTTAACTTTATAATCTTTTATTGAGTTAGGAGAAATTAAAAAAATCCTCTATTATGCTGGCTTAAGTTTGAGTGTCCCAAATTATGCCAACGATTTCTGAATTTTTTGGTATTCTGATCCTGATGTACTATAGTGATCACGCGCCTCCTCATTTTCATGCTAGGTATGGAGAATATGAAGCCTTGATACAAATTTCCCCGTTGGGGATACTTAAAGGCAAATTACCACCCAAAGCCTTAAGCTTGGTTATGGAGTGGGCCCAGATCCATCAAACAGAACTCATGGAAGATTGGAGCTATGCAGCAAGTAATAAAAAACTACACAAAATCCCTCCTCTCGAATAAATGTAGAGGGATGGAATTCAAAAGAGCTAAAATTGTTGCGTGCAAGCCTAAACCGAACTTTCGTGTGTGGATCCTGTTTGATGATGGTTTAGAAGGAGAGGTCGATTTAAGTGATTTGGTCGGACGGGGTGTTTTTGCTGCATGGGAATCATCTGAGTTTTTCAATCAGGTGCGAGTAGATCCAAAAACTGACACTCTAGCTTGGGGCGATGATATTGATTTGGATCCCTATGTTTTGAGGGAAAAGTTGCTGTCTTAATGACACACTTTGGTGACTTCTACAACAGCTGAGAGAGGGATAGAGCCTTCATAAAGATGGTAGTACTTTGTCTCTCCCCCAGGATTTGTTTCATAGACAAGGCGCCCCATCAATTTCTGAGTCGCTAATTTGAGAACAATATAATCCTTCCCTTTCCAAAATTTTTCAGTCACATGAGAGAGCTGATCCTCCTTTGCCAGATGGATGAAATCCTTGTCAGCAGATGAAAGAACCACCTCGCTTGTTTTTACACTCTCTTCCCACGCCCCTACAGAAACCACTTTGTAAAGATACTCCGGTTGTTCCAAAAATTGATCGATTTGCTCAAAGTAGACGGTTGGATTTTCCACATAAGGAAAGTGGCCACACTGTCGCATTAGTACGTATTGGGAATTTGGAATGCTTTTATGAGTACTTTCAGCAGTGAGGGGAGGGATGGGGTCCGTATCCCCATGAATGACCAACGTGGGGATGCGTAACTGTTTCAGTCTCTCATGCAGATTAAAAGATTGAGAGAGTAGGTTCTCATAATTTCTAATATTCATCAACCTGCGATCATTCAATCCCGGGGCTTTGGCGCAGCCAAAAACCGACTTTTCAATGGTTTTGGGTATAGCATCCCCAACAGGGACGAAATGTTCCTCCGGTTGGTAAGAGCTATACCCATACATGGCCAGGCTTAAGTATATCATTAAAAAACGAAAAATCATTTTGTTTTCTCTTTTTTAAGAGTTTGTAGCATAGAGGCAATTGTTTCAAGGAGTACAAGGGTGGCGTAGTTGACCTCTGCAATGAGTTTTGCTTCGAAAAAGCATCTTTCTTTACGTGTTAAATGAGTTGAGGTTGTGTTCAAGATTTTATGCCATTGCGATTTAATGAGATAGTGTTTTTCTGAAAAACTAAAAAAAGAGACGCTTTTCTCTGACTGGGTTTCAAAGGCAGTAGGATCTGCTTGAATCTGTATTTTGAGCAGAGAAGTAGCTTCTTCTTCTAAATCTTCAATGCGCTCCATGAATCCTTGTTTAACGCCCTTTTTAACCGACTGTCCGCCAGAGAGAATCGTTCCATATAAAGCGAAGGAAGGTCCGATCACATAGAGCGGATTTTCTTCGTTCAAAGCATGGATGTGAGCAGCAAGCTCATGAGCGGGAGGCTCCGCCAGAGAGGCCACCTTTTGTCGAAACTCTTCAGAGATTTCTAGGTCAGCAAATGTGGGGGCAAGCTCATTAAACATAGACCACATTTTGATATCATTGAGCAATTTTTCCGACCTAAAGAGCTCAGGAAAGACAAAAGACGGCTGCGCTTTTTCAATAGATTCATGCATCACATATAAATTGCAGAGGTAAGTGGTGTACGCTTTTGAGCAAAAAATCATCCCGCCTTCGCTGAGCCCTTTCAGAAAAATGTTTTGAATAGCCACATTATGCGCGTCTGTGAAGCCTTCTTGCAGAACCGATACTAAGGGGCGGGGCTGAGAAAAAAAAGGGTAAACCGCTTTAAAAAGCCGTGAGAGAAGTTGCTGGTCTAAACGGATAGGGAGCTCGGGAATTGCTGGTAAGTAGGAAGAAAGAGGTCGAAATGGTTGTATCATAAGAGAGAGCATTTTAATCAAAAAAATAAAAAGCGCAATCCAAAAATCAATAGATCAAAAGCATTCAAAAGACTCCTATTGAATCAATGTTGTATAAATGCTACAATATGAATAACTTAATCAGGAGACTTCGATGTTGGCCGTCGGCGAAAAAAGATTATTTGAATATACGCAAGAACAGGTGGGGCAGGCCTCTTTTTTAGGTCTTCCGGATGAAGTGATGCTCTTGATTCTTAGGCAGCTCTCTCCCAAGGATCTGGCCCGTCTCTCTATGGCTGCAAGAAGGTTTGTGCCTCTTTGCAAAGAGGATAGTTTATGGGAAGCTGAGGCAGGGCGCCTTTCTCTTAAAAAAACTTATCAAACATGCCTCGAGGTGGTTACAAATCTCCTGCGCACACCCATTGAAGATCCAAAAGCTCCTATCATACACTGCAACTGTCCCCTAACAAGACAAGTGTGGGATGTGGGAAATTTCTGCTTTTTACAACGTGAGGACTTTACGCTGGTTCAATTTCCACGCTTTTGTCAGGGACCTCCTATTAGGAAGTTTGGTGGACATACGGATAAGATTATTGAGATCTGGCAAGAGAATGAGCTATTGATTTCTGTGGATAAAAGCAAAATTCAAGTGTGGGATCTCGCAAATAAGACAAGGCCTTCTGAATCATTGAGTTCTTTGGAGGGGATCGAAAAAATTGGATATATAAAAGAGCAAGACAGCTTGATTATAAAGACAACTGCTCAGACTTTCAGATGGTTTCCTTTTCTCAGGTGTTCGTGTTCTTATTGCAGCGTCCAGTGCGTGGAATCTTCGAGTGTTAGGGATCCCATTTCTACATGGAAATCCTATCTTTTCTATTCAGATGAGGGGGATAAGATTGCAAGCAAAGTGCTTTTCATAGATCCGACTAGTCTATGTAGGAATGCTTCAGGTGCTTTTAAACAAAAAGTGTACGCTCTTGACGCAGGCGACTATTTAATTGCTGCAAAACAACCTGACCGATTGGAATTTTATTCCCTAGAAAACAGTTCCGGAGGAGCAAAGCCATATCCTGGTGGTTTAGTGGATTTTGAATGGTATCGGAATCGTCTAGTTGTCTTTTGCGAAAGTCCAGTTGGGGCGCAGATGCTACTTGCAAATCTAGATAATTTTACAAGCCCTTATTTCTCAATACATCGGAATATACAGAAAGTGACTCAGGCGATTACCTTTGAAAGAAATGGCTCTCTAAAACTCGTTTTTGGTTTTCGACAATATGTATCCGATCAAACAAACCCTACTCATTATGGAGTTTGGGATTTGGAGACGGGGGTTCGGTCTTTAACAATAGAAGTTTCTCCTGTTCTGACAACTCCCCATAATTCTTTCCTCTCCCTATGGAGCAAATTTCTGGGGATTACGGTAGTGTCTGAGACAGAAGAGCCGCAAAATGAGCTGGTAGACTTAGAGACGGGCGTCTTTTTAGGGAGAACAGCGCTCCCCCCTTTCAATAAGAAGTGGGGGCCATCGCATAGCACGTCTATTGAAATGGTTGAATCTAGAAAGCTCATGTTTCTGCAGAAAGAGGGGCTGAGTAAGGTAATCACTGTTTCCACAATGAAATTTCTTGGCCCGAAGAAGTGAGGAAAGCTCAAGAAAGTAAAAAGTCTTCAGGATCACTAGCTCCCAACCAGTAGCAATAGAGAGAAGCTGGAATGCGCATCAGTTTTCCTTGTAAGGGCCCTATATCTTGGGGGGCTTTTGTGATGATATAGCCATGCTTCAGCGCTTTTTGGTGGCATAGATCAACAAATGATCGAACATAACGATAAAACGATACAACGATAAGAACGATAGCAATTTATAAAAAATTAAAATATAGTCGATTAAGTTCTAAATTTCACATTTGGACTGCGCAAAAGCTGCCGGGATTGAACGATCGTAAATGACCCCCATATTTCTAATATTGGGTCATTTACGATCGTTCAATCGCGGCGCTTTCGCACTGGCCCAAATATGAAATTTAGAGCTTAATCGACTATAGTTCACCTATGACCGTAGGGTTTCGTTCCTTCAGAAAGATACTCTAGATAGTGCCAATAGCAATATCTTCGATCTCTTTTTTTACCGGTGATTTCTCGCAGTATGTGTATTTCCACAAAGTGATTAACAAGAGTTTGCGCTGTTTGAAATGACATTTGAAAATGGTCTGCAACATCGTGTGTCGATACATGCGGCTTTGCAAGTAAATAATCGAGAAGCCCAATTGCAATAGGAGAGGAAATTTTCTCTTTAATCAGCATTTTCTTGTGCGTATCAGCTAATTCTAATACGTTCTTGATCGTCTCTAGAGCAGATTCTGAAGTCGAAACAACTCCTTTTAAAAAGAAATGGATCCATTGTTCATAATCCCCCTTCTCTCTAACTAAATTAAGCCGATCGTAGTATTCCTGGCGATGCAATTTAAAGTAATAACTCAGATAAAGTAAGGGTTTTTCCATCACCTTTTTCCAGCATAAATAGAAAGTAATCAGCAAACGTCCCACTCGACCATTCCCATCCAAAAATGGATGAATAGTTTCAAATTGGTAATGAATGAGGGCACAACTGATCAGGACAGGGAGCGCATCCTTGTTGTGTAAATAGAGCTCCAAATGTCCCATTGCCTCTAAAGTCTCTGCCGGTGGAGGGGGTACAAAGGAAGCATTTTTAAGAGTAGAACCCGCAGGTCCGATCCAATTTTGTGATCGCTTAAATTCTCCAGGTGCTTTATCCATGCCCCGAGTCTGTGATAAGAGAATGCTGTGGATTTCTTTGATTAAACGAATACTCATGGGAAATTCTTCCAGTCGTTTTAAGCCATGATTCAACGCCTTAATATAATTCACGACTTCTTCGACATCCTGGATGTTGTTGATTGGAATGTGACTTTCATATTCGAAAATATCGTCCAAAGAAGCCTGCGTTCCTTCAATTTGAGAGCTTAAGAGGGCCTCCTTGCGAACATACATAGCGATAATATAATCGATGTTTGGAAGCAAATATCCTAGGGTGTCTAATCTGCCAAGAGCAATACTTGCTTCTGCAAGCAGCTGGTTCATAGATTCATCCATTTTTATGGGGGGGATTGGAGGGAGTGGAGAGGGAATGAAGGCTTTATAACCATTTATTTGGGAGATGTATTGCCCACTTCTCTGCATAAGCATCCTTATTCTAAGTTTCTAGAATAGCAGTCCTTTTTTCAGGGCGCTATTCAAGCAATTTAGAATAGTGGTATCAAATTGGGGAGTATTATTCAAGGTTTCTTAAATAGGGTAAATAAGTTATCAAACTCTCTATCCAGCCTGTCCTTTATCTCATCCCAAGAGGAAGCACCCTTACTCGCCCTGAAAAAAGCATCTGAAAAACGACATACTTTTCCTCTCTGCTTTCCCATTAAGTAAGCGAGATGATGAGGAGTAAGGCCCGCTGCGGCTCCTCTTTTTAAAAGGAGCGTTCTCGCAATGAAGGGAGCGAAGCACGCCTCTCGGATCCCTTGCGCCTCTAAGATCTTGATATCCTTATCGACATCAAGATGGGCGATATAGGCGAGCTCCTCAGTATTAAAAGGCGTTCTAGAGGCCAGGAACGCCGTCCATTCAAAGTGTGCCTCATCTAAGGTATCAGGAAGAACAAGGCCATGGTCAATAGGCACTAATTGTCTCAAACCATTAGGGTCTGCTGGGAGGACAAGGAGATTTCCAAAGTGACGGTCGCTATTGCCTAATCGGATATCTAAAATGGCTAACCTTCTGACTTGTGCCTCTATAAGGATTTTATCGAAGTCTTCTACTGTGGTGAGAGCATGTACTTCCTCTGCGCCTTGTTGGAATTCCTGCAAGGAGCCTACTTTGGAGGGAGCTGCTGCCCGTGCAAATTTTGGATGGGAGGGAAGATCGACCATCACCGTAAGAGGAACTCCTGCAAAGTGATCGTGATCGAGAAGGTAGGCCATATGCTCTTTTTTGGAGGCTTCTCCAGAAGGGTGACCTCTTCTTAATAATCGACTCCCCAAGGGAGCTCTAAGGCTTTTGACGTCTTTGCTGGTTCTATCGTTTTCAGGCCCAAAGGCATCTTCTAAAGAGGGTTTAAAAATAGCATAAAAGGGCAAACCACCAGGGGAACGATTCCACCTTTCGGGTTTCCCCTCAAAGCCTGGTAGAAAATAGCTTCCACTGATACCACCTCCAGTGGCTTTTGGAGAGAGGATATCTCTGCGAGGAGTCGTGGGCTCTAGGCTCATTGATAGCGCTAAGAGAGAGCCGTGCAACATCCTCGTCAGTCTAGCGAAGTCTTCTGAAAGCGCTTCTTGGGGAAAGAGATCGAAGAGCGCTTTGAGTTGATAAATTCTCTCTGGAGTAAAGGGCTCAGGATCGTTCACTTGTTGGTGAAAGGCTGCTTGTGTCACTCTTTTGCTATAGGGGAGGGCCAGAAGTGAGATTTCTCCCCTTGCTATCTGCTGCTGCTCATCAGGGGAAAAGAGCTCGGATAGAGCCAGTCCTGTAACCTCAAGTTTTTGCTCTACTTTTTCATTCGTGCCTAGTACCACTTCGATGTTGGAGAGAAGGTCTTTCATATTCCTTTGTGAGAGCGCTTTTTTACCTGTGAGGAACTCTTCGCACTCGTCGCTGGGAAAGAAAGTTTGCAGAGTGCTTTTACTCAATCCTTTACTCTCAAGATACCCTTGATTTGCTTGGGCGATAAACGCATGCAGCACCTCTTGCGAGAAAGTCTCTTTGCCCTCTATAACTCCTTCGGGGAGCTCTTTCATCGCTCGATTAAAAACCGCAAGGAGGTAAATGCCTTTGAGTTGATCAATCAACTGGTGGTTACTGATGCGAGTAGCTGCTTGTAGCTCCAATGAGATTTCTCGGAGCTCTCTCACTTCATCTTCTGTAGGAACCCCTTCGCCTTTAGAGAGGGCTTCTCTTCGAAATGCGTCGGGAAGCTCTTCTACAGCTTTCCAAGGAATCCCCTTGTCTTCTAAAAAGAGCTTATTTGCTGTTACAACGAGGGCCATTTGATCGGCTTTTAAAAATACTTTTTTCCCCTCCAGCACTCCTTCGGGAAGTCCCCGAAGCGCTTTTTCAAAGATCTCTTTTGGATAGTGAGCTCTCAGCGCATCGATCAGATGGAGATTACACTGCTTAACAATACGGTGTTGCTGTTCTAGAGTGAGTGGTTTGCCTTCTAACAGGGCTGTTTTTTCAGTTGCCGATAAACGTTGAAAGCCTTCCTGCCCATAATGTTGGTAGATCTGAAGAAGAAAGAGCGCTTGCTCAGGTTTTTTTTCTAGTTGTGCGAGAGCCTTATCGTAGCTTTGCTGAATGGCTTTTGCATGAGCAGGATCCTTAATCGATTCAAGGATTCTGCCTTTTAGTTCTTCAGGGGAGATCAATCTGGTTTCTGGCAGAACCATTCTATCAAAGACATTTTTTACATTACGATAGATCTTTCCAGCAGTGAGAGGGGGGCAGCCACTTGTATGAATAGCTAAAAATAAAGCCTCCAGAGCCAGAGAGGTTTCGTTGTCATTTAAGGCTCGGACGGCTAGCCTAGCTTGAGCAATGCCTTGTACACCCTGTAGCCGAGGATCTCGACATAAGGTCGAGAGGACCTTGTCTAGCTGGGCCTCTGTTAGCTCTCCCTTAAATTTTTTTTGCAGCTCCCTTGCCCCGGGAGGCCTAGAAATACGAGAGGATGGCTCTGGAAAAATAGAGGAAGAAGGGTCCATAGCAGCTCTTTAACTATATAAAATTAATTTTAACACACTAGCTATTAAAATAAATAGTTTTTAGGCGCTATCAGCCATTAGGAATCTCTTTCCAGATATAGCGGGAGGGGTGTTTCAGTTCAAATGTGCAGTAGATATTTTCAAAAGCTTTTGCAAATAGAGCATCATCTAGATAGACAACGTTCTTATCCTTAAGAGTAGGTGTTCCCCAAACCACATCATTGTTCTGATATTCAGATGTAAATTTAGGGGGGATTGGAATGCCCTTTTCCAGCGAAGCAGCTAAAAGCGTCCCCTGCGGAACTATCAATGTCTTTTCGTCTTTTATGGTGGCGATGACTTTATTATCTCTGGCCGTATCGACTAAAGCTCTGATCATATCTTTCCCTCCGCCTTTCCAGTTCACTTGTGTATACCATAAGGCAATTAAAAATGGTATTATACCCAAATGAGCTGAAAAGTCGGTTTTTGGGCCACGCGAAAGCCCCCTTTTCAGCTCATTTGGGTATACCTTGACGCAAAAATGTAAGGTCTGTTAGAATTGAGCCTAAACCATAAAATGGGAATTTTTTAACATGTGTTTCCTGTCGCCTAGCGCCTACTTTTATTTCTTTTTTTATACTCTACCCACGAGGCGGGAGGCTGACTGACGCTTGTAAAAAACCAAGTGTACAAAAAGACCCCGCCAAAAGCGGGGTTTTTTTTTGCCCAAATTAATAAGGATTTAAAAAATATGTCTTCAGTCAATCGCTTCTACTTTTATTTTTACTTTTTTATTCCACCCATAGGGCGGGAGACGTGATGACGTTGGCAAAATAAAGCTAACTTAAATCAAGCCCCGCCAAAAGCGGGGCTTTTTTTTTGAGCAAAAGATTCTGAAAAAACAGAGTCGAACAATAACAAATACATAGGGAGAGATATTGTGTATGAATGATTTAAACTCTAGCTTAGGAAAACTGGTCATTGCAGGACCCTGTGCTTTAGAGTCCAGGCAGCAGTTGAAAGAATGCGTGCGGGTCTTAAAGCAAATGGGGGTAACAATGATCCGTGCTTCCCTTTGGAAACCGCGTACGCAGCCGGGCTGGGAAGGGCTTGGTTGGATGAGCCTTCCGCTCCTTCTCGAGGAAACCCTTCCACATGGCCTTGTGCCAGCAACCGAAATTATTAGTGCTGAGCATGCACTGATGGTTGTACATGCTTTAGAGCATTTTGGACAGGATGCCCGTATGATCGTTTGGTTGGGATCTCGCAATCAAAATCACATGGAACAAAGGAAAATTTCAAAAATATTGGCAACAGGACCAGATGGCATCACATTCATGTTCAAAAACCAAATGTGGGATGATGAAAGACATTGGCTTGGAATCTATGAACATATTCTATCAGAGGGGTTTCCTCGTGAACGACTGATGATTTGTCATCGAGGGTTTTCTCCAGGCAAAGCACCCAATCTTAAGGGATTTCGTAATCTGCCAGATTTTGAAATGGCAATGCGCATAAAAGAAAAAACAGGCCTTCCCATGCTTCTCGATCCCTCACATGTGGGTGGTTCAAGGGAAAATGTCATCGCTATTTGTAAGATGGCCTCAGCTTATGACTTTGATGGGTATCTTGTGGAAATGCACTGTGATCCTGAAAATGCCAAAACCGATGCTAAACAACAGCTTTCTCCCACTCAGTTCCAGGCATTGTTAAAAACCCTTCGAGGACCCACATACAAGGAAGAGGTGGCATGAAGACGATAGCCTACCAAGGAGTCAAAGGAGCTTTCAGTTATATGACAGCTTTAAAGGAATTTGGCAAAGACAATCATTTTAAAGGTTTACAAACTTTTAGAGAGGTTTTTGAACGGGTACAATCTGGGGAAGCGGATTGTGCTGTGATTCCTATCGAAAATAGTTTGATTGGTTCTATTTATGAAAATTATGACCTCCTGAATATCTACGAAATGCGGATTATTGGAGAATATTTTACTAAAATCGAACAGTGTCTTCTTACTATTTCGATCTCCCATGAACAGGAATATGAGCAATTAAGGACGATAAAAAAGGTTTTATCGCACCCTAAAGCTCTTGAACAATGCGCGTGCTTTTTTCAGAAGTATCCCTGGATGGAAGCTGTTGTTTACATGGATACAGCAGCCGCCGCTGCGGAAATTGCCTCTCGTGGGGATCCCACGTGGGCGGCCATAGCTAGCGCAAGTGCAGGAGAACTTTATGGATTGCAAATTTTGAAAAAGGGCATTGAAGACAACCCGATGAATTATACACGTTTTGTGACAGTAACGAAAAAGGAAGTACAGAGCGATCAAGTAGATAAATGTTCTTTGTTGGTGCAATTGAAACATGTTCCTGGAGCCCTTGCTGAATTGCTAAAACAATTCGCTGACCAGGCAATTAATTTAACAAAGATTGAATCCAGGCCACATCAGGGTAGTTCTTTTGAGTATCTGTTTTACGTTGACTTAGAGTTTATAGGAAGAAAACAACAAGAGATTGAGGATCTATTGAACAAGCTTTGTAGCAAAGTTCAAAAATTAAAAATATTGGGTTTTTACAAGAGAGGAACTTTATGGATAAGTTGAAAAAATTGCGCGATCGTATTGATTGGCTAGACACTCAAATTGCCTCTTTACTCAACGAAAGAATGAGGTCTACTGATCAGGCTGGTAAGATCAAGAGAACCATTCAACAGGAGGTTGCCGATCCATCTCGAGAAATGAGTGTTTTAAACCAAGTAGAAACCATCGTTCAGCATCCTATTCTTAGAGCCAGTATCTCTAATATTTATAGGGAAATCATGCAAGAATCGAGGATTGCACAACAGTTTTCTCAACATCTTTCTCAACCATTTCGTCGCATAGGAATTATTGGGATGGGGTTAATGGGAGGATCTATCTGCAAAGGGATTAAAACGAAAGATCCTTCCATTAAAATAGGCACTCTTATGCATGAGTCAGAAGATGTTTCTCTTGCCAAAACAGGAGGGTGGATTGACCACGTCTATTCAACGATTGGAGATCTTATACAAAATGCGGAGCTTATTATTCTTGCTTCTCCTATTTCTACTATTATCCAATTAGCTGAAGAGATAAAGCTTAAAGCTACTCATCTTGAAAAATTAATTGTGATTGATATTGCAAGCGTGAAGGGAGAGATTGTGGCAGCCTTCGAAAACCTATCTTGTGAAAACATAGAATATATGAGCACGCATCCCATGGCAGGAAAAGAAAATAGAGGATTTGCAAATAGTCAAGCGACTCTTTTTGTAAACAGGCCATGGATTATTGTGCCTCATAAGAAGAACTGCTCTGATAGAATCGAAAGCATTAAAGAATTGATTCTTTTTTTAGGGTCAAACCCCCTTTGTTTAGAGGCAGATGTTCATGATCAACAAGCAGCGCTCGTCTCTCACCTTCCTTCGATTTTATCAAAATATTATTTTGATTTTGTGAATTCTACTCACCCAGAGAGTCTCATGATAGCGGGCCCAGGTTTTCAAACGTTCACTCGGTTAGCTCAAGATAATCATGAGATGCGTGAGGAAATTGCCAAATACAACCAGCCGGTCATCCATCATTACTTAGAACAATGGTTGGAATTTTTAATAAAGAATAGGGATCCTTAAAATGAAGAAATTATCGGCGTCAGCCACAGTAACCATTCAGGCTATAGCGACAAAAAAGAAGAGGAACGGAGAGTGCGTCTATAATTTTGCCGCTGGCGATCCCGTGCTTGAGAATCATCACAGCATCATCAATAGGGCTATTCAATGCACTGAAAGGAAATTTTGTCCTTATCCGCCCGTTGAAGGCCTACCTGAATTACGTCGTTTGGTTGCAGAATGGATGAATATCAGTTATCTAACGCAGTACACGGAGGAAAATGTATTAGTTACATGCGGAGGCAAGTTTGCTCTTTTTGCAAGTATTTATGCTCTTTTACAGCCTAATGAAGAGGTGTTAATCCCGGCTCCTTACTGGGTTTCTTATCCGGATATTGTCAAAATGGCAGGTGGTACGCCTAAGATTGTACCAACCTATTCAGAGAATGGGTGGAAAATAACGGCACAAGATCTTCTTCAGTATAGCACAAAAAAGTCTAAATTTCTGATTTTCAATAATGCGTGCAATCCAACCGGTGTTTTATACACAAAGCAGGAGATCAGTGACATTTTAGCCATAGCCAAGAAGTTGGGTTTAATTGTAATTTCAGACGAAGTTTATAGTGGTCTTGTCTATGAAGAACCTGGTTTTATTTCCTGTGGTTCTTTTCCGGAACATAGAGAAAGGGTCCTCATTATCCAGAGCTGTTCTAAAAATTTTGGGATGACTGGATGGCGGGTCGGTTTTGTTTTGGGTCCAGAAAATGTCATTAAGAAATTGGCTATCTTACAAAGTCAGACTACAACAGGCGTCAGCGTAATCAGTCAGTGGGGCGCTGTGGGTGCTTTGGAAAATGCTGAGGAGGTTAACTTCTATGTAAAAGACTCCATGCGAAAAAGAAGAGATTTGTTTATCAGTACCTATCATTCCCTTTTTCCTATACCCATTGAAAAAATTAAATCAGCACTTTATGCGTTTGTCCCTCTTGCTTCAATGGGTATTCCGCATATGACGGATTCAGTTGCTTTTTCTGAACAACTCATTGCCTCTGATAATATTGCCCTTGTGCCAGGGAGTGCATTTGGAGTCGATGGATATGTGCGTTTTGCATTTTCAGAGCCCGAAGAGGCTATCCACCTTGCACTTCATGTGCTGAAACAGGCGATTAGTCGGTTAGTGGGAGGAAAGTCATGAATATCTTTGAAGTCGCAGCATTAGAAAAACCGGTGATCGCCATGATTGAAATCCCTGGTTCTAAAAGCTATACAAATCGTGCGCTCGTGATGGCGGCTTTAACCAAAGGGCCGGTGACTCTCTATAATCCTTTATACAGTGAGGATACGGAGGCTATGATTGCCTGCTTGAAGACGCTGGGACTTCGAATAGAGACATCACCCGATCAGATCATTGTCCATGATGATATTTCGATTGTCCAAAACAAATCCTACGAACTGTTTGCTAGAGATTCTGGGACGACGATCCGTTTTTTGTTAGCGCTGCTTTGTCTGACATCCGGTACCCACGTGATCGGAGGGAATGCCCGCCTCAACGAACGCCCGATTAAAGATTTAGTGGATGCTTTGCGTCTGTTAGGAGCTAAGATTGACTATCTTGAAAAAGAAGGACAGGCGCCTTTAAAAATTCATCCCTCCGCTTTATGCCTGGTGAGCACAGTATACCCAAAAACCGCCTTTTCAGGTCATTTGGGTATAACTATCGATGGTTCGATGAGCAGTCAGTTTTTTTCTGCTTTGCTTATGATTGGCCCTTTTTTGGGTATAAAAATGCGCCTGCGTGGGGAGCTCATTTCTAGACCTTATGTCGATATGACTATCCGTATGATGCATGAGTGGGGAGTAGAGGTTCTACAGATGGAAGAGGGGGGTTATCATATCCCGTGCGGACAGCTTTATCAGAAAAAGGAATATGTAATTGAAGGGGATTTTTCTAGTGCAGGATATTTTTTTGCAATTGCAGCGCTCACAGAGTCAACACTAACTCTAAAAAATCTAAATCCCGATTCAGCTCAAGCGGACCGAAAGTTTTTAGATATTTTGGCGAAGATGGGCAATGAAATCAGGATCCATGATCAGGGGATCACGATCGTAGGGAAACAAATTCTTCCTCTAGCGATTGATATGGAAGAATGCCCGGACCAAGTGCAAACAATGGCCGTACTCGCTGCCTTTGCGAAGGGAGTAACGAAAATTTCTGGGGTGCGTTCATTGCGTTTAAAAGAGACAGAGCGTGTGCAAGCGCTAAAAAATGAATTGGCAAAAATGGGCATCAAAACAGAGGACACACACGATACACTAACGATTTATGGAGGGAATCCTCATGCGGCACCCATCGATACTTATGGTGATCATCGTATGGCCATGGCGTTTGCGGTGGCAGGTACAAAATTGCCGGGTATGAAGATCCATGATCCCGAAGTGGTCAATAAAACATTCCCAACATTTTGGGATAAACTGGCGTCTTTATGAAAATTATCTTGATTGGCTTTATGGGCTCTGGAAAATCCTCAGTAGCAAAAAAATTAGGCCATCTCCTCAAATTGCCCATACTTGAAATGGATGAACGTGTGTTTCAGAAAACAGGCACAAAAAGTATGCATGAGGTTTTTGCTAAAGGAGGAGAGTTGCTGTTGCGTGAAACAGAAATGGCGATTGCTAAAGAAGAAGCCTCGAGAGGCAACAGCATCATTTCAACGGGTGGGGGCGTCGTATTGAACAAAAGCATTTTAGACGATTTAAAAAAGCCTGATGGGAGAATAGTTTTCTTGAACGCGACCTTCCAAACAATAGCCTCTCG
>Ga0207127_10095_pt1 | contig 21944 bp, 22 predicted proteins | sample Alteio_BWMinHeat_17_FD_153574 | JGI IMG/M metagenome (GOLD analysis project Ga0207127, IMG submission 153574) | Enriched cells from forest soil in Barre Woods Harvard Forest LTER site, Petersham, Massachusetts, United States -... | ecosystem: Environmental > Terrestrial > Soil > Temperate forest >...
GGAGAATCCTTCGGAGAAGGAGCATTGTAAAATGTGCCCACCATAGGAGAGGTGATATACCGATTTTCCTTCTCCTCTTTAACTGCTTTATTTTCATGGGCATGAGGAGCCACTTGCATAGGAGCATGAGACGCACTCTGAAAAGCCCCTGGAGAAAAGAAGGTTGTAGGCGCAGAGGCACATTCCCGCTCAAGTTCTAACTCCAATCCCTCTTTCTTAATCACCATCCTCTTCATTCCACTCCGTCCCATCAGGGCCATGAGTTTTTCAATCTGCTTTAAATCCATCTTTTATACTCTTTGGATATATTCTTTATTTCTCGTATCAACCTTGATCACATCGCCCGCTTCAATAAATCGAGGCACTTCAATTTCTGCCCCTGTTTCCAGCACTGCTGTCTTTGTCGCATGCGCCACAGCCCCCTTGTCCTCTCCAGAATGGGTTTTTGCAACCATAATTTCCAGAAATTGCGGAAGCTCTACGGCAAAAATAGTCTTCCCATAAAAGGTCGCCTGGAGCTCAATCCCCTCTTTTAAAAACTGGATCTTATCCCCTATCACTTCAGATGCCACAAGAACTTGATCCAAATTCCCCACGTCTAGAAATAGGAAGCTCTTCCCCTCCAGATAGAGAAACTCCAGTTTCCTCTCTTCAAGAGTCACTTCAGAGACCTCTTGACCCGCCTTAAAGTTTTTCTCAACAACCTTTTCAGTGTCTAAACTACGTAGCTTAGACTTGATAAAAGGCTGCCCCCCTTTGGTCACAGTGACCTTTACCGCCGATTCTACCCGATAGAGCTTTCCACTCACCGAAAGAATCATTCCAGGAGTAAGCTGTTGACTAAGAACCATATTTTCTAATCCTCTCCACATGCACGGAGTTTCTCAATTCCACTTTTCATCTCAATTTCTTTAAAAAGATAGGTGCCCGCCACTAAAACATTGGCTCCCGCTTCCACACAAAGATGCGCCGTTTCCGCGTTAATGCCCCCATCAACTTGAATATCAAAAATTTTCAACCCTTTCGCTTTATCAGGAGTAACGATTTGCCCCCCTTCGCGGATAGAGAGACGATCGCATATCTCTCTTGTATATCTGATTTTATCGAGAACTTCTGGAATAAAGGCCTGCCCCCCAAAACCTGGATGCACTGTCATGAGCAAAATCAAATCGCATTTTGTCAAGTAAGGAGGCACAAATTCCACAGAAGTCTCAGGGCAAAAGGCAAGACCTGCCTGCACATGGCACTTTCGAATGTAGTGTAGCGTCTCTTCCACCTCTTCGGTAGCTTCAAAGTGAAAGGTGATCCTATCCGCCCCCGACTCTACAAAACGCTCAACGTAGTCGAAGGGGTTGTAAATCATCAGGTGGACATCGAGAAAAAGATTTGTCGCCCGATTAACCGCTGCCACCACTTGCGGCCCTAGAGTTAGATTGCGCACAAAATGGCCATCCATCACGTCGAGATGCAGCACATCCGCTCCCGCATCCTCTACTCTCTTCGCTTCCTCAGCGATCCTGCTAAAATCACCAGATAAGAGAGAAGGGGCGATTAGTATATCCTTTTTTTTAATCACTCAAGGTCCTCTTAAAGCCTTTTTTCAGTAAGATGTAAGAGATAATTTATACACTTTCTCTCTTCTAAAGTCAAGATTTTATGGGAAGCGCCTCGGCTAATTGCAACTAATAGGAGGCTTCTCTATAGTGCTCCCATGTCTCAAAAGAAAAATGAATACTTTACATCGAGATGGGGCTTCATCGTCTCGATGATAGGCGTCGCTGTCGGGGCCGGCAATATCTGGCGCTTCTCGCGCATTGTCGCTCAAAATGGCGGCGGATCTTTTATGATTCCCTGGGTTATTTTTCTTTTTATCTGGTCTATCCCGCTGATCATTGCGGAAATTGCGATGGGGAAGTTCACTAGAAAAGCTCCTATTGGAGCCATTGCCCTTGTCGGAGGCAAACGCTTTGGTTGGATGGGCGCCTTTATTGCTACGGTCTCAACAGGGATTCTTTTCTACTACTCAGTGGTCGTTGGATGGGGCTTCAGCTACTTCTTTTACAGCATTTCAGGTCACATCTCTCCAACGACCAGCTACGTTACCTTGTGGAACAACTACTCCCATAGCTTTCTTCCTCTGATCGCTCATATCTTCTCTATTGGAGTAGGCTGCCTTGTCGTCTACAAGGGCATTGTCCACGGGATTGAAAAAAGTAATCGCTTTCTCATGCCTGCTCTGCTTGTCATGATTATCGTGATCGCTATCCGGGCAGTCACCCTCCCAGGCGCCTGGGGAGGGATTGAATTCCTCTTCACACCCCATCTTGAGGATCTTTTAAACTACCGCGTCTGGATCGCAGCTCTCACCCAAAACGCATGGGATACGGGCGCTGGCTGGGGCTTACTTCTCGTCTACGCGGGTTATGCCAAACAAAAAGAGAGCATCACGATCAACGGCTGTTTAACTGCCTTTAGCAATAACGCGGTTTCTCTTCTGATGGGGGTGATTATTTTCTCGACCGTGTTTGCTTTGGATGGCGTCGGCGCTTTGATTGAGGGAGCTGGATCGACCAACACGGGACTTACCTTTATCTACCTGCCACGCCTTTTTGGAGAGCTCCCCGGAGGCCCTTTTGTCTCCAATCTCTTTGCCTCTCTTTTTTTTCTCGCTTTTTCTTTTGCAGCGCTGAGCTCTATGATCTCCATGGTACAGCTCACCTCTCAAACCCTCCAAGAGTTAGGCCTTTCGCATAAAACAGCGATTCTAGTAACAGGCCTTCTTGCCATTCTGGTAGGAGGCTTTGCCGCAATCAATAGCTTTTTTTTTGAAAATCAAGATTGGGTCTGGAGTATTGGACTTGTGGTGAGCGGCCTTTTTATTGCTTGCGCCATCATCCGCTATGGGGTAGATCGTTATAGAAAAACGGTGGTAAACACTTCTCCTCAAGACTTTAAACTTGGAAAAGGCTATAATTTCATCATAAGAGTGCTGATACCTGTTCAAGCAGTTGTTTTAATTGGCTGGTATTTTATTCAGAGTGGTAGTTTGGATCCGAATGGATGGAATCCCTTACGGGTCTACAGCATAGGCACTATTTTGATGCAGTGGGGAGTGCCTATTGTGGTCTTTCTGCTCTGTAATCGATGGCTTGTAAAAAGGAGCTTAAAAGGGTGAGTTTAGCGACACTTTTGACGATGATCTTTACGGTGGGAAGTGTCTATGGAGGGCTTTTTGTGATGCTCGGCTATGTCTTTTTTTTCCAAAGAAAAGAGGAGGCCATCCCGGAAGAGGAAAGTGCCCATCCCCTGAATACTTCTGCCTAAAAAACTTTTTTTTGATAAAATGAAATAAAAAGGGAGGGTATTATATGTATAGAGAGCCTCGTCCGATTAACTGGTTACTCACGCTTCTTCTTTCTATTTTCTTAGGTTCATTAGGGGTGGACCGTTTTATTTTGGGTCACGTTTTTTTGGGGATTCTGAAGCTGATCACTTTAGGAGGCTTTGGTCTCTGGTGGTTGATCGATGTGATTCTCATTGCGACGCGCTATCCATTTAGAAATATCATTTGGACAGATTAACAAGAAGACAACACAGGTGTCCTCTCCTTACTCCGAAACTATAAAAAAAATTTAGAATAACTTTTTTTCGTTTTTTATAGTATCTTAATGAAAAATCGTTTAGGATGATTCTTCTTTTTAACAACCTTTTTCAAAGGAGATGAAACCATGTCTGCACCAACAAGAACAACACCACCTAGAGAACTCTCACCCCCACTCCCATTAAAAGCTGATCCCGCCGATCGTTCAAGCCCCGAACATGTAGCACTCATTGGAGGCAACCTACCACAACCACCAGAAGGTTCAGCACCCTCGTCTCCTATACTCGAGCCTAGTCGCGTAGTAGCTTTTGTAGGTTCATCTGCTGCAGCAACTCCTGCTCCATCCCCTGCTATACCACCACTTGCTTCAACAGGTGCCGTTGATGAATCCAGTGATTCTGAGGAAGAAGGAGATGAGTCCGCTCTTACTCATGGTGGAGCACCAACTGCTGCTACTGCTGGTGGCCCCCCTCCTAGAGCTGCACTAGCAACTAGCGCAGCCCCAAACAGATCTACCGCGGGCCCTTCTAGCGAGTATACAGTAGTAACTCCAATAGCCAGAGGACCAGTTGCCGCAAACAGGCCTATGGCCGCTCCTAGCTCAAATGCACGTGTGGCTGCTCCTAGCCTAGACACAAGGCCTATGGCCGCTGCTGCTCCTAGCCCAGCTCGAGCCTCAGCACCAGCTGCTGGTGCTGCTGGAAAAACAGCTGTACACGCTGATAAAAAATGCAACTGGCAGTTTCCAATTGGAATTATTGGAAGCATCGCCTTTGCAGCTATTGCAGTGGGCGCTCTTCTCTGCGTCCTCGGTAAATTCCCACCTGCCTTCTTAGGTGGATCTATCGGGTCTGCATGCACATTGGGTGCATCTGGGCTGCTCTTTGCAGGAAGTGTTGTCCTCGCAGTGAGCTATAGACCAAGACCTAATACTGCAGCTACAGCTTAATTTCACCCTTTCGCCATTCTTAAACCCGGGCCTTAAAACCCGGGTTTTTTCTTGCTAAAACCTCTTCAACTGATTATATTGAACACTGTTAACGAACGACTTAGGATTATTTTTTTCGAAAATAACAATCTTAATCCAAAATTAATACGAAAAACATAGACTGCTGAACGTTTTGATAAAAAAAGAGTTTTTTCTAGAGAAAAGATTCGTAAAACCCTTATTGGAGGATTTATGGTTAATGGTTGTGCAAATTTTTGTGACCCCCTTGTAGGAGGACAACGAGTTAAAACTGCAGCAGAACAAGCGGATTTAGACCTTCCCCTCGTTAAAAGTAAACTCGCCTCTGAACGTTTCCGTACTGGGCTTGTCGCAGTTGCTGTCATCCTAGTCGTAGCTGCTCTTGCTGCAGCTGCTCTGCAGTTCGGTGGAGATGCGTTTGTTGGAAGAATACTCCAGGCCGTTCAAGGACGCGCCCTATTCCCAGTCACATTGGGTCTAATAGGAGCGTCAGCTGTTGTAATTGTCGCGACAGCAGCACACGGTATTGCTCAACATGCTCGCTCTATTGTTCCAACACCAGCCTCCTCTAAAGGTTCGACTTTAGTTGAAGACCTCGAATAATGGTCTTCAAAAACCGCACCGTTTGGTGCGGTTTTTTTAAGTCTTGTTTTAAAAAAATTATTTAACATTCGTATCGCTAGAGTTTATTGTCTCGATAGAGTAAACTCGTCCTGATTTGTTTTTTAACTCGATGGATTGGGTATGAGAGATGGGGGGAGTCCTTCGAAAAATTTTCAATCTCTATCCAGGTGAAGAGAGAAAGGCAGCTCCTTTTGCCATCCTCGCTCTTCTCTGGTCTATTGGAGGTTATGGTTTCCTTACCCTTTCCGAAGGGCTTTTTCTCGAACATGTAGGCGCGCATGCGCTTCCGCCTGCTTATTTAGGCATTGCCGTTGCCATGTGCCTCCTCTCCGCTTTGCTCCTGCCAGCACTCCATCGCCTTTCGCTCCATTACCTTCTCTTAAGCGTCATCACAGGCGCCATCACGGGAAGCCTCATTATCTATCTCCTGCTCTCTTTAACTTCTTTTCCTGTAAGCCCCACATTCTGGTATTTCTTTAAAATTCTCGGTTGGATCATCCCTGTTGCCACCTACACCTGTTTCTGGGCCTTTATAGACCAGTACTATGATCTCCAAGATGCTAAACGTTTCTTTTGCCTCTTCAACTCGGTGATCTTTCTTGGCGATGCCATTGCTGGGGGCCTTATCTCGCTTTTTCTAGAATCTGTAGGCCCGTCAGGACTTATCGCTCTCTTTATTCTCTTAATCACAGCCTCCATTCCCGTGATCTTTTTTATTTCGCGCCATGAAAAAGCCATCTCTATGGAGCCTTTAGAAGAGGTGACAGCCCCGATCCAACAAGAAACCAAATCCTTTCTCCAAACCGTTTTCCGCTCACACTTCACCATGATTCTCATGGGCTTTTATTTTCTCATGCAAATCCTTGCTGTGGTGACGGAATACAGCTACATGGATTCTTTCGAAAGAATCTTTAAGAATACCTCAGAAGAAAATGCCCTCACAGAGTTTCTGGGCACTTGTGGCATGTGCGTCTCTCTTGGAAATATGCTCTTTTGCATGATTTTTTACAGCAGACTGGTGCAGAAGTTTGGCATCAGCAATATCATTCTGATTGCCCCTACTTTCTTCTTAGTAGTCTTTCTTTTGTGGGGCTGGCATGACTTTCTTCCCTTTGCTATTCTGGGTTTTATAGCCAGAGAAGGCATGGTGTATACCTTTGACGACAACAACCTGCACCTTCTTGTCACAGCAGTTCCTACCAAGATCAAAAATCAGGTGCGCATCTTCATTGAGTCTTTTTTCGAGCCTGTGGGGATGTTTATCAGTGCTTCTCTTCTGCTCTTTTTGCAAGAGAAAAGCTTAACTTTAGGTATTATCCTCTCCTGTATGGCTCTGGGGGTCATTCTTGTCTTGCGCAGCAGGTATCATAAAGCCATTTTCAGCAACCTTCTTTCCAATGCCATTCGCTTTGAGAAAAAGATGGGTGACTGGATTTCTCATCTCTCTAAAAAAGAGCGTAAAGAACTTGAAATCAATCTATTATCTAAATTAAAAAGAATTGAAGAGCCGACACAGCTGATTGCTTATGAGTACTTGCTCAAGATGCAGAATCCTCAAATCTTGACACGCCTTCTCCATCAATTAGGGCATTTGAGCGTCCCTGGAAAGTTAAAAGCGATTGAGATGTTAGGGGCCAGCAATTGGGCGCAAGAGGCACCTGTCATTGAGCATCTAGAAAAATGGAGACGTACAGTCCCCCATCCTTCCATTAGAAGCGCCATTCACTTCTACTTTGCCAAATACTCGCTCCTTAAGCCTGAGCGCATCTTCAACGATCTGAACCACGACCAGTTGGAGTTAAGAGGAGCTGCCATTCTCTCTTTCAAAACAGCAACCAAGCAAACCATCTACACAGAGGTTGCTGAGCAAAAACATGAAAGTCTTTTGCACTCATCTGATGAAAAGGAACTATGCATGGGCATTCGAATTTTGGGCTTTGAGAAAAATGGTTCTCATATTGTCCTCCTGCTGCCTTTTCTCAATCACTCTTCTACCCTTGTAAAAAGAGCTTCTGCAAGAGCGATCGCCCTACTTGCTGGTCCCTCTTATAGTGAGCATGCGGATACTATCCTTGCGCACCTCTCTCTCACAACAGACTCCGACACGCGCCTCGCCTACCTGCAGATTCTAGAAAAATTAGAGGCGGCGCATATTGCAAAACCATTGATTATCAGCAGTGTCTATTTTCGTCCTTCGGAGCGTAAACTCGTTGAGAAGCTCGTGCTTCAATTTAAAAAAGAGCTTCTCTTAGAAGATCTGATCTCCATCCTTCACAATGAACATGTGCACATACGCGCGCGTCTTTTGGCGGGGAGGCTAATAGGGAAGTTGTCGCTGCGGGATTTGCGCCTCAGGTTTCATCCTTTGATTAAAAAAGAGCTCAGACGCGCCTATCTCTACTACTACCATGCGCATACCATTCAAAAGCAGACGCCGAGCTATGATCTTTCCATCTTGGAAAAAACGCTCACAACGGGTTATGAGGTGATTTTGGATTTCATCATCCAAATGATTGGGGTTGCAAGTGCACTTGAGGACAGTGAAGTGCTTTCCTTTACGATGAAAAGCAAAAACCGAAAATTACGTGCTCAAGCCCTAGAGACCATTGAAAAGAGCTGCGACCCCAAAATTTTCACTCTTCTCAGACCTTTGCTAGAAGCTAGAGGACCTGATGAGAGGATGCGCAAATTCTTTGAGGAGGGGGGCAAGGAGCTGGATCTTTCTGAGCTGCTGGAATCTTTGGCCCAATCAGGCTCTATTGTGGAGCAGATCGTCTCTCTTTCGTATAAGGCGCACTTTAATGCTCCTGGGTGGAGAGAAGCCTTGCAAAAAAAGCTAGAAGAAGAGGAAACTGTCTTTCACCACTTTGCTCATGAGCTCCTCAGAGCCACCTGAAAGGACCCTTATGAAACCTCTTCATCTCATCGATAAAGCCTTTCTTCTAAAAAAAATGCAGCTCTTTTCCTCATTGGATTTAGATTTACTGCTGACCATTGCTGACAAGATGGAAACGCACCTCTATAAGAAGGAGGCTTCTATCTTTCAAGAAGGGCAAGAAGCCCACAGACTCTACTTAATAGTGGAAGGCGGGGTGGGGATAAAAAATCGTAAAGAGGGTGTTTTGGGGGAGCTTGCCGCTGGAGACTTTTTTGGCGAAGAGTCTATTTTCAATGAAAAAGAAAGGGGTTATGAAGCTTTTTGCAAAACAGATGTAACCCTTTTGACGATGACAGGCCCTCACTTCCTCTCTCTGATTAATGAATGCCCAACCGTGGCGATTTCTCTTCTGGAAATCTATACAGCTCCCCTCGACTTTAGACAAAGAGACTAAAAAATAAGAGGAGCCACGTTTTAGCATGGCTCCTCGTTCATTAACCTTTCTTTTGAGAGATATAACGAATCACATCTCCGACAGTCTTGAGCTTCTCAGCTTCTTCTTCAGAGATTTCAAAACCAAAACGCTCTTCAAATGTCATGATCAACTCTGTTAAATCCAGGCTGTCAGCATTGAGATCTTCAACAAATGATTTGTCTGTAGTCACTTCTTGAGCATCAACTCCAAGTTGCTCTACAACAATATCAATGACCTCTTGTTCTAAAGTCATGGTACCCTCTATTTTATCTTGCGACATATTAAACTCCCTTTAGCTTCCAAAAAAGCACGATTATACAAGTTTGAAATCCTTTTTGGCAATCATTACATCACCATCCCACCATCTACAGTGAGCACTTGCCCCGTCACATAGTCTGACAAGTGGCTTGCCAAATAAAGAGCCGCGTAAGCAATTTCTTGAGAAGTGCCTAACCTCTGCATAGGAATCTGACCAAGTAAACCTTCTTTTTGAGAGTCAGAAAGAACGTCTGTCATCTCTGTTTGAATAAAACCGGGTGCAATGCAGTTCACACAGATATTACGAGACGCGACTTCTTTTGCAAGAGACTTTGTAAACCCAATCATCCCTGCCTTTGAAGCAGCATAGTTTGTCTGCCCTGCATTTCCAATCAACCCCACAACGGAGCTGATATTGATGATTTTTCCTTTGCGCGCCTTCAACATCGATCTGATCAACAAGCGGCACATGTGGTAGACAGATCTGAGGTTCGTGTCTAACACAAGATCCCAATCTTCCTCTGAGCTTTTCATCAGAAGATTATCTTTTGTGATGCCCGCATTATTCACTAGAATATCAACAGCGCCCCACTCTTGCAGGATCTTTTGAAGCGCCGGCTCTATTTGATCTGCTTTTGCAAGATCGACTTGGTAAAAATTGACTGTCTGCTCAGGGGCTAAATGGGAAGAGAGCTCTTTGACAGCCTCTTCTCCCCGCGCGCGATTTGTGCCAAAAATCGCAACAGAGGCACCCTCCTTAAGAAATTGCTCCGTAATTGCCTTACCGATGCCTCTTCCACCACCCGTTACAACTGCTTTTTTGCCTAAAAGAATTTTATCCATACATTAGACCTCTTTCAAAACTCCATTTATTCGCCAAAATTGCCCTTTTTGACATCTTTGCGTCAAAATTTTTCGACCATGTGTTCACACATGCTCTCAAAATTTTGACGCAAATCTATCCAAAAAGTGCCTATTTTATCAAATAAAGCGAATTTTGAAAAAGGTCTATTCACCCAATGTGTTGAGAAAGCTGCTCGAGATCGCTCACCTTATTGATAGGAAGCGTAATTCCCTTGACTCCGATTTGTTGATTCAGTCCCGTCAATGTCTTTCCGCATCCTATTTCTAAAAAGAGATCCACCTCTTCTTCGATAGAACGAATCCCCTGCTCCCATCTGACGGAGCCTGTCACTTGTTTGCGCAAAAAATCGCGAATCGATTCTGTATCACTCACAGGAGCTCCCGGGAAATTCATCACCACAGGAGTCTGACTATCCACAAGAGAGAGGTTCTTTAAAAGGAGCCCCAGTTTTTTTTCTGCAGGAAGCATTAGTCCACTATGAAAAGCGCCTTGCACTTTTAGCGGAACCACTCTTTTGGCCCCACTTGCCTTTGCAAGCTCCATTCCCCTCTCAATCCCCTTTAAGGTCCCTGAGAGCACGATTTGTCCCGGACTATTGTAATTTGCCACCCACAGATCATTTGGAAGGTGGGCTTCTTTCACCATTTCATCCACCTGCTCGGCTGACAGCCCCAAAACAACAGCCATCGAGCCGGGAGTTGCAAGACACGCCTCTTGCATCGCCTCTCCACGCAATTGTACAAAGGGAAGCCCCTCACTAAAAGGAAGCCTAAGAGCTGCTGTGAGGGCTGTATACTCCCCCAAACTGAGTCCTGCGCACACTGTGGGCTGTAATGCAGGAAATTGCTGCTGCAACACCCTCAAAATCGCTATACTCATCACGTAAAGCCCTGTCTGGCTATTGCGCGTCTCCGTCAAAAGCTCTATGGGCCCTTCAAAAATAATCTTGGAAAGGTGGCGACTTAAAAGAGAGTCCGCTTCCTCAAAGACCTCTCGTGCAACGGAAAAAGCGTCATAAAAGTCTCTTCCCATACCGACTGCCTGAGCCCCTTGGCCAGGAAAAAGAAAAGCACGACCTTTATTCATCTTGTGTGATTTTAGTTAAAATAGAAGCGCCCCATGTGAAACCTGCTCCAAAAGCGACAAGCAGCAGGTTTTCTCCTGCTTTGATCTCTTTTTCTTGTGTGAGTTCGTGGAAGGCAATGGGAAGCGCAGAAGCAGAGGTGTTTCCATACTTGTGCACCGTCTTATACACTTTTTCTTCGGCGATAGAGAAGCGCTTGCCAATGGCATCGATGATTCTTTCGTTGGCCTGGTGGGGGACAAACCAGTCGATGGCGCTTTCTTCCATTTGAGCCTTCTGCAGGCACTCCTTGGCAGCACTTTCCATCCTGCGCACAGCATGTTTAAAGATCTCTTTGCCCTCCATGCTGATATAGTGAAGACCTTTCTCTATAGTTTCGCAAGAGGCAGGCAGCCTGCACCCTCCAGCAGGAAGCTGGAGAAGAGCTGCTAGCTCCCCATCAGCCCCCAGGCAAACCTCTTTGATCAAAAAGCCAGCTCCCTGGTCGCTCACCACCGTGGCAGCAGCGCCATCCCCAAAAAGAACGCATGTATTGCGATCCTCGTAGTTGACAATAGAAGAGAGCTTTTCTGAGGCAATCAGAAGAATATTGCGGTAAAGCCCTGACTCAATAAATCCTTTGGCCATCGATAGGCCATATAGATAGCCTGTACAGGCTGCTTGAAAATCAAGAGCGGCTGCGTTGCACGCTCCCAGAGCATGTTGAATGAGCGCGGCTGTGCTCGGGAAAATATAATCGGGCGTTAGGGTGGCAACCAGAATCAGGTCAATCTCCCCTATCTCCAATCCTGACTGCTTAAGAGCAACTTCAGCCGCTTTAATGGCCATATCGGAGGTGAATTCTTCGGCTCCTGCGATTCTGCGCTCTTTAATGCCCGTTCTTGTGACGATCCACTCATCAGAAGTCTCGACCATCTTCTCTAAATCGAAATTAGAAAGCACTTTAGAAGGAAGGTAGGCACCGGTGCCAATGATTCTGGCTTTTTTCAACTGAAACCACCTGTGGTTGATTGCAGTCCACCATTTTACAAAAACATCCTTTAAATTAAAAGAGGCAATCCTCATCATGGGGGGATGCGTTATCCCGACTATCTCCTTAAACTCATAGCTGTTTTAAAAAAATTACCAGGTGTTGGAAACAGGACAGCTGAGCGTTTTGCCTTCCAGCTCCTCGATTGGCCCCCTGAAAAACTCTCTGAAATGGGGGCTCTCATCTCCTCTCTAAAAGACTATGTAAAAACTTGTTTAGAATGCGGAGTTTTAATCGAGAAAGAGCGCTGTTTTTTCTGTCACCACGCGCGTAAAGAGCCGCATCTTCTCTGTATTGTGGCTTCCTATAAAGATGTTTTTTCCATTGAAGAGACGCGGGAATACCATGGGCATTATCATGTGTTAGGTCATTTGCTCTCCCCTATCCAAGGAACGGGACCCACGCCTATGGTGATTGAGAAAATCAAAAATAGAATTAAAAACCTCTCGATAGAAGAGGTGATTATTGCCCTTGATTCTACTTTAGAAGGAGATGCAACGGCACTTTTTCTAAAAAAAGAATTTGCAAACCTTTCTGTGCGTACCTCACGACTTGCGCTGGGGTTACCGATGGGCAGCTCGCTTGACTTTATCGATGAAGGAACGTTAGGAAGAGCGCTGAGCTTCCGCAGAAGCTATTGAGTCTTAAGAGGCGTATAGATGTTGAATCCCCACATCAAAAACCATATCAAGAGCTTTATTCATCGATACGTGTTTTGCCTGAGCTAACTTTGCCAAAGAATAATGTCTTTCACTCGTAGTCCTATAGGTGATATTCCCTTTAAACTCTTCCTTGTTGATAGGTTCAGGGATGGGATCCCCTTGTTCCAAATACAATTCTATGGTAGCAATTAGAGCATCCTGAATGTTTTGCATCCCTTTTTCTATGGTATTTGCATCTGTGCATACTCCTGGGAGCTCATTCACACGAATGATATAAAATTTTTTTCCTTTATGAATATCTTGCTCAATTGTGTATGACCAATTAAGACCAACGTAATATTTTAAATCCTTTTTAGTAGCCATGATCTTTTAAAACCTCCTTTAAATCATTTATTTGATATAACAGTAATTGAGGCCTTCTTTTTATTGAAATCGTCCTAACATATTGCGGCTTTCTAAAATTGTGATGAGAGCCTCTAATCTTAAGCTGAAATCCTATACCCAAAAGCACATTCTCCGCGTCATCGTAAGAGACGTTGCTTCCGCTTAGAATCTTCTTTATCAGCTTTTCGAATTTACTCATACCCTAATGATAGCAAAAGTGATAGCAGCTGTCAATTAGCTCTTTTTTCCACAAAAGAAGATTTTATCCATGCTGGCAAGCTCGCGGGCGAAGTACGTGCCTTTGGGAAAAATCTGATCCAAAAAGGCGCCTCCTACAGCGCGCTCTCGCGTATCTTGTTATAACTGCTTTTAAAATATCCTTTACTCTAAAAGAATCGCTCTTCATTATAGAAAAAAGCTTCTCGTTTCGATGATTTATGACGAACTTCCCCTCCGATGAAAATCTATCTCAAAAGCCCACTCCCATAATTCCAGAATCTACTCCTTCAACATCCAGCCATGGCCATACCTACCAAAATCTTTCCTCCGAGGAAACAGTTCCCCTCCTAGATAAAATCAGGATGATAGGGAGACGGTTTCAGGCATTGGTTGCCTTGGTCAATCCCCGACTCCTTTCTAAAGGCGCTACAGCTTCTGTAGTCTCCACTTATATGGACGAGGTGTTGAGTAAAATGCTACAAGAGGGAACCCTACACGTTCCATCTTCCATTCCCCCTAACTTTTTTAAAGCGCATGCGTACTATACCCAAAAACTGTCAGCAAGAGAACGGGCAGATGTTAGAAATGTGGATGAACCCCTTGATGTAAAGTTAACGGCAGATAGACAACTTGATCTACTAGAATTCGATGCCTTAAAGCAGGGAGACTGCATGCTTTTCAGCGCTGACACCCAACACCATCAAATGACGGGAATGATTGTCGCAGAAAAGGATGGCTCTTTTACTTATTACCATCACAATTCAGGAGAAGGCTTAGACGAACATCCTCACCATTATAAAGAAGGCAGGTTTTCTGAAAAAGGCAAAGTTGTTTTTCAACATGCCGCCGTCTATAGCTTTTCGGATAGCGCCTCTATGAGAAGCTTTATCTCTTCTCAAAGTAGACGTTCAGAGGATGCAAAAGATGTCTATGCGAAAATCATTCAATGCGGTGGAAAGAGAATAGATAGAGAGGATATTCCCTACCAATCTACGCAAAAAGGAGGCTCTTGTACAGCAGGAGCCGAAAAAGCATTACTATGTAGGGTATTCGGAGAAGACGGCTTTCAAACTATTAAAAATCAATTGATTAGCATGAGCGGCACTTACCTCTTCTCTCTTATCAGTGAAGGTAGGTCTCTATCTATTGCTGAAAAAGTGAACGCTCTAGAAATGGTCCATGCTTTAAAAGGTTACAGTTTGATTAACCAGTCACTTCTAGCAAAAACGCATGCTCTTCTAGTGAAACCAAAGACAGACCAACCTGTAAATTCAGAGCTCGTAGAAAAATATCGATCAGCAGAGGCAAATTATTCAAAAGACCATCCCTCATTTGAAACTGGTTTAGAAATGCTTACATTCTTTCTTGCTCGAGGAGACTTTAACGGTGCACGAAAGGTCTTGCTAGAGCTGTATGGAAGACCCGTTCAATCCTTCCTTATCCTAGAGCCAGATATCTTAGATGATTTGCAACAAGTGGTGCCACACACAGGAAGTCTAAACGCTATTGATGCGCGCAGTGGAGTCATTGCGCTTCTACAGAAACAAGGACTTGAAGAGACACATCTTACGAAGGGTCTTGAAGCGCCTGAAATCCTGGAAAAAATCGCAGAAACCCTTAATTCTCCCTGGAAAGAGGCTATTCAGAAGTTCAAAAAACCACCCGAAAACGCTTAATTAACTTTGCAGAAAATTAAATTGATCCCTAGACTCCTTACTTTTGGGTATAGCCCATGCAGACCAAATACAAAGAAGATTTTATCCATGCTGGCAAGCTCGCGGGCGAAGTACGTGCCTTTGGAAAAGCTCTCATCCAAAAAGGTGCCTCCTACAACGAGGTGCTTGCAAAAATCAATGAAAAGATCTTTTCATTGGGCGCCATTCCCGCCTTCCCCCCTCAAATTGCTTTAAATGATGTAGCCGCCCACTTCCTTCTCTCTCCAGGCCAGGAGATTATTTTCAACGACGAGGTTGTTAAATTAGATGTCGGCGTCTGCTACAAGGGAGCCATTGGCGACTGCGCATGCACAGTAGACCTCTCGGGCAAAAACGAGACGCTCATTAGAGCCGCGGAGGAGGCCCTTCTAGCTGCAGAAAAAAGCGTGGAAGTCGGTAGGCCTATTCGCGAAATTGGAAAAATCATTGAAGAAACAGCCACCCGTTTCGGCCTACGCCCCATCAAAAATCTTTCAGGACATGGTCTCGGCTATTATAAAATCCATACGCCTCCTTGCATCCCCAACTACGACCACGGTTCACCCGGAGTGATCAAGCCCGGCATGACCTTTGCCATAGAACCTTTTGTCACCAATGGAAAGGGCCAGATCTACGAAGAAGGTGAGCCCACCATTTTTGCCTTTGTCACCAATAGAAAAGTTAAATCGGCAGTAGCAAAAAAACTTTTAGAGCGCATCAAAACATTCCAGGGACTCCCCTTCTCCATCCATAATCTTCTCATGCCAGAATTTTCCATCCCTACGGTACAACAAGCTCTGAAAGATCTGGTTCAAGGAGGCCTACTAACAGGTTATGGACCCCTCATCGAAGAAGAACACGGACTCGTGGCTCAAGCAGAAAATTCCATCCTTGTCGATGAAAAAGGCGGGGTCCTTGTAACAACCCGTATTTGAGTTGCAAATATTAGCAGCATCTTTTAGGATTTCCCCTCCTTTATCATAAGATTTAAGATCTATGTTCAAAAGCATCTCTCGTTTCCTCCTCCTCCTTCTTTGCTTCGCACTTCCTCTTTGTGCTGCCTCCTCTGTTCAATATGAAGACCTCTTCATCGAAAAGATCGACATTCTAGTGGAAAGTGCTGAGGCTCACTTTGATACAAGAGCGATTCGCGCTTCTTTGGAGACAAAAGCTGGAAATATCTTCTCTCAAATGGAATTTGATAGGGACCTGAAGCTTTTAGCAGAAGAGTATTCTCCTATCGAACCTGTTTTTCAGGTGATCAATCAGAAGCTCTACATCACCCTACGCCTGTGGGTTAAACCTACTGTGCGCAACATCTCTTTTGAAGGAAACAGCAGATTCACCGCGAAAAAACTGCTCAAAGAGCTCAAGATCACTCCTGGAACCCCTTTTGACCACGAGGAGTTTGTTAAAGCCTTTAATAAACTCAAAATGCTCTATGTGAAAAAGGGGTATTTTGAGGCCACTCTCCAATTTGATGTGATTCCTGTAGAAGGATGCAACTCTGTCGACCTTCTCGTTCAAATCGATGAAGGACGGGCGGGTAGAATCCAAAAGATCATTTTCTATGGCATTGATTCTTGTGAAGAAGACGATATCCTCGATCTGATTGTCACTAAGAAATACCTGTTTCTTCTCAGTTGGATTTCGGGTGGAGGCTGTTACCACCCTGATATGATTGAACATGACCGTCTTGTCATTCTCAATTACTTACAAGACGAAGGGTATGCAGACGCCACTGTAGACATCTACGTGGAAGAGGCGAAGAAAAAAGACCGCATCACCTTAAACATCGCTATCAACAAAGGGATCTATTATCAAGTTGCAAACATTGCCATCAGCGGTAATACCCTCTTTTCTGACCAAGAAATCTACGATCAGTTCAACTTCTACCAAGGTGGAACCTTCTCTCCAGGCTCGATTCGCGCAACCGTTCAAGATATTCGCGCGCTCTACGGATCCGAAGGGTATATCGATGCCAACATAGATGTGCAGCTTTCCTTAAGAGAAGATTGCCCTCTTTACGATGTGACGCTTTGCATCGAAGAAGGAGAGCAGTATTCCATTGGGATGGTGCGCGTCTTTGGCAACAGATGCACAAAGAATAGAGTGATTCTCCATGAGAATCTGCTATGCCCTGGAGAGATTTTTGATGTGCGTAAATTAGAAGGAACAGAGACAAGACTGACCAACACAGGCTATTTTAAAACAGTCAACGTCTATGCTATCAAATCTCCAGAAGAAACCGAAGATAATCACCGAGATGTCTACATTGAAGTCGAAGAGGCAGACACTGGAAATATCGGTATTTTCGCTGGCTTTAGCTCGCTCGATAGACTCTTTGGAGGCGTGGAGCTTACTGAGCAAAACTTCAATATCATGGGAATTCCTGCGCTTCTTAAATCAGGTCCTCGCGTGCTGAGAGGAAACGGTGAGTATCTCCATGCCAAGGCCAACATTGGAGATAAGCAAACCAACTACATCCTACAGTGGACAAAACCCTACTTTTTAGACACGGAATGGATCGTTGGTTTTGATGTAGAAAAAGCGAATAACAGGGCGCTTTCCGAAGGGTATGAAGTCAAAACGTATGGAGGAAATGTCCATGCAACTTATATCTTTAACGACTTCTTAAAACACAACGTTTACTACAGAGCAAACCACACAAATACCCACGTGAAAAACCATAAAAGCATTCTTCTAAACGAAGAGGCTGCCAATACAGGTTTCATCTCCGCAATAGGCACAACGCTCATCTATGATTCGACAAATAATCCGCGCAGGCCTACGTGTGGATTTCGATCTCGTTTGCTCTACGAGTTCGGGGGTGTAGGGGGGAATTATCAGTTCATGAAGTTTGGCTACTTAAATGCCTACTACTATCCTCTTTCCAAACGAGGGACTTTCAAGTTACGGGCCGACTTTCAATTTACCCATACGTATGATCACACTTCTCCTACAACTCTGCCTCTCAGTGAAAGATACTTCTTAGGCGGTGAGACAACGGTGCGTGGCTACAGACCATTTAGCATTGGTCCAAAATTTGGAAATAACGAACCGCGTGGGGGGGTCTCTTCCTACCTCATCTCAGAAGAGTATCAATATAATCTCTTGAAAAACCCTAGATTTGATGCTTTTTGCTTTGTGGATGCGGGCTTTGTCTCCCTTTCAGAGTTTACTCTTGGAAAGCCAGCCGCTGCGGCGGGTTTTGGGGTCCGTATTGAGATCATGCGCAACACACCAATGACCTTTGGGGTGGGCTGGCCTGTTCATCCTGGCCAAATCCTTGTCAATCCTGATGGGACGACGCGCAAGATGGATAACGCTCAGCGCTTCTTCTTCTCCATGGGAGCCACCTTTTGATGAGGGAAAAATTCTAATTCCCGTGCCCATGCCCGTGCCCGCATCCTATTACCCATAAGTTGTGTTAGAATAGACTTTGAGATACCTTTTTAACACAGAGACGCAGAGACACAGAGAAAGATAAGATTAAAACACTAACCACGAAACAGTTGCGTGCAGCCCGTAGGGCTGTAGGCAGAATGAGGACGCCTTTTTCTGAAATCATTTTTTTCAGAAAAAGGCGTCCTCATTCTGCCTGACGTCGCCAGCGACGCGCACGCAACCTACTCTCTCTGTGTGTCTTTGTGTCTCTGTGTTAAAAAAATCTTAGAATTTACTCCAAGAAAACTTATGGGTAATAGCGTGCGTGCCCGTACCCGACGCCTAATTCTTAAAGAATCCCAAAGAAAGTCGGGCACGGGCACGAAGTCCCAGCCATAAGGTGAGGCTTGTGTATAAATCTGTGGAGGGGTACACTCTTCCCTTTAGCTGGAGGTTTAAAATGTCAAAAAAATATTATTTTCTCGCACTTCTCTGTCTCCTCTTTTGCTCCGCAGAAGCTAAGGAAACTGAAAGTGTAGGTTTCGCTAACTTTAAAAAATGCATCGAATTATCCAAGCAAGGTCTTGGAGAGAAAAATGCTCTGGAAGCCCTTAAAAAACAGATGAACGAAGCACTACAAAAAACGGACAAAGAGCTCGAAGAGACAGCTAAAAAACTCGAAGATAGAGACTACATGGATGGCCTCTCCCCTACGGCTGAAGAAGAGCTCAAACAGCGCTTTCAACTGCTCAGCCAAGAGTTTACTAAATATCAAAACCAGTGTTACCAGATTCTCAACCAAGCCAATATGCGTATGCTTCAATCCCTCCATGAATCTGTATGCACAGCCGCTGAAGTCGTCCGTAAAAAGAATCAACTAAAAATCATCTTAAATGAAGACTCCGCTTTTGCATGGGAAAATACCCTTGATTATACAAACACAGTGGTCCAAGAGATGGATCTTCAATTTGAGCTCGAAAACAACAAACAGAAAGTGGATGTAGAGAATAATGCATGAGCCCCTCTCCTTCACTCTTGAACGGCTAGCTAGGCTGACGGGTGCGTTATTAAAAGGAGATGGGTCTCATCTCATCACGGGGATTGAGGATCTCGATTCAGCAAACCCTTCTCAAGCAGCTTTTCTAGAAAATCCCCGCTACGAAAGGCAGATGAAAAATTCGCAAGCAGGCGTCGTTTTTATCCATCCTACTGTCTCTTGTATAGAAGGCAGAAACTACCTTGTGACCGAGACCCCTTCTCTTGCTTTCCAAAAAGTTATCGAACTGTTTCTCAAGCCAGCTCTTTCAGGATTTGAAGGGATCCATCCCTCAGCTGTTATTCACTCTGAATCAGAACTTGGAGAAAACGTAACAGTAGGACCTTGTGCGGTCATTGACCGTAAAAGTCGGATCGGAAGAGGCTCTCACATTGGAGCTGGCTGCTTTGTAGGAGCAGAGGTAACGATAGGAGAGGATTGTTTGCTTCACCCCAAGTCAGTTGTTCGTGAAAGATCTGTTCTTGGCAACCGGGTGATTCTGCAGCCTGGAGCTATCGTCGGCTCTTGCGGGTATGGCTACCATACAGACAAAAAAGGGCACCATTCTCCCCTTAAGCAACTCGGAAATGTGGTGATTGAAGATGATGTGGAGATAGGCGCAAATACAACCATCGATAGAGCGCGCTTTAAAACTACGGTCATCCGGAAAGGCTCTAAAATCGATAATCTCGTCCAGATTGCCCATCAAGTCTCTATAGGTGAGCATAATTTGATTGTCTCTCAGACAGGAATCGCAGGCTCTTCAACCACCGGCAACCATGTGGTGCTGGCAGGACAAGTGGGAATCGTGGGCCATATCTCCATTGCAGATCGAGTGGTTCTTGCTGCTAGATCTGCTGTGATTAAATCGATTGAAGCGGGAGGGGTCTACAGCGGAGCTCCTGCACTCCCTATTATGGAGTTTAATGAACAGGCCGTTCACATCCGTAATATAGGTAAGCTCATGAAAAGGGTGGCTGCTCTCGAACAAGCTCTTTCTAAAAAGACTTGATTTTCGGAAAGAGATGCATCTTCATAAAGAGAACCTTGAGAGCGCGTCTTTCGATCTCTTCTTCTTTGATCAGGCCAGTTCTGACAGCATCTGCAATCAGCTGAATCAACTCTCCCACATCTCCAGAAGTTAGAATCGCCTCATAAGCATGTTTAAAAAAAGCTGCCACATCATCGATGGTCAGAGAGCGCTTTTCACTTAAATCCAAAAATCCAAGCGTTCTTAACCCTATCGTCTCTTGACAATCCGTCTTGATCAAGGGACGCATCTCTGAAAGAGAGAGAAAAGAAGCCGAAGAAGGTTTTTGCATGCTGCTCTCTTCCTTCTCCTTCAAAACCCTTTCCCTAGCAGCGATGCCCGAAGCTTCGCGCACGCCTCTTCGAAAAGCCTTCATCTGTTTATCTGAGAGAAAAATCTCCGAAGACTTTCTCGTAGCTCTCCGCTCACAGTCAAATTGAAAATGGATCCCCAGCCGCCTATTTTGAGCCATGACGGCCTTACCAAGATCTAAAAAGCGATGCTGATTATCCTCCTCGCTCTCCTTAAATAAGACAGAAGGAAGAGGTCTGCCCTGAAAGTAAAAAGAAAGGCCATGGAGAAAATCATTACCCGTGATCAGAGGAACCTTAGAGAGCGACTGATAATATTCAATCAAATAAGACTGGCGCTTATAATCCCCTTGGGTGAAGACAAGACCACTCACCTGACCATTTTGAATCATAGCCGTTATCTTATTCAGGTCTTCCTGATCGTAGGACGCCTCTGTCAGATAAAAGCAGATTTGAGCGATTTTATCCTCTAAAGTGAGTAGTTTTTCTAAAATTTTCTTTGCGCGCTCTTGAGACAGCTGCTGAAGGGGGGTCTCCTGGGCAGACTCCTCCTCCTTGGAGATAACAGGCTGTAAGGGGAGATCTTCCTCTACCTCGCTCCAGGACCGCCCTTTATGGAGAGAACGCTTCTTTTCCCTGCCTTCCCTCTCCTCGCTCTGATCGGGGCCTAGAGCCCTAATACGATTCACATTTCCGAAGTGATTTGATCCATTCACTGACATGAGTGACCTCAATCTTCAATTTTTCTCTTATTATACCAGTTCAGTATAAAGGAATCATTAAGATGAATCGGGGGATTTTTCGCAAACAAAAAAATTCTATTTAGAATCTTTTTTTAAAGAAATTACTTTACATCACCTCCAGCTTAGGAGTAGGTATGACAAATTTGCCTCCCCACGCGCGTATGTAGTGCATTTGCTCCATGATCTCTTGCTTTAAATTCCAAGGCAAAATGAACAGATAGTCAGGTTTTACTTCAGCAATTTTTTGGGGAGAACAAATGGGAAGATGGGTCCCGGGCAAAAATCTACCTTGTTTGTATGGATTTTTATCTACAGTAAAAAGGATATCACTCTTGCCTAATCCACAAAAATTAAGCAGAGTATTTCCCTTAGCAGGAGCTCCATAAGCAACTACTCTTTTTTTTTCACTGGCAACTTGCTGAAAAAATGTGCGTATAGCGTGCTTGAGACGCTTTGCCTTTTCTTCAAAAGTTAGATAAGAATCCATCTGATCTAGGCCTTTGACTTTCTCTTCTTGTTCGAGAAGTTTGATGCGATTTGTAGGCACGTGCAACCCTTGCCTATGTTGACCATAAATACGTAAAGACCCTCCATGTGTCGGCAACAGGTCTACATCAAATATTTCCAATTCGTGATACTCAAATACTTTTCTAACAGAAAAGAATGAGAAATAGGAAAAATGCTCGTGATAAATGG
>Ga0207127_10097_pt1 | contig 21737 bp, 20 predicted proteins | sample Alteio_BWMinHeat_17_FD_153574 | JGI IMG/M metagenome (GOLD analysis project Ga0207127, IMG submission 153574) | Enriched cells from forest soil in Barre Woods Harvard Forest LTER site, Petersham, Massachusetts, United States -... | ecosystem: Environmental > Terrestrial > Soil > Temperate forest >...
CCGCCTTCATGAATGTTATTGTTCCCGCTTCTGCTGTAAATGATTTTATACTGGATAGTGCCGTTTATCCTAAAGATTCTTTTCATGTTTTTCTGCCTGACAACAACTATGCCTATGCCCAAATCAGAATCGCGAACAACTATCATACTGCGAGTTGCAAAGAAGGCTTTAATGCTTTGGTTTATGGTGAGGGCAATTATGATGCATATACCTTTTCTCTTGGGGAAGAAAATTTACGCCAAAGTACAGAATTGGTGACAGATACGAGTACAATATGCGCCGGGAATTCAATCAGTTTCAACTATGTTGGCACAGATTCTCTTTATAATTTTTCCTGGGATTTTGGCGATGGCTCATCTTCTAAAAACAGGAAAACCACCCATACTTATTTAAGCAACGGAATATATCTTGCCAGTGCAACGGGGTATCGCATTGACAGTTGTCTTGAAACCTTTAATGAATTAATAACGGTTCTTAATTGCAACCAGACACAAGGGCAAGGCAACTGTACGCAATGTCCGTCAGGTAATTGCGGTGTTTCTATGTACCCTAACCCCGGCCACATCATAACAATTGATCCAACTGAAATTAAGGATGTATCACTTATTCAACTTTCAGATGAACTCGGAAGGGTTGTTTACAGATTCTCGGGCAATGATCTCAATAGTCTGGGCAATACCATTAACCTTTCAACTCTTTCTCCGGCAGTTTATTTTTTAACGGTCATCTGCGGGGGAAAGGTCAAAACCAGCGAGATAGTAGTGGCTTACAGCAATTAGACTATTTGCAACTTTTTGATTAGCAAAATAGCTAAAATATATCCCAGCTGGATGCTACCATTGACAAATGCTCGGTCTTTGGTGGTGCATCAATACCATGTGCCTTAAGCTCTTGTTGAAAATGTTTGAAGGCAGGCAAATTGATCAAAACCTGCTCAGCTTCATCATTATTAAATTGCGCAAAATGCATGAATGATACCTCATCAGGTGCCAGGTATGTGGTGTATTTGATAGCAGGATTATTAATCTCCCTCAGGTCTTTCATCACTACTGAAATGTTTTCTTTGTTCTGTGCAACGAACTCTGGTTTAGCAACATATTGAACGCGTACAATTTTCATTTTGATTAATTTAAGACGTTAATAAATAAGATAATACATGTTTCCATCGCAAATATAACAAGATCACTTTCAAAATGCAAGTTTAAGCGCTTTTTGTTTATCACAACATTAACTTTTTGATTAATATTGATACAAGCCGCAGGTTTTCGCTCAAATGTTCCCCAAAATTTTTAAATTTCCTTATCTTTGCGCTCCAATTTACATGGTGGATGTAGCTCAGTCGGTTAGAGCACTAGATTGTGGTTCTAGGGGTCGTGGGTTCGAACCCCATCTTCCACCCATTTTTTAAAAGCCTTTTCTGAATTCAGGAAGGGCTTTTTTTATGCAATCTCCTTGAGTAGCTTTTTTACCTTTTGGCCAATAAAATCCCGCACAAATGCGAAATGTTGTGCATCCATATCTCTCGGATCCGGAATATCCCAATCGATTCTTTTTTTGGATTTTACATAGGGACATGCGTCCCCGCAACCCATGGTTACCACATAATCATACTGGATATCGGGAATGTCATCTAAACTTTTGGAATCATGCGAATTAAGGTCATATCCAAGTTCCAACATGGCTGCTATTGCTTTTGGGTTAATAACACCTGAAGGTTTTGACCCGGCACTGTAGGCTTCAACCTTATCCCCGCTATATATACGGGCAAAAGCCTGGGCCATCTGGCTCCGGTTAGCATTTTCAATGCATACAAAAAGGATGTTCTTTTTCATTCAGTTTTTGGATTGGTTAGAAGGTATTTATTTGACAAAACTGCCAGAATAGATCCAATAAATGGGGCTGTAAGATAAATCCAAAGGCCGCTCGTCTGACCCGAAACTATGCCGGGAGCAAGGCTCCGGATGGGATTCATAGATGCCCCGCAAATTGGTCCGGCAAAGGCTGCTTCAAGGCCTATGATACTTCCGATAGCTATGCCTGCCATCATGCCCGTTTCTTTTGAGCCATGGGAAACTCTGATAATAACCAACATCAGGAAATAAGTTAAAATAATCTCCAGCCAGAACGATTGCATATCCGGTCCCGATGGCAAAGTAGCGCCAAGAGTTAAACTACTGGGAAACAAATATTTTAAAACAAAGCTGGCCGCAAAAGCACCTATTGCCTGGCTGATGAGGTAGGGGATGATCTCTTTTGGAGGGAATTTACCTGCCACACCAAACCCAATGGTTACGGCGGGATTAAAATGTGCTCCTGAAATATCACCTAAGGCATAGATCAGTCCCAGTACGATCAAACCAAATGTTAATGCAATGCCAAGATGCGTAACTGATCCGGCATTCACTTCATTGATAGTTATGGCACCTGTGCCACAGAAGACAAGAGCGAAAGTACCAATGGTTTCGGCAAAGTATTTTTTCATATTTAAATAATTAGCAGCAATCGCTATCCGGCCCACAACATTCATCTATAGGCTGATAGCTGCTAAAAAGGGAACTGAAAATACTTTCGGCTTCTTTCCATCCATTTTCATTAATGCAATAGCATGATTTGACGCCCAGAATCCGACCTTTGATCAATCCAACTCGTTTGAGTTCTTTTAAATGTTGGGAAATGGTGGCCTGGGCAAGTGGCAGTTCATCTACAATATCCCCACAAATACATTCGTTTTTGGAGATAATATAATTCAGGATGGCGATACGCGCAGGATGACCAAGAGCCTTGGCAAGTTCTGCAGTCCTCACTTCCGTGAGTTCAAATTCTTCAACCTTTGTAGTACCCATATAATAACATTATTTCTATCGCAATATTACGATTAAGTGCTTTATGGTGCAACTTATCATCAAAAAATTTCGTCTTTGCCCTTGATGTTTAATATAAAGAGCCCAACATTTCATATAGTGAATGATTGTTACGAATTTTGTGTTTCTAATTTCGTTCAAACCCGATTAATTAGAAGTAAAGTTATTATGTTTAAAATCGTTTCGTCCAACCTTATCGTTTTCTCGCTATTGCTTTGCGTTACTTCCTGCCACAGAGCCAGATCGAGTGGAGACAGCTCGACTAATTCGCGATCATCAACATCTACAGCCGGCACCAAAGACACTATCAAGGCCAACCAGGCAGCTAACGATAAGAATATTCAATTGCTTGAAGATGGGACGGTAATGATCGTGTCAAACTCTATTGTAGAGAACCTTACCAGTTCGAGAGAACATTCCACATTTTTAACATTACTTGAAAAATCGGGTCTTTATAAAACACTTTCACAAAAAGGTCCGTTTACCGTTTTTGTCCCTTCTAATGATGCTTTTGAGAAGCTGGATCATGCAAAACTGGTAAAATTGACATCTGCATCGGGAAAGCCTGAACTCGAAAAATTGGTAAAATATAATATCATTGCCGGCCTTTTAAGGAAACAGGATCTTACGGCAGGAGAGTCGATAAGCACCATCGAGGGTGAGCCTTTAGTAGTGATCATCGAAAATGGTAAAACAAAACTCATGGACGCGAATGGAAATATCATCGAAATAAAAAAGTCTGATATCCTGAATAAAAATGGCGTGATCCACCTCATTGATGGCATATTAATGCCCAAAGGAATGAACCTCAACTGATCGGTTATTTTTTTAATAATAATCTGAGAAATATCTCTTAAAAAACTGTAAATGAGAAATATAGCAATTATACTTACCTTCTTTAGCATCCCTATTGCATTTAAATCTTTTGCAGGTGGACCAGGTGATTATGCCCCGGTCATCAGGCAGCAGGCAGAAAACATGGGAAAAGCTCTTGTCAAAAAAGATTATAAAACCTACATAAAATATACCGATCCACGTATCACCAAAGATATGGGCGGTGAAGCAAATTTCGCAGATAGCCTAAAGGGCTATGAAGCCCAATGGCATCGCTATAACATGAGCGTATTTGATATTAATGTAGAAGATCCATCATGGGTAATTGATACGGCAGGCGAGCTTCAATCCAGTATTCCGGTCACTACCCAGATGAAAGTTCAGGGAGGTATTGTTACCACCGTAACCACCTTTATAGGTTTATCCAAAGACAAAGGCGCAAACTGGGTATTTATAGATGTAGGTGCGTCGGATTATGCAACTATCAGAAAAAAATATTCGGATTTAAGCTCCAAGCTAAGCGTCCCGCCTCCGACCAGTCCTTCCTTTAAAGGAGACTAAAAAATAACTTTTATCCCAAGTATTCCGATATCTGAGACTCGGTAATCGCCTGGGCATCTATTTTATAGCTCTTATACCAGTTTAAGGTCATTTGCAATGCCTTTTCGGAATTCCATTTTGGTTTCCAGCCAAGTTCATTCATGGCCTTATTGATGTCCAGCCTAAGCAATCCAGCTTCATGGGGTGCTTGTAAATCAGGTAGTTCCTTATAAGAACCACTACCCCATATTTCAAGGCTTTTTTCAACTAATTCCCTTACCATCAGGTTGTCGGCCTCCAGGGGGCCAAAATTATAGGCCTTGGCAAATTTCTGGGGATCTTCCTGTAGCCGGGCTCCGAGCAATAAGTACCCACAAACTGGTTCCAAAACATGCTGCCATGGGCGAACCGATTCCGGGTTGCGCACTGTAAGCGTATGATTATGAGACAGCGCACGAACCAGGTCCGGAATAATACGGTCCTTTGCCCAGTCGCCACCACCAATAACATTTCCAGCCCGCGCTGATGCGATGGCTTTACGATGATAGGAAAACCTATCTGGCATAAAAAATGATTTCCTGTAGGACGCCGTTACGATCTCTGCGGCAGCTTTGCTGGATGAGTACGGATCAAATCCTCCTAATGGATCTCCCTCTTTATAAGCATCCCAGGTTTCCCTGTTTTCATATACCTTATCGGTTGTCACAACTACCACACTGCATTGTCTTTCAAGCTTTCTTACCGCTTCCAGAATGTAAGTGGTACCTAGTACATTGGTTTCAAAAGTTTCAACCGGCTTATCATAGGAAACCCGTACAAGGGATTGTGCCGCAAGATGAAAAACAAAATCAGGTTGAAAGTTATGTATCTCTTTGTCTAACTTCTCTTTATTCCGAATGTCTGCAATAACGGAATTGCAGAGCTTGTCCCCATTTAGCAAGTCATACAGATTTGTTTGCCCTTCGGGGTCGAGCGCATACCCTTTTACCGTAGCACCGAGGTTTTTCAAGACTGCCAGCATCCAGGATCCTTTAAAACCTGTGTGGCCCGTAACAAAAACTTTTTTGCCTTTATAGCTATGTTTTAGCTTTTCAATCATTTCCAGAGTTTCCATTCAGGTTTTTCGTCCCACATAGTATTCAGGTCCATACTGTCGCGCAATGTATCCATACATTTCCAGAAACCTGTATGACGATAGGCAGTAAGCTGTCCGTCTTTGGCAAGATCATCCAGGGGCTGACGTTCCCACATGATATCATCGGCATCGTCTTTCAGGTATTTGAATACATCCGGTTTCAGCACAAAAAAACCACCGTTTATCCATGCACCATCATCGGATGGTTTTTCTTTGAATGCTGTAACATCATCATTAGCATCAAGTTCCATAATGCCAAACCTGCTGCCAGGTTGAATGGCAGTCATAGTGGCTATCTTATTTTTCTCTTTATGATAGGCTATCAGTTTATTGATATCAATACTGGCTACACCATCTCCATAGGTGAGCATAAAATCATCGTTCTCAACATATTGTTGTACGCGTTTCAACCTGCCGGCTGTCATGGTTTCCAGCCCGGTTTCTACCAGTGTTACCTTAAAATTTTCAGATTTTGTATCATGAACCGAAACGCTGTTATTTTTCAGATCAATCGTGAGGTCAGAATTGTGAAGAAAATAGTTCATAAAATATTCCTTTATCACATAGCCCTTGTATCCCAGGCAAATGACAAACTCGTTATGGCCAAAGGCGGAATATATCTTCATGATATGCCACAGGATCGGTTTACCACCGATCTCCACCATTGGCTTGGGTTTCAAATGAGATTCCTCAGAAATACGGGTGCCTTTGCCCCCTGCAAATATTACAACTTTCATAATCGTGGCAAGTTAGGAAAAGTTAGTGAGTTGGGGAGTTGGAGAGTTATTGAGATGCTGAAGAAGTTGATATGGTGAGGTTAATGGGTGAAGCATTTATAGATGGTAAACACAGGGGATTGATTGGTTCATTAAACCTATAAGGTTTTGGAAACCTTATAGGTTTTCAATGAAAGTATATCAGCTACCTCTTCAGCCTATTAGTTCCCAGCTCTTATACCCAAATATTCTTTTCCCGCCGAAAAACATTTTTTCAACCCGTGTCAGCAAGCGATACCTGGTCCTTTCATGCTTTTTCAGGTCGCGTTTGGGATCATAAAAAGTCCTGCTATAATCCAGATTGCTTTTCCAGTGGATTTTGGCCATCCAATCCTTCATAACTGCAGGATGCGAACCTTTGAAAACAGGTATCCTGCCCAGAGGGCCATAGCTGTATATTTCGGGCTCTGTTTCAAATCTTTGCAGTGCTTGTTCCCTGCCAATATATTGGGTTTCTTTTTCCTTTTTCGTGCTTCGCATCAGCTCGGGCGGACGAACCCAACCGTAATGAAACATTTTAACAGGGAGTTCCACAACAACTGGTTTTTCTCCTGTAGTTTTTCGGAATGACTGGGCATCTCCAAAGGATTCCAGGCCAATTTTGTTCCTGATAATTCGAACTTCTTTGTTGTACCAGCCATGAAAATCAAGCACATGGTGGTAATCGCCCCAGAAATGACGGTATTGAAACAAAAAACCTTCAACCCGTTTATCGTCAAGGTAGTTTTGACAAGCTGCTTTCACTATTTGAAGACCATCTTCGTGAAAAACCTCATCAGCTTGTATATAAAAGCACCAGTCGCCTTTACATTCTAAGAGTGCTGCATTTGTTTCATGACTAAAAATATGACCATCTCTGAAAAGATCCTCATCCCATTTCCTGTGAATGATCCTGATCTTATCAGACCCGATTGAAAGAATTTCTGCCTCAGTAAAATCATCCAAATCACTTTCCCCCATCGCCACAACAAATTCATCTACAATAGGTAAGATAGATTGTATTGCTTGCTTTATTGGATAATAATACTTGGTTGCATTCCTGATAAATGTAAATCCACTGATTTTCAATATCTTGACTTAATTAGGATGGATATTTATGCGTATGATTAGCTTTACATACAGACGATGCAAAGATTACAAAAGTGAGGTGTAAAAATCCCCCCTTCTTAATTCCTAATTATTAATCCTTACTTATCTAAAACACTTCTCCCAGATTAAGATAAAATGCCCTGGTTCCATTTAGGCCAATGCCGTAATCTATACAGGCATTCGTGTTAGAAAATTTGTTGATTTTGAAGCGCAGTCCGGCTCCGAAGCCAGGATAAACAGCATCAAAAGTATTGCTTGGATAGTTGGCTACGCTCTGGGCATTGGCGAAGACGACGCCCCCCATAAAACCGTTATTTAATATCTGGAACCTGTATTCAGTTTCAAGATAAAGCATTGAGGGTCCTTTGAACCTGTCTTGCACATAACCTCGTGAACTATTTGCATAGGTTTCCCATGCAGTAGCTGGCAGGTCGAGATATGGGGCATGGCCAAAAGTGAACCAATTAAAGTTCCAGAAGGCTAATATATTATGAGAGTTTTGAGGAAATTTAATATACTTTCTAAATTCCAGGTACACAGATTGCCAGTTGGCATCGCTTCCGAGGTACGTAAGGTTTGGCCTGATGCTCAAATAACCATACCAGCCTCCCTGGGGGTTGTTGCTGTTTCTGCGGGTATCATATATCACATTAAAGGATAGCCCTGAAGACACTGATGTGGACGTAACGCCATATTTCTCAAAATCGGTTATTTCACCAGGCTTTATACTTGTTTCTCGTATATCATAATGGTAATCAAGATTATAACCGATGCCGACAAGAAGATCAGGATAAACTTCTCTTGCCACCTGCTGGTAAAAACGAATGTATTTATAATCGATAGGGTTTGCTTCGGCGAGAGTTGTGTGGCCGCCAAGTCCATAAGTTACAGACGGATAAACATAGTATCTGTAATCCCCTATAAAGTCGAAATCATTGCCTTTTGACCATATATTGGTGATAACAGGAATGACGATCTGGTGCAGCAACGAAAAATTCGCGCTCCCATATATGGTTGATATATTGGAATTCATCTTGTCATCAAGATAAAACGAAAGATTGACCGTAGCAACAGCGGTAAAGGTGGTTTGTACCGTATACCCGATGGCCGGAATAAATGAAATATAAACCTTATCCTTTTTTATCTTGCTGCTGTCAAAGGCACCCCGTGGCTCCTTTCCTATGATCTGCCTGTATAGATCGGCAATATCATATTGAGATACTTTTTTTGAAGCTGAGTCAACAGAATTCCCTCCATGGGCAGGCGGATAGTGTTGTGCAGAAGCATCCTGCCAAAAAAACCACAGAAATATAGCGAAAAGGAGTCCCGTTTTCATGTTCGCGCTACACGTCAACTTGTATGCCAATTGATGTTTGGTCTGTAAATAAATGATATAAAAACTGTTATTGGATTGTCTTTCCGTTGATACCTTCTTTGACTAATAGTTGATAGACAAGTTAAAGCCCTAAAAGGTTAATGTTAAGTTAAAGTTTGCGGGAAGAACCGCATCAAAAGTGGCGGCTGTCATTTCGACGGTAGGAGAAATCTTACGCGGACTTGGTTCTACTAATATAAAGATAATTGGATACTTAATCAGAATATGTGCTATGCCTGGAATGATGAGGGAAAGATTTCTCGCTTTGTACCTCCGCTCGAATTGACAAAACACAGAATAACAAAGGTTATCACTTCTACTTAGCAGCGGGCTTCAGGATTTCAGGATGTTTAATATAAATGAGGCAATAAGGCGTTTTCTTCCCAACCTCTCTAATATAAACAAGAACATTCCCTTTCATTACGAAGTTACCCGGAGTATTGTAGGCTTTATTTGCTTCTATCGGGCCACCCTCTTTCGGTGGACTTATCTTGAACTTAATCCGCTCTTCTGTAAGCGAATACCCGCTATAATCCGGATTTGTCGGGATGGCATTTTTGTCCAGGTCTTTTGCAATATTAAAATCAAGTTCCGGCACCAATACACTTTCTTTATTAGTGATATAATACCTTGGCGTTGATTTGATCAATGAATCAGACTTTGCTTTGGCAATTTGCCAAGAACCGCAACCCTGACAACTACTCATGATCAGTTCCTCTTTGCCATCATTTATTTTCACTTTCAAGACATACTCCTGGTCCTGATCATTTTTATAAAAAGAAACATATCCCGTATCCGATGTGTATTGATGATGATATTGGAGTGCCCTTACCTTTTTACCATGAAAATCAACAGGTGATGCAGATACCCTGAAACCGTCAGGAAGACGCACGTTTTCAAAGAAATAAGACAGCAAAAGTTTAGCACTATCTTTTAAATTTTTGAACTCAAGCGGGGGATGGTTCTGAAATTTTGTCACCAGTCCCTCATAAAACTTTTCAAGATGCTGTTTTGTGTATGTTCCATTAAAAGAAACAAAATCGGCATCCGGAACAGGTGAAACAAGGCTGTCATACCCTTTTGAAGAAGAGGGAATCACCTGGGTCAACCCTTCTGTGAATATCATGTTTTTGTCTGAGTCATTCACAGCCTCAAATCCGAAAACGGTGTGCGGAAGATCTTTGGCCATGGCCACCACACTCTGATCCAATTTGTTCTTAACCTTGTAATAATAAATGGAATATATCGTCATAAACGACACCCAAAACGCTATGAAAAAGATATATAGTTTTCTCATTCAGTCAATTTCCTTGAAACTTTTACCCTTCTTACCCGCCTTCTGTCTGACAACTCAACCGTAAAGGTGAAATCACCGATTTCGATTATTTCTTTGGGCCTGGGAATCCTTCCGGAATGCTCTATAACCAGCCCGCCAATACTTTCTGCCTCACCGCGAATCTCTTCAAAACTTTCATCATTGATATTCATCACCTTAACTACATCGGTAAGGGCGGTCTTTCCATCAAAAATAAATGTGTTTTCATCGAGTTTGCTATAGAAAATTTCATCCTCATCAAACTCATCATTGATGTCCCCCACTATTTCTTCGAGAATATCCTCAAGTGTTACAATACCTGCAGTACCCCCATATTCATCAACAACAATGGCCATATGGACCTTTTTTTGTTTGAACTCCTGCAGAAGCAAATCTATTTTCTTCATTTCAGGCACGAAATAAGGCTCCCTGATAAGCGGTTTCCAGTCAAATCCGGGACCTTCGTTCAGGTGCGAAAGCATATCTTTTATATAAAGAATGCCTTCTACCCTATCGAAGCTGCCATTAAATACCGGAACCCTTGAATATTGGTTACGGTTGATAAATGATACCAATTGGTCGAATGGCGTAGTAATATCATGTGCCACAACATCTACCCTTGAGGTCATAATTTGTTTGGCATATGTATTACCAAATGAAATGATCCCTTTCAGGATCTTCTTTTCTTCCTGGGAAGTATCATCTTCCGAAGTCATTTCAATAGCACTTTTGATATCGCTGATAGACACATTGTGTACTTTTTGGAGGTTGCGTTCAAATAGATTCGTCGTTTTTGCAAGCACGATTGACAAAGGATAAAAAAGCCTTGATAAAAACACCAGCGGATAAGCCATAAATGATGCAAACCTGACATTATTATGGGCAGCATATACCTTCGGAACCACCTCTCCAATAAGGACTATGATAAAAGTCAAAAGAACCACATTAATAAACAATTCAAGAACTGCATTGCCCGCAAAATTGATCTGTGCAAGTAAAGACGCGCCAAGTACTGCAAAAAGAATGTTGTTTACCGTATTGGCAATAAGGATAGTAGCGAGTAAAAGTTTTGGTTTCTGATACAAGTAGAGAATGGATGACCTAAACCGTTTGTGCTTTTCGTTTATTTCTTTGATATCCTCCGCTTTCAAAGAAAAATAGGCCGATTCGGCGCCTGAAAGCATCGCCGAGAAGAATACCAATAATAAGCAAAAGCCTATTTCCAGGCCATGCATGGCTGTGAAACTATTAAGATAGATCAGGAAATTTAAAGGTAAAGGTAACGAGTCGCCTTCTATGGTATCCAAAATATAGTTATTGGTGAATAAAATCAGGGCTTAAAATGGTAGATCATCATCTATCGGAATCTGGTCTGGCGTGGGAGCTTGATCAACTGCTGCGGCTTCCGGAGTATGACCTGCTTTTGATTCCTGTCCGGCATCACCTTCTTTTTTGCCCAGAAGTATAAAATTATCTGCTATTACTTCGGTAGTATACTTTTTGTTACCATCTTTATCATCCCATGACCGGCTCCTTAGTTTTCCCTCAATGTAAACCTGTTTCCCTTTTTTGAGAAACTTTTCAGCAAGCTCGGCAAGATTACGCCAGGCTACAATATTATGCCATTCAGTTATTTCCTGCCTGTTCCCGTTTTTGTCCTTGTAATATTCTGTGGTTGCCAGAGAAAAACTTGCGACCGGAATACTATTGCCGGTATACCGTACTTCAGGGTCTTTGCCCAGGTTTCCTACTAGTATCACTTTGTTTACACTTGCCATAATATATACATTTAAGTAGTTAGAATTCGGGGATTTCGAGTCCGCCCGGCCTACTCACAGTTGCCATTCGGACGGGCGTGCAAAGATAATCTTTTAAGAATAATTCCAAAGGCTTTGGCAAAGGATAATGTTTATATCCAATGGCATCTGTTAAAACATTCTCCCCTCTTACCTCCGATGACATATCCGCTTCGTAAAACATAATTTCTAGGCGCTGATGGGTAAGCTTGTGGGTCATCTTTTTCAATGGCTTCATAAATGAAAAATTGAGCCCCGTTTTATCAGAAGCCTTTTCCCTACTTAGAATTTCTTCTTTATTTGTCTCAACTAAAGGCAGCTCATATAGCCCCTGCCATATATCGCCCGGCTGTCTGTGCCTGAGAATAAACCCGGCATTGGTGTTAACAAAAAGATAATGTAAGTAGCGTGTTTTCACCTTGTTCAAAGCAAGTTTTACAGGGAGCACATTCTGATTACTGTTCTTTTTTACGATACAATGATCCATTATCGGGCAATCATTACAGGCCGGGTTATTTGGCAAACAAAGAGTTGCGCCTAATTCCATCATGGCTTCGTTAAAAGTTCCCGGATTCTTTTTATCCAGCAACTTATCTGCATAGTCCTGGAAAATTTCCCTGCTCCCTGGGCCATTAATCGGGGTCTCAATACTATAAATACGGGAAAGCACTCTGAAAACATTTCCATCAAGAACTGCATTGGGTTTTTTAAAAGCAATAGATGCTATGGCTGCAGCCGTGTACGGCCCTACGCCCTTTAGTTTGATAATCTCCTTATAGTCTTGAGGAAACGCTCCGCCAAAATCAGTTACGACCTGTCGTGCCGCCTTCAACAGGTTTCTACCCCTTGAATAATAGCCCAAACCCTGCCAGAGTTTAAGCACTTCCTGCTCGTCAGCAGCTGCTAGAGAGGCCACTGTAGGATATTTTTCAATAAATTTCAGATAGTATGGTGTCCCCTGGGCAACCCTTGTTTGCTGCATTATGACCTCAGATAGCCATATTTTGTATGGGTCCTCAGATCCCCTCCAGGGCAGAACTCGTTGATTTTCTTGATACCAGCACAACAATTTCTCCCTTATCTTGTTATTCTTGTCAGACACTAAAAAAATTTTTAATTAAAAATGCAGTGGCTCTTTCATTTATAAAATTTTTATACCTTTGCGCACTGATTTTTCAGTTTGATAACAATTTTTTTTAACCAAATAAATACCAAAGATAGTGACAAAAGCAGATGTCGTATCAGAAATTGCAGCCAAGACCGGTATTGAGAAGGTCGCTGTGTCAGAAGTAGTAGAGAATTTCTTTACTGTACTTAAAGACAACATGACTAAAGGTAACAACGTGTACTTTAGAGGATTCGGAAGTTTCATTCTGAAGAACAGAGCACGTAAAGTAGCAAGGAACATTGCAAAAAACACTTCAATTGTAATTGAACCACATGCAGTTCCTGCGTTCAAACCCGCTAAAACCTTTGTAGACGACGTTAAGAAGAAAGTAAAATCTTCTGGCAAGAAAGGCAAAGGAAAAAAGAAATAACTAAACCCCGAACGGAGTTTAGTTTTTAGTAAAAATGCAATCCCGCCGCGTTATACAAGTCGGTTTCGTCATTGTAATTGCCGGCGTGGTTGCATTTATTTTTCTTGTTGGTAAAAATAATCCAACGGCTACTGTGGACAATAGTCCCAGGAAGCAACCTGTAGAACAGCCTGTATCAGGCGGGTTCAATTTTGAATTGTATGAAAAAGATATGATTGCAAAATTGCCCAAAACAGATCAGGACGAAATAATGATAATGCTCGGAAGGCTCAAAGGGCGCGGCACTATGGATGAAAATCTGACGGTGATTGCGCAGAAGTATGAAAAACTTCACCTGCCGGCTCTTGCGGGATATTATTACAATAAACTGGCAGGCCTTGAACCAAACAATGAAAATGTATGGTTTGAAGCCGGCAAAAATTATTTTGATGCGGAGCAGGCCGTTGATGACCAGGAAAAGTTGAATTATTTTATAGACATGTCTTATAATTCACTGTCTAAGGTAATTGAGATGGACCCTGACAGAAATTTAGAAGCGATGACGGATCAAGGTGTAAACATATTGGAAAAAAGCATGAACCATACCCTTAGTGGTCCGCCGATGCAGGGCATCGGTTTACTGATGAAGGTGGTGCAGGCAGATTCCAATAACCGGAAAGCGCTAAATTATTTAGGTTTGTTTTCGATGCAGAGTGGCCAGTTTGATCGGGCAATTATGCGTTTTAAACACCTTACAAGCCTGGGTCCTGATGGTGATGCGAACTACCCGTACTATTACAGGTACCTCGCGCAAGCTTACATAGAGACGGGGAAACGGGAAGAAGCCGTATCTTCGCTGGAAAAATATAAATCGTTGGTCAAGGAGCAAGGCCTGAAACAAGAGGCAGACTCCATTATACATTCTATTCAGTAAAATATTTTATTAAAACATAAAGGTCAAATATTATGCCTTGCGGTAAAAAAAGAAAACGTCATAAGATTGCTACTCACAAGAGAAAGAAAAGATTGAGGAAAAACAGGCACAAGAAGAAGTAGTACTTCTTTTTTGATGTCTCTCCCATAGTGAGAATGAGAACTCTGCCAGGAGCAACCGTTTTTCACTTTAGATTATCTTTCTTTGAGCAAAGAACTTGTAATAAAATCTTCATCCGGTGGTGCGGAAATAGCCTTGCTTGATGACAGGCGGCTTATAGAGCTCCACCATGATTCCATAGAAGAAAATTTCCTGGTCGGTGATATTTATATCGGCCGGGTGAGAAAGGTCATTCCCAGCCTGAACGCCGCTTTTGTGGATATAGGGCATGAGAAGGACGCTTTTCTTCATTATCTTGATCTCGGACCCGAGATAAAGTCATTTAACCGGTTTATCGATCTTGTTAAAAAAGGCAAGTTCAGCGATGCCAGTCTGAATGGGTTTCGTTTTGAACCCCAAATCCTGAAAACAGGGAAAATAGACGAAGTCTTTGCACCGAACCAGAATGTAGTGGTGCAGATCGTTAAAGAACCTATTTCTACCAAGGGTCCCCGGCTTAGTTCACAAATAAGTCTTTCAGGTCGGTTTATCATTCTTATTCCTTTCAACGATGGCGTTTCCCTGTCTAAAAAGATACGCCTCAAAACTGAGCGGGATAGACTGAAGGAGATCATGACCAAATTCAAGCCCAATAATTTTGGTATTATCCTCCGTACCAATGCAGAAGGAGCTACCGAAGCAGAGCTGGAGCAGGATCTGAATAAATTAAAGGCCGATTGGGAAGGGATCGTCAAGGAATTGAAAGCTGGCAACGTAAAGTTATACAGCGAAGTAGACCGTACAGCGTCTCTTCTCAGAGATCTTGTAAATGAAAGTTTCACCAGGATATTTGTAGATGACCCTAAGGTGATGAAACAGGTAAAGGGCTACCTGACCGGGATGTCTGGTGATGAGGATATTGTAAAACTTTACAAAGGAGATAAATCCATCTTTGATCAGTTTGATATCGACAGGCAGATAAAATCGCTCTTCAATAAAATTGTAAACCTGGGAGCTGGCGCGTACCTGGTTATTGAGCATACAGAAGCGATGCACGTGATTGACGTAAACAGCGGCAGTAAGCGCAGCAAAGACGATGACCAGGAAGAAAATGCATTAAGAACCAATATTGAAGCTGGTGTAGAAATAGCCCGTCAGCTAAGGCTCAGGGATATGGGCGGTATCATTATCATAGACTTTATTGATATGCGGAAGGCGGCCAATAAAAAGGCCATGTTCGACAAGATGAAAGAAGTGATGAAGGACGACCGCGCCAAAAATACAGTCCTTCCACTTACAAAGTTTGGGTTGATGCAGATCACCAGGCAGCGTGTGCGCCCTGAAATAGTAATGGACAACCTGGAGCCTTGCCCGGTTTGCAATGGCACAGGACAGATCAATAAAGGAGTCTTAATCACACATGATATCATCCACGCTATAGAAACTTCTTTAAAGGCAAATACCCGCACCAATATCCATCTGGTTGTACACCCTTATGTTGAAGCGTATCTTACCAAAGGCTTGATTTCAGAGCGATTTAAATGGATGCTGCATTTCAGAAAATGGGTGCATATCACTTCTGACGAAAACTTTGCGCTGAATAAGTATGAGGTATCGTAATTAAAGATTTGACAACTTTTGGAAAGTTGTCAAATCTGAATAACATCCTACCCTGCAATGAAAAGAGAGTATTATTCAATGACAAGATTCCCAATTGCAATATTTTCTCCATTCTCTGTTAAAACTTTGTAGTGATAAACTCCTGCAGGTTGACTACTTAGGTTTATTTTATTGTTGCCGGAATTTAATTTTGATCGGTAAATGCTATGCCCAACCTCATCATAAATCTCAATTGCAGCCATAGATTCATTTATATTTTTAAAGAAAAGGGTAAATATGCCATTACTTGGATTTGGATATATATTTAGTTGCTGTGATAAAGAAGGTCCATTTATACCGGCACGATTAAGCAATGTATCTGAGTTTGAAATTGCGGAACAGCCATTTGCATCTATTATGCCAAGTGAGTAGAAGCCAGTTGAATCAAAAATATAAATGCTTGATGTTGCTCCGTTAATTGGCTTATCATTTAAAAACCACTGGTATGTAGCACCAGTAATAATATTTGCTTTTAGGTAGTGGCCTGTAATAGTAAAAGTTGGTATTGGAGGCTGATCTATAGCAATTGTTATTTGTTGGGATGTGGCAGCGGGTGAGCAACCATTTGAAGCCGTAACACCGTAGACACCCCCGGAATTTATATTTTTCGATGGACCAGTCTGACCGCCTGGGGACCAAGTGTAAGTGCAACCGATACAACCCGTACTGCTAGCTGTAATTGGAGTTCCTTGACAGACGGTTGTTGAACCATTTTCTGTAGTGATTATTGGCGTCACTGGCGGCTGGTTTATAGTAATGGTTGACCAATAGGAGTTAGTACTACTCGATGAATTACTTACATTAACTGTATAATTTCCTGAATTCTTAACTGAGATATTTTGAGTGGTATCCCCGGTATTCCACAAATACGAACAACCCTTACAAGTATTTGCTGATAACGTAACAGAATTACCCAGGCATATTATCGCATCACTCGGTGTAATTATGGCATCTATTGACGGGATAGGATTAGGAACATAGAATGAAACTATTGCACCTTTATTTAATTGCAAAGCCTGCTGCGACGTAGCATTAACCACATTCAACAATATATCAAAAGAAATTACACCATCAGCGCCGATAGTGTCGGTATATTTCCACGATACTGGTTTGTTTCCAGTTGTATATCCAAAAGCCATATTTTTTTGATATGGTTTTATTTTAAAATTCTCCATAGTCTCCTGAAATTCAAAATCGGAGACCCAATATGAACCACCTACATTAGTATACCCCCCGAAATTATAAACGGTTCCTGAAAAACTAGTTGTAACTATGTTGCTCGCTAAAGTTGGATTTGTTGATGTGCAATTATAAAATGTCTGTCCCTGACCCGGGAAAATCACCGTATCTATTGCGCTGGTAAATGTAAAAGTTTTATTTGCATAATTTTCCCACCATTGCGGATTGTTATTAAGGCAACTATTGAATGGTAAATTAAGAAACTTATTAAAAAAAGCGGGGTTAAAAGTAAAAATAGGGTTGCTGCAACAAGTGACTAAATCAGAACATGGATTCGCGAGACATGCTTTATGTGCATTAGCCAAACTATCCTCTGCAAACTGATACTGCTTTGCAAGCCGAATTGCTTCTAACGAATCACTTCCATTATGAAAATCTTGATAATATTTAGAGTTAGGGGTTGAACCAGTAATTATATCATTCAAAAGAGACGCTTTCCCAACAACATCATAGTAGTTATTAAATATTGCCGTTAACTTACTAACTTTAGCTGGTAAAAGTGTATTATTGACTGCATTAACCTTAAAATTATTCATTGGTTCATAATTAAATCCCGTTGCTTGTGCATCAGCAATTGTAAATCTTTTCATATAATCAGAAAATGCATTTTTAATAGAATCAACTGCATCTACATTTGCACTTGCTGCCTTAATGAGGTCGGATAAGCCTGCAAAACCAGCGCCATTGGATTTAATTTGAATGCTAAGATTACCGGAATTACTTGCGCTTCGAATCGCGCTGTTGAAACTTGCACCTGCACTACCTAATCCGACAACCGAACCTGAAAATGAGCCATTCAAAATGCTTTTTTGATTTGATGACAAATTTGATATTGTTAAGAACAATGAAACACTAACCCCTCTTTCATATTGATTCACAAAATTATCTCCGTAAGCATTTATAAAAGCAGACCAATTTTGCGAATTAATATATTTTTGGGCAGTATCATCAGGTACTGGATTAGTAATATATACGGATCCGAAATCAGTTGTTGCATTTAAAGCAAGGGTAACTGAATTTGAACCATAAAATGAATTTTCATCAAGACCAAAAGTTGCATCAACTGAATAACCAATATCACTAACTGATAAGTAGGAAGAGATATTTAAAGCAGATCGCAGTGATGAATTATTTGTAACTATAGTAAACAAAATGTTGGTTTGGCCAGCCCAATTTTGACTGTCAGTAGCATATGGCTTCAAAAAAGGAAGTTTAGGCTCGGATGGTATGCCAATCAGAAATCCAGCACCAAGATGAAGTGGTGTATTTGGATAATAACCGATTAAATTGCCTTGTGCTTGACAGAAACTGCAATACATTGAAATTATCGCAACAATTAGGTAAAATTTGTTTTTCATTTTCATGTTTTTTCGCCCCAAAGGTTCCAACCGCAAGAGTACCTTTCCAAGGCGAAAAACAAGATTTGTAACAGTTCAAATGGCCAATTATTATGTAGAAAATAATTGATAATCAGTCAAAAACGCTTATCCTTGAACCGAAAAGGTATATTCAACTATGGAACAGATCAATGAACTTGCAAAGTTTGTAACAGAAAGCAGAGGTAAAAAAATCAGCCTGATTGATTTTGAGAGCCGGGACTCAAAGGACAATTACCGGAAAATAGCCGAAAGGATAGGTAATGGCAACATCACTACCGAAAGTGAGATAAGCCAAGTTATAGAAGTAGCGGAAGGCTCTCCCGGTTTCAGGATGTTTAAGTCGAGATTTAAGGAAAAACTCTTGAACAATGTGTTACTTTTTGACATAAAAGGAGAAGACAGAACACCATATCATAAGGCCATTATGCAATGTTGGCGGAACGTATATTGCATTAAAGTGTTATCAATCCTGGGCATGATAAACTCTGCGAAAGGACTAGCAAAATCAACATATAAAAAAGCCATTGAATTTGAATTATACGAGGTTGCCTTTACTTGTGCGCGTGAACTAAGGAGATTCGGCAGCTATTCCGGAAGTGAAGATAAGTTTAATAGATATAATCAGGAAGCTAAAGAGTCTGCCAGACTGAATTACGCTGAAAACATGGCGTTTGCATGTCTCGAAAGCCTTTATGTTAAAGTTGCCAATACAAATTTCTATAAAAAAGAATTGATCGGTCTTGCAAAAGAAAAGCTTGAAGAAGTCACTAAAATACATGAGCAAAGCAAAACATATTTAATCGGACTTTTTTACTACAGGGTTAAGGTAATCTATGAAGAATTGCGGGAAGATTATGCTGCCGCCCTTGTAACATGGGGCCAGTTTGAAAATTATATTCAGGGTTACAAGCATTTTGAATACGCGATCAGGATAGCTGAAATAGCAGTTCAGGAATTTTATTGTTATATGTGCCTTGGCGATTATGTTTCAGCACAAAAATGCTCAGAGAAATGTGAATTGTATTATAAACGGTTTTCGGGGAATTGGTATTTATACAAAGAATATTATTTCCTGCTGGCCATGCATAACAAGAAATACACTCAAGCAACATCGACTGTTCAACAAATAATTGCAGTGCCATCATTCAAATTTACCCAAGCCAACAGACAGGAAAAATGGAAGCTATTTGAGGCTTATAATTATATTATGCAAAGAGCTGTGCACGAAGTCGATATCGATCAAAATAAGGCATTTAATCTCGCAAAATTTTTGAATGAAACGCCGATCTATAACAAAGACAAAGGAGGGTTCAATATCTCTGTTCTTATCGTCCAGATCATGATTTTCCTTTTGGATAAAAGGTTCAAAGAGCTTTCTGAAAAGTTTGAAGCATTGAAGCGTTATTCAAGCCGCAATTTTCAAAAAGATACGGAATACAAAAGCCGGATATTTGTCAAAATGATTATCATGGCAGATAAATGCGCATATGATTATGATAAAACATCAAAAGCCACCTCAAAATTTTACGCAGATCTGAAGAAAGAACCCTACCGTCATTCCAATTCTTACGAGGGCCTTGAAATAGTTCCTTACGCCCATTTATGGGAGGTGGTTTTGGATTGTCTAAAATAGGTTTGGTTTCGATGAGAAAAATGTGACAGCAAGATCCGAAAATATTTTTCTTTATAACTCATTGAATAAGTATAATTTAAAAATTAATTTTCGAGAAGCGAGCGCCAAAAGGGTGGCTTGCTATATATGTATATAAAAAGGCATCAGGCACCAAGCGTTAAGTATTAGTGGCTGATGCACCGAAATCCTATAATTTGTATATTCTATGAATCCTAGTTCCGACAATGTTTCCCGCAGATGGCGCAGAAATACGCGGAACTTATCGCCAAAAGAAAACTTCCGCGAAAATCTGCGGGATCTGCGGGAGTATATTATTGCAGAAGCATTGCTCCGGCATTGCATTTTCATTGCAAAAACATTGCTATTCGTATTGCTCGTAATGTTGTAATATATTGATAATTAATAAGATAATTGAAAGACTTCGCATTTTACAAAAATTTTTGATTCCAGCCATATGACAAATGAAAAAGATAAACCTGCGTTTTTTGCTATTTTGGCCTGTTCTTTTCCTGTTATCTATTGATGTTTATCAAGGAGTTACGTATAAGACATTTAAAATCAAATCATTCAAAAATGAAAAAAAGTGTTTATCAGTCCGGTTTGCTGTAAATGGCGATTTTTGGAATTTATCAGGCGGAAACAATGGAAAAAGGGACTTTTGGAAATTTACCGCAGAGGTCGCAAAGGCTTCGCAAAGAACACAGAGAAAAACTTTGCGTTCTTTGCGCTACCATGGCGTCCTTTGCGGTTCTCCCTCCTTCGCTCTCCGCTCTTCCGCTCTTCATTCTGTCCTTGGCATCACAATTGCAACCCTTAACCAGTAGTGCCAAAAAATCCACTAATTTGCACTTCTAAACGAAAAGGTAAAAAATATGAACAACATCATTTTAGGTATATCTATAACAGCGATTGTGTTAGTTACTTCCATACAGGCTATTGAAAAAACAAAGGCTGCAGCTCCTGAAAAAAGCTATGCCTCTTTATTAGATAAAACCTCTCATAAAGGTATTATCCCATCTGAAGAAGATATGGCAAATGCGTTGAAAGAAGCTCTCCAGGTAGGATCAACTAATGCAGCAAATGCGCTTCATCAGCCGGGAGGATACCTGAACGATCCAATCATCAAAATACCTTTTCCGCCCGATGCTATAAAAATAGAAAATGAACTGAGACAAATAGGTATGGGGGCTCAGGTGGATAAGTTTGTCGAAACTATGAACCGCGGCGCTGAAGATGCGGCTGCAAAAGCTGCCCCTATTTTTATTGACGCCATTAAAGGCATGACCCTTACGGATGCCAAAAACATTCTCCTGGGGCCTCAAAATTCAGCGACAACTTATTTTAAGAATAAGACAAGTAATGCCTTATATCAGGCATTTGCGCCCATTGTTAAAGCTTCCCTGGATAAAACCGAAGCCACAAAATACTGGGCACAGATTACTACAAAATATGACAGGATTCCTTTTGTTAAGCCTGTACAAACGGATCTCGTTAAATACGCTACCAACAAAGCCCTCGACGGACTGTTTGTAAAAATTGCCGATCAGGAAAAAAAC
>Ga0207127_10098_pt1 | contig 21729 bp, 18 predicted proteins | sample Alteio_BWMinHeat_17_FD_153574 | JGI IMG/M metagenome (GOLD analysis project Ga0207127, IMG submission 153574) | Enriched cells from forest soil in Barre Woods Harvard Forest LTER site, Petersham, Massachusetts, United States -... | ecosystem: Environmental > Terrestrial > Soil > Temperate forest >...
GCTCTCGCTCCACGCATGAGCTGCGCCACGAAACGCCGCGATCGAGTTCCTCATCTGATCCAGTTCATTGGCACACGCCGGGCAGCTGAGCAAATGCGCATTTACGGTTAACGACGAAACGCCCAACAGATTGTCGGTCAATTCCTCATGGGTCAGGTGTGCGCTCATAGAGTTGCTCCAAGCCGGGCACGTATCGCTCCTACCTCCCGATAGAGATGGGTCTTCACAGTAGGGAGTGACATTCCGGTAGCTGCAGCAATGTCGGGCAGATCCATTTCTTCGACGAAACGCATCGTGAAAACACAGCGCTGCTTGTCGGACAGTTCCCGCAGCGTCTTGTGGACCATCTCAACTCGTTCCTTTGCGATTAATTGCGCTTCTGCGGAACGGCCGCCACTAGCCAGGTGCTGGCTGACATCGTGCGCATCGACAGCGGTTGCGGCGGCGTTTTTCCAGAACCGGAACTTCTGGCTCTTGGTGTGATCGCGAACTAAGTTGAAGGCGATCCGCATCAACCATGTGCTGATGCTGCAATCGCCGCGGAATTGGCCCCGGGTGAGGTGTGCCTTGAGAAAACAATCCTGTGTGATGGACTCCACCGCGTCGCGATCAGTGACGGAGAAGGCCACGAACCGGAACACCTTTGGCCGGTATAGCCGGATCAGGGCGTCAATATCTTCCAGCTCTGAAATGGATGCCCCTCCCGCGATTGCGATGAGCTCGACCGGGATCGTCTGTGTCATCACTCATATAGACGACCAGTCTGCGGGTTAGACTACAACGTTCCTCGGGAAAACCCTTCGATTCCCGCTCGGTCCTGTAGTCCCCCGCCGGAATCCCTCGTCTATGACATCCAGACCGAACACATCGGCTAACGCGGTTCCGCTTGGACTGTCAGACGGGCATCGCCTGGATCCGACCGACAATCTCACAGGAGAAAATATTGTCACCCGAAAACACACACAAGGAAATTAACCGGCGGCACGCCATTGGCTTCTTGGCCGCCGCAGGCGCTGGCGTACTACTCGGATGCGGCGGCAGTACAAGAACCACTGCCACCACCACGACCACCGGCACCAGCACCGCGAATACTTCGTGCACTGTAACTCCTGAAGGTGAAGAAGGTCCTTATTTCGTGGACGATAGCGCCACTGGATTTGCGCGCAACGATATCCGTTCCAACCTCGATGGAAGCAACACGCAGAGTGGCATTCCGTTGACCCTGAGCATCTACGTCTATGACGGCACCAATAGCTGTGCCGCCATGGCAAACGTACAAGTGGATATTTGGCATTGCAATGCGTCCGGTATCTACTCGGCGGAAGATGTGGAAAGTATCGTGGGCGAAACTTGGCTTCGTGGCTACCAGCTCACCGACTCGAACGGACTGGCGACCTTCGTGACGATTGTCCCCGGATGGTATCAAGGGCGAACGACGCACATACGCCTGCGGCTTCGTTCGACCTATGACTCTACGACCACCGGGGGCACGAACACCACGCAGCTATTCTTTCCCCAGGAAATTATCGACACCATCAACACAACCATAAGCCCGTACAACACAGAGGGTACAAACCCTACGACCAACGCCGGCGATCACGTCTACGCTGGAGAGGTCAGCGGCGCAACCTTACTTACGCTCAGCGGAGATAACAGCAACGGCTATACGGCGACAATTAAAGTGAATTTGCCCAGAACCACCGCATGAACGACGGCGGTGGTCATGATTCAGACAGAGATTCAGGCCGGCAATTCAGGCAGCGGGCTTGGTGCCTTGCGGCTCTATGGCGAGGAATTCTTGAGCGAAGCGCTGACTGTAATTTTCGAGCAGGCTCTGAATCCGGGCAGGATCGTGTGAGCGCAGAACCAGACCGGCATGGTGCCTCTTCTTCAGACGTAGAGCAATCTCGGGATCCTTGTAGCCCGAGGTATCGGGCTCTTCCTGGCGAGCGAGCGAAAGAATGATCCCAGCATAGTCGCCGCGCGCAGCCGGCAGATGGTAGGGTTGTTTGCCGCCGGCGATTTCGATGCGGGCCCATTCGCGCCACAAGTTGATGCCTGTAGCGGCTTCCACCATTTCACAGATGTATGCGCCACCCACGCGCGCGGCACATTCCAGGAAGTAAAAATGTCGGTCGCTACGGGCCTGAATGAACTCGGCGTGGGATACTCCGCGCACCAGTCCCAGCGCCTTGATCAGGTCGCGGTTGCCTTGGCGCAGGCTAACCGCTTCCTGCGACTCGTCCGGCAGGAGGTACGTCGTAAAGATGCCGCCTTGCTGCGCTACTGCCATAGGCGGGGTCCCATATTGACTGACGCTCGAGAAGACGACCTCTTGTTCCGAGACCACCGAATCGACGTGATAGACATCTCCGGGAACGAATTTCTCCAGCAGGAAGGAGGACTGCTGGTCGCCGAGCGATTCCAGCACCGGCCACAGGTCTTCCGCGGAATCGATCTTCCTGATCCCGATGGCGGAAGCTTCCGAGCGCGGCTTCAGGACCCAGGGGCCGGGCACGTGGTCCAGGTAGTAGCGAATGTCTTCGTGATTCAGCACTGGGATGAAATTGGGAACGCGAATCCCGCTTTCCAATGCCTTCATTCGCATGGCCAGCTTGTCGCGGAAATAACGCATGGTGGTGAGGCCCATACCGAGTATCCGCAAGTGCTCGCGCAGGGTCGCGGCAGTTTCCATGTCGAACTCATCGAGGGCGACGATGCGGTCGATCTTTTTTTCGCGCGCGAGGTAGCTGACGGCCTTGACGATTTCGGGCACAGGAAGATCAGCGGGCATGTCGAGGGTGTCGTCGAGGCTCTCGCGCGGCCAGTCGGCGTTGCGCAGCGTTTCCGCCGTGAGCAGAAACACGCGGCAGCCTTGGCGCTTGCATTCGCGCATGAACTCCTGTCCCTTTTCGTACGTGGTGATACACAGAAACGTGAGCGGAGCCGCTTCCGCCATGGAGCCTCCCGGATCAGCAAAGGACTATACCACCGGGCACTTACCTCGCGGCCATCTCGGGGGCGCATCCACCCCGATTTGGGGTATGGCCTATTATCGCAACTGACAACACAGCTGCCAAACCATCGATTGGAAGGTGTCCGATTTTGGACGGATGGAATCAAAAGCGGACAATCGGCAAGTCCTTCACCGATCATAAATAGCAGACAAACAATGGACTGCCCGATCAATAGATTGGAAAGCAATCTGCCAGAACTCTTTTAACATGAACCGCCGCTCAAGGACACGGCGTGTGCGAAGTTGGTCCGCCCTGCCGTAATTCTCCAGCGAAAAGATTGACCTGATTGCCATCGGCTGCTTCGACCCAATGAGGAGGGAGCAATGATGACGACATTGATGCAAGATGTGCGCTATGCGCTGCGGCATTTGAGGAAAACGCCGGCATTCACGGCGGCCGCGGTGCTGACGCTGGCGCTGGGAATCGGGGCCAATGCTGCAATCTTTACGCTGGTGAACGCGGTCCTGTTAGAGAATCTGCCGGTGGTCGATCCGAAGACACTTGTGCACCTCGGCGACAGCAATGACTGCTGCGTGGGCTACGGCGTGCCTGAGGATGGCGACTATTCAATCTTCTCCACGGACGCCTATCAACAATTGAAGAAGAACGCGCCGGAGTTTGAGGATTTGGCGGCGATGCAAGCGGGATTCACTTTTCGACCTGTGATTGCGCGGCGTAACGGAACTCAGGAGCGCGCGCGGTCGATGATGGGGGAGTTCGTCTCTGGTAACTACTTTCGAACCTTTGGGTTGCGGCCGCAGGCGGGAAGGCTGTTTGCGGATGCGGACGATGTTGAGGGAGCGCCGATCGTAGCGGTAATGAGCTACCAAACATGGAAGAACGACTATATCGCCGATCCGGCTGTCGTGGGCAGCACGTTTTTCGTGAACACGAAGCCGGTGACGATCGCCGGCATAGCTCCAGAGGGTTTCTACGGTGATCGGCTATCGAGCACACCACCGGATTTCTATTTGCCCATTGAGGCGATGCCGGCACTAGCGAACGCTCCGTATGTGCAAGACCCGGATGCCAAGTGGCTTTACATGATCGGGCGCGTCAAGCGGGGCACGGCGCCCGCCCAGCTCCAGGCAAAGCTGAGCGGACTGCTCCAACAGGCGCTTGCGCCTACCCGTACTTATTCGTCGAAAGACAACCAGGCACAATTGCCGAAGATGCACATCGTGCTGACGCCCGGCGGCGCTGGCATTCAGGACATGCAGGAGGAGTATGCCTCGCACCTGCGTTTGTTGATGTGGATATCCGGACTGGTACTGCTCATTGCGTGCGCCAACATCGCGAATCTTTTGCTGGTACGCGGGACGGGGCGGAAGGCGGAGATGTCGGTGCGGACAGCCCTAGGAGCCGTGCGAGGCAGACTCGTCGGGCAGCTACTAACGGAGAGCATGGTTTTAGCGGCCCTGAGCGGGATGGCGGGACTGGCGGTTGCGTACGCCGGAACGCGCATGTTGTTGGCTCTGGCGTTCCCCGGAGCGCAGAGTGTTCCCATTCATGCGAGCCCGTCGCTGGCCGTGCTGGGATTTGCGTGCGGAATGTCATTGCTCACTGGCGTACTGTTTGGCGTGGCGCCGGCATGGATAGCCGCGCAGGCACAGCCCGCCGATGCGCTGCGAAGCGGTGCACGGACGACGGCGGGCGGAGCTTCCATGCTGCAGCGCGGGTTGGTCGTCATACAGGCGGCATTGTCGCTTGTGCCGCTCGTCGGTGCCGGGTTGTTTTCGCAGAGCCTGAACAAGCTCCAAAGCACGGACCTGAAGCTGGAATCGAAAAACCGTTACATCTTACACATCAATCCGCAGGCCGCGGGTTACTCGCAGAGGCAGGTCGGGGACCTATACCGGACAATCGAAGAACGGTTCCACGCACTGCCGGGTATAGAAAAAATAGGAATCTGCACGTACACACCGATGGAGGATAACAACGATGGCTGGAACGTCCAGGTGCAAGGACAGCCGGATCTGAATCTTCATGCCTCCTACGTGAAGGCAAACACTGAGTATTTCGAGTCGGTGGGAACACATGTGCTGATGGGACGCGGCATCGGTGTGCAGGATACGTCGACCTCCGCCACGGTGGCCGTGGTAAACGAGTCATTTGTGAAGAAGCTGTTTAAGCCTGGCGAGAATCCCATCGGTCACCGCTTCGGCACTGGGCCGAATTCGACCGGAGACTATGAAATCGTCGGGGTTGTAGAAGATACGGCCTACACTAGCGCGCGGTGGAAAGACCACATGATGTACTTTGTGCCGATGATGCAGAGGCCAGTAAGCGCAAAGGCGCCGATCGAGAAGGACGAGATGATGTATGCGGGAGCAATCGTACTGAAGACCGAAAGGCCGATGAATGATATGGAATTCCTGGCATGGCGAACCCTCTCCAGCATCAATCCGAACCTGAGCGTGGTGAAGTTCCAGACATTCGCTGCGCAGATTGCCGATCGCTTTACCGAAGAACGGATGCTTACGCGGCTGACGATGCTGTTCGGCGGGCTTGCCCTGCTCCTTGCGACGATCGGTCTCTACGGTGTGACTGCCTATACGGTGGCGCGCCGAACTTCGGAGATCGGCATTCGCATGGCACTGGGCGCGGAACGCTCCAAGGTGACTGCGATGGTGATGCGTGGAGCGATGATCCAGACAGCGCTGGGTCTCGCGATCGGCATTCCGGTTGCGCTGCTGAGCGCGCGCCTTGTCGAGGCGCAGCTTTACGAAATCAAAGGCGTCGACGCGAGCGTCCTGGCCGCAGCGATCCTGACCCTGGCCGTGGCTACCGCCGTGGCCGGATTCATTCCGGCGCGGCGGGCGGCTTCGACCGATCCAGCGCTGGCGCTGAGGACTGAGTAGAGATAATTCGCCCTGAGTCGGGAAGATTTCCCGGAATGGCACGCTTCAGCTTGGCGATTTCTCCGTTGCCGCCCACCCTTCACCGTGGAGGCGAAAGGTGGGTCAACGCGGCGGGAGCCGCATCAGGTCGCTTGGAACTTGTTACCGGCGCCAGTACGGACGACGCTCGATGTATTCGCGGTGCTCGAATCTCCGCGGACCCCAATATCCTGATCTGTAATAGCCCGGTGTGTAATAGTCTGGGCGATAGTAGCCTGGGTAACCCCAGCCTGGGCGAACGAATACTGGTCCGTAGGCGTATGCGCCCGGCCCATACGCGAAATACGGTGGCGGCGCAACATACCGGTACGGATGAACATAAACTGGACGCGGGTAAACTGGCCCCAGCGCGATGACCACGCCGGCGTGAGCCTGCGGCGGATTGAGGCAGATCAGCATCACCGCCAGTCCAAACAGTGAAAGTGCAGCTTTCTTTAGCATCTCAGCACCCTCCATTACTCGTATTGATAAAACCCCCGTGGGAAGCAAAAGTTGTTTTCTGAAGCGAAGCTTAAAATCATGATTTGGCGGGACTAAAGCTAGGCAACTGCCGAAATTCTGCGCTCATTTGTGCGTAGGGACTGATGTCCTCATCTGTCCAGTCGAGCGAAGCTCGACGGGTTTTTCGTAGCAGCGAGAATGGCGGGACCTTATCCCGCCGGACAAATGAGGACGTCTGGCCCTAGGTGGTTAAGCGGCAGCCTCGAGAGTTGTGCCGGCCGTCTATAATTCGCTTCCTATGGATTCATCTTCATTGAGATTACTCCCTTCGAAAATGCAAATATCCCGCACCCACATTTTGTTAAGTTTGCTGCTCATCGCCGTCGCTCCACTCTCCGCGCAAGACCGTTCGTACGGCCGCTCGATGGTTATCAGCGACGGCGGTATTGTGGCTACCAGCTACACACTGGCTTCTCAGGCCGGGGCGCAAATATTGGCCCATGGTGGCTCTGCGATTGACGCGGCGATTGCCGCGAACGCGGCGTTAGGCGTCACCGAGCCCATGATGAACGGAGTCGGCGGCGATCTCTTCCTGCTTTATTGGGACGCGAAGACTGGCAAGCTGTATGGATTGAACGCCAGCGGGTGGGCGCCCCGCGGACTCTCGATCGACTATCTCAAACAGAAAGGGACGATGCAGATGCCGCAAGCCGGCATCGACAGCGTGACCGTACCCGGCGCGGTGGACGGCTGGGCGAAGGCCCATGCCCGCTTTGGACGGCTGCCGTGGAGGGATCTTTTCACTCCCGCGATTTATTTCGCCGAGCATGGCTATCCTGTGCCGGAATTGATTCACGATTACTGGGAAGGTGACGCGCAAGCCTTGAAGCAGACCCCAGAGGCCGAGCGGATTTTCCTTCCGGGCGGCAAGGTGCCCGAAGTTGGCGAAATGTTTGTCAATCCGGATCTCGGCAAAACCTTGCGGCTGATTGCGGAGCAGGGACGGGACGTCTTCTATCGTGGCGAAATTGCGCAGTCGATTATAAGCACTTCAAAGGAGTTAGGCGGAACCATGCAGCCGGATGATCTGGCAGACTTCTCTGCGGAATGGGTCGATCCCATTTCTATCAACTACCGGGGGTGGAAAGTTTCTGAACTGCCGCCTAATGGGCAGGGCATGGCCGCACTCGAAATGCTAAACATCATGAGCACGCTGCCGACGGACAAAGCCGGCCCGCTGGCGCCGATGGAGCTGCACAATCGTATCGAGGCCATGAAGCTGGCGTATGCCGACCTTTACCGTTACAACGCCGACCCGCGTTTCGCGAAAGTGCCGGTCCGAGGCTTGCTTTCCGAGGACTACGCCAGGCAGCGGGCGGCGCAGATCGATCCGGAGAAGGCCAATTGCACGGCGGCCAGCGGTAGTCCGGCCAGTAGCGACACCACCTACCTTGCCGCCATAGATCGAGAGGGGAATATAGTTTCGCTCATACAGAGTCTGTATGACGCCTTCGGCTCCGGAGTGGCCGTAAAGGGAAGAGGCTTTATGTTGCAGGATCGTGGCGGCCTGTTTGTGCTCGATCCCAGTCATCCCAACGCGCTCATGCCGCGCAAGCGGCCCTTTCATACCATCATTCCGGCTTTCATGGAGCAAGGCGACACGCATATCGGATTCGGCATCATGGGCGGCGCCAACCAGCCCTTGGCACATGCGCAATTTGTCTCGAATTTTGTGGATTATGGGATGAACATTCAGGCCGCACTCTCTGAGCCTCGTTTCACTGTCCGGCCGACGGAAGATGGGATCGGCTGCGACGTATTGATCGAATCGCGCGTCGATCCCGGAACGCTAGAGCTGCTTCGGCGAAGGGGACACAAGTTTAAGGTGAGAAAAGAATATTCGACGGCCATGGGCCGCGGGCAAGCGGTGCTGCGCAATGCGAAAACCAGAGTGAACTTTGCCTCGTCTGACCCACGTGCCGATGGCTCGGCCGAACCGGAGCCGGTTCCGGAGCGTTAGGGAACCTCTTCGCGAAAACGCCCGCTCACGGCCAAGAGTTGTAAAATGCCGTGGAGTCCATTGCCGCATGTGCAGTTCCAAGAATGCAAAAAATATGACGAACAAAAATCGTGCTCCCCTCCGCTCGACTCGCTGGTTTGGTTTGCAGGATAGAGATGGTTTCATTCATCGTTCGTGGATGAAAAACCAGGGATTTCCCTCAAATCTGTTCGACGGCAGACCCGTCATCGGTATTTGTAATACGTGGTCGGAATTGACCCCGTGCAATGCGCACTTCCGTTTGATTGCGGATCGGGTCAAGCGAGGCATTTACGAGGCAGGCGGCTTTCCTTTGGAGTTTCCCGTGATGTCACTGGGCGAGACTAATATCCGCCCGACCGCCATGCTCTTCCGCAATCTCGTGAGCATGGACGTGGAAGAGTCGATTCGCGGTAATCCGGTGGACGGAGTGGTCCTGCTCTGTGGATGCGATAAGACCACGCCTTCCCTCATGATGGGTGCGGCGAGTTGCGACCTGCCGGCACTCGTCGTCTCGGGCGGCGCCATGCTCAATGGCAACTTCCGCGGGCAGCCGATTGGGTCCGGCACTAGCGTCTGGACAATGAGTGAAGACGTGCGCGCGGGCAAGATGAGCTGCGCGGATTTCGCAGACGCGGAGTCCTGCATGTCGCGCTCGGCCGGTCACTGCATGACCATGGGCACAGCTTCAACCATGGCGTGCATGGTAGAGGCCTTGGGCATGGGGATGCCACAGAATGCGGCGATCCCGGCGGTCGATTCGCGGCGCTACGTGCTGGCCCAGGAGGCGGGACGGCGCATCGTGCAAATGGTTCGCGACGACGTGAAGATGTCGCAAATCCTGACCCGCGATGCATTTGAGAACGCCATCCGGGTGAATGCCGCGGTAGGCGGCTCTACTAACGCCGTTTTGCACCTGCTGGCGCTCGCGGGTCGTGTAGGCGTCAAGCTGGAACTCGACGATTTCGACCGCCTGGGTCATGAGCTTCCACTTCTGGTCGACCTGATGCCTTCCGGCCGTTTCCTCATGGAGGATTTCTACTACGCTGGTGGAGTTCCCGCGGTTGTGCGCGCCCTCGGCGACCTGATCCACAAAGACGCGCTGACCGTGAATGGCAAGACGATGGGCGAGAATACTGCCGATGCGCCTTGCTGGAATGCGGAAGTAATTCATGGCCGGGAGAATCCAATTCGAGAGCATGCCGGCATCGCCGTGCTGCGTGGCAATCTGGCCCCAGGTGGGGCTTTGATCAAGCCTTCCGCGGCGACCCCAAGTCTGCTCAAGCATCGCGGCCGGGCGGTAGTGTTCACGGACATCGAAGACTTTAAGGAGCGCATTGACGATCCTGCGTTGGAGATCGACGAAAACTCGGTGATGGTGTTGCAGGGTGCCGGCCCGAAGGGTTATCCCGGCATGCCGGAAGTGGGAAACATGCCCATGCCGAAGAAACTGCTGCAACGCGGAATCACTGACCTGGTGCGGATTTCCGATGCACGCATGAGTGGAACGGCGTACGGGACCGTAGTGTTGCACGTTACGCCAGAATCCACCGCAGGGGGACCGCTGGCGCTGGTGCAAGATGGCGATGAGATCGCCTTGAATGTGGAATCTCGCCAGTTGGAATTATGCGTTGGAGAGGATGAACTCAGTCGCAGACGCAAGGCTTGGACGCCGCCGCCTCCGGTCGCCAGTGGAGGCTATCAACGACTGTATATCGAGCACGTTTTGCAGGCGGACCAAGGTGCCGACCTCGACTTTCTAGTTGGCTGCCGGGGCGCGGATGTGCCAAGGGAGAGTCACTAATTACGATACGTCTCTACGACAGAGCGCGGTGCAATCATGAAAGAGTTTGAAGGCAAAGTCGCAATCGTGACTGGAACGACCGGCATCGGCCGTGCGATAGCCAAGCGTTTTGCGTCGGCCGGCGCCGATGTCGTGGCGTGCGGAATCGAAGTCGCTGCTAACCGGGACCTGGAGCTCGACGCGAAAGTGAATGGATTGAGTATGCGAGTGGAGCGATGCGACGTCACCCAAGCTCACGAGGTCAAGGAAGTCGTGGACAAAGCGGTACGTGAATTTGGCGGCTTGGATGTGATCGTGAACGCGGCTGCTTTCCACCCCTTCGGCACCGTGGTTGAAACAAGTCTCGACGAGTGGAACCGCTGCATGATGGTGAATGTCAGCAGCATCTATCTTTTGGGACATTTCGGAATTCCGGAGATGAAGAAGCGGGGCGGAGGATCGATCATCAACCTTGCGTCGGTTCAGGGATACGCCTGCCAGCGCGGGGTTGCCGCATACGCGACATCGAAGGGAGCGGTGCACAGCCTAACCCGGGCCTTGGCGCTCGACCATGCGGCTGACAATATACGGGTGAATTCGATCAGTCCCGGATCCATTCGCACGCCTATGCTCGAACGCTCGGCAGAACACTTTTCACCGGGCGAGCCCACCGAAGAAGTATTCCAACGTTTCGGGCATGCTCATCCCCTGGGGCGAATTGGGACGCCAGAAGAAGTTGCCGAGCTGGCGGCGTTTCTCGCATCGGACAGAGCGGCATTTTGTACCGGCGGCGACTATCTGGTGGACGGCGGCCTGCTGGCTGGCATCGGCGTGTAATGATCGCGTTGCCATGAGCCCTCTGACAATGACATCCCTCACAACGACCCCACAACCGGTTTGCATTGCGCCGACCGGCGACGTATGTGGCGAAGGCGCAGTCTGGCACGCGGCGCATTCTGCTGTCTATTGGACCGACATCAACCGCTTCCTCATACACCGTTTCACGTTGGCGGATCAGTGCGTTCGAACCTGGTTTTTCGACGAACCCGTAACCGCACTGACATTGACCGACCGCGACGACTTGCTGGTAGTCGTGCTCGGATCGGGCGTGATTTTGTGGGAACCGGCTTCGGATTTTCGGCACAAGCCTTTTTACCATCTTGAGGGATGGCCCGCGGTTCGCCTGAATGACGGGCGTGCTGATCCGCGAGGATCGTTGTGGGTGGGCTCGATGCGCAACAATGTGAACGCTGACGGCTCGGCGGGAGAAGTAGGCGGGAAGGACGGCGTTCTGCATCGTCTTGATCCGGATGCGGGGATGACCATACACCGCAAAGGCGTCGGTATCTCCAACACGCTCACGTGGAGTCCCGACCGGCGTCGTTTCTATTTTGGAGATACACTTGCGAACGTAATTTGGGCATACGATTACGATCCAGCCGCTAGCACGATCTCGAACGAAACTCCATTCTTTCAAAATTTCGCGCGTGGCCTGCCGGACGGCTCGACTGTGGACGCCGAAGGCTACCTGTGGAACTGCCGGTATTATGGCGGATGTATTGTTCGAGTCGCTCCGGACGGAAAGATTGACTACGTGGTTGAAATGCCCGTGAAAAATATTACGACCTGCACCTTCGGGGGTTCCGATCTTAGAACCTTGTACGTGACTACTGCATCATCGCCGGGTCAGCGCCTGGCTGGCGGGCTGTTTGCGATTCAGTGCGAAGTCTGCGGGCAGCCTGAGAACCGGTTTCGCAGGTTCGGCTTTTAGTCCGCATGCGCACGACTGAGACGGCGGCGCTTACATGTCGGATGCATCGTTAACTAACGCATGCTCCGGAATGTCTCAAGGCATTTTTTAGCGGTGTCAAACGCGGAGAACCTGCTGCCTTCCTGCTCGACCAGGTAATACTCAACCCCGCCGGTGCTTTCGGCGGCCGCGAAAATATTTTTCCAGTCAGCCGTGCCTTCACCGAATAGAACGGTGTACCCTTTTCCAGATTCTGGCGACCAGTCCTTGCAATGGATGGAACGGATCCGGCCCGGATTAGCGCGAATCCAGGCGACCGGATCCGAGCCTGCCTCCAGGCAAGTGCCCACGTCGAGTTGCAGCATGACGGACGGCTTCGTAATCTTCGCCAGTATTTCAATGGGGCGTTTGCCCTCGACCGGAGTGAACTCACGTTCGTGGTTGTGATAGCCAGTCTTCAATCCAGCGGATTCAAGCTGATCGGCGGCCGAATTTAGGGTCTCGGCAACGTCTTTCCATCCGTCGAGACCGGGCTTGGGCTGGGAGCTTGACATGACCACATACCTACTTCCCAGAATCAGGTTCATGTCGCGTGCCCGGTTGAGGTTTTTCGGGGTGAAGTACGAACTGCTGTTGTGAGTGGAATAACAGCGGAGTCCCAGGTCATCGAGCAATTCCTTCATTTCTTTGGTCTGCGGCTCGGTCCAGTCGAAATAAGGCGCATAGAATTCGACGCACTGGTAGCCCATCTGAGCCACGGCACGGACCGTGCCCATGGGGTCGTCCTTCAATTCATTGCGGACGGAATAGAGCTCAAGGCCGACCGGAATTGATGTCGCCACAAATGCGCGCAGGGGAAAGGGAAGCATCGCGGACAGGGCCAGAAACGAACGCCGGGAAAACGCTTGCGTTGACATAAATCCAAACTCCTCACGGTGGCCCGAAAAGAGAGCACGGCAACATCGCACCGTCGGTCGTTCTTAATATTTGATCAGGTGATTGCCAGTTTTTTCTGCATTTCTTCCAGAGACAAACCCTTCGTCTCCGGATAGAAAAGCCACACAACAAAGAACTGCACCACCATCATCACTGAAAAGAACACGAACGGATAGGCGCCGGAAGCCGCCGCCATGAGCGGAAAGATCAGAGAGATACCGGCGTTCATAAACCAGTGAGAGAAGCTGCCCAGGCTTTGTCCTTTGGCCCGCACCGAGTTGGGGAAGACTTCCGAGAGGTAAACCCAGATCACGGCGCCTTGAGAGAATGCGAAAAACGCGATGTAGCCGACTAGCAGCCAAACCAGAAGATCCTGGTGCTGGCGGGTAAAGAAAATTGCCGAGACCCCGGCCAAACAGAGCGCGGTGCCGACAGAGCCTACCAGCAGCAAAGTCTTGCGGCCGAGCCGGTCGATCACCGACATTGCGATTATGGTGAACAGCAGGTTGGTGGCTCCGATGGCAACGGCTTGCAGGTTGCCCGAGACTTTGCTGAAGCCCGCATGGTTAAAAATATCGTTCAAGTAATAAAGAATCACGTTGATGCCGGAGAGTTGGTTGAACATTCCGATACTGACGGCCAGGAATATCGGGAAAGCGTACTTTCGGGTGAACAGTCTTTCGGTGGCCTGACTCTGCTCGATATCGATCGAGGCTATAATTTCCTGGAGGTCATGCTCGTAGTTCTCGTCGCCAGTCATCTGCAATACCGTTCGAGCTTCGATGACTCGTCCTTTCTTGACCAGCCAGCGAGGGCTTCGCGGAATGGTAAACAACATGACGAAGAACAAAGCGGCTGGAATGGCCGTGACGCCGAGCTCCCAGCGCCATTCGGTTGCGCCAAAATGCTGCAGGCTAATCACGTAATTCGAGAAGTACGCGACCAGGATGCCGAACACTACGTTGAACTGGAAGAATCCAACCAGCCGGCCGCGCAATCTGGCGGGAGCGATTTCCGCGATGTACATGGGCCCCAGCACCGAGGAACCGCCGACGCCCAGCCCTCCGATAAAACGAAATAGGACCAGGGCAGACCAGTTCCAGGCCAGGGCGCAGCCCAAGCCGGAGATCAGATACAAAATTGCCATCACGCGCAGGCTGTCGCGGCGCCCGAAACGCTCTCCCGGAAAGCCGGCCAGCATCGCGCCCAGAACGGTTCCGAAGAGCGCGCTGAAGACCGTTACTCCCAGCAGAAAAGGCGAAAGCTGGTAAGTCTCGGTCAGCGCTCCGGTAGTGCCAGAAATGACAGCAGTGTCGAATCCAAATAAGAGACCGCCCAGAGCTGCCACCACCGTGCTCTTGAGCAGCGTTGCATTCAGCTTCATGCGGACTCCAACCGTCCAGATCTTTTCCCAAACATCTCTTCCCCGGACGGAAAAAGCAGCCCACAAGTTATCACAGAGCAAACATCAATTCATTGGACGGAATACTATGGGCCGGGAGAATATGGAATTGGAGGCAGAATGGATGGTTCGAGCTTGGTGAAGATAAAAGCGGTGATTCTCGATTATGGTGAGGTTCTCTCTCACCAGCCGACGGCGGAAGAATGGGCCCGCATGGCCAACGTGTTTGATGTCGATCCGGCTAGGTTCCGCCCACTTTGGAACCGAAATCGAGGCGAGTATGACCGCGGTGATCTTTCTCTCGAAAGCTATTGGTCAAGGCTTGCGGAAGACGCCGGCGTGACGTTGAAACCGGAGCAACTAAAGAAACTGAGCCAATGGGATGTCGAAATGTGGGCCCACATTAACCCAACGATGGTGGACTGGCTCAAGCAGATGCGATCCTGGGGAGTAAAGACGGGCCTGCTTTCTAACATGCCGGTGGATATGATCCGCTATGCGCGGCAACAATTTGCATGGCTGAAGCACTTTGATCATCAGACATTTTCGGCGGAAGTGAGAGTCATCAAGCCAGATCCGGCCATCTACCAGCACAGCCTCGACGGACTCGGAGTTGCACCATCGGAAGCTTTGTTTGTGGATGATCGTGAGTCCAATATCGACGGCGCACGAGCGCTCGGCCTGAGCGCGATTCAATTCCATTCGGTGGCGCAGCTCAAGGATGACCTCGAGAAGTTGGGATTTTCGGTTCTCCCAGTCGATTCAACAACGCTTTCTTCGGCCTCCCGTGCGTAGTGAATAGTCACTGCGGTTCTATGGTCTTTCCGCGGAGGATTCCCCGGTGGCTGTAGTTGCATGTTTAGGAGATGCCTTGAGCATCGCATGAGCGGCCAGTATGAAACCGAGAGTGTGTGCCATGCCCGCATGCCACGGAGCGGGGCAGCTCATCTGGGGCGTGTGATCAGGAATGACCACGCCGTCGAATCCGTTGTCGGCAAGAATTGAGAGGATGCGAATCATATCCACATCGCCTTCGTCGATAAACGTCTCGCGGTAGTTTGGCACTTTACCCACCACGTTCCGCAGATGAATGTATGCGATCTTTCCCTGGCGGCTGTAGCGATCCACGGCTTCGTAAACGTCTCCCTCAGTCATTTCGGCGATGGTTCCGACGCAAAGCTCAAGGGCGTTACTTGGGCTCGGCACAAGATCAATCAAGCGTTGATACATGTAAGGTTGATAGACGAGGCGAGGCTGCTGCCGCATGGTTGGCATGGGAGGATCATCAGGATGAGCCGCCAGCCGTACGCCTGATTGCTCCGCGACCGGGACAACATCCGCCAGAAATCGTTTTAGACGCCGCCACAGCTCCTCATGAGAAATGGAAGGCATCGTCCCAGGCGCAGCGGACGGATCGTAAACCATGTTCCAAACCGTTCCATTTGGAATAGGCAGGTCTTCGGCGGGTCCATCCATTCCCACAGTGACCGCGCGTCCGCGCCCCAGCGAGCCGCTTACGCGGCCACAAACGCCGGCCACGCTGAAGTTGTAGCCCAGAACTGGAATGCCGGCTTCGCCCATGCGGCGAATAATTGTTCTGACCTTTTCGATCTGTTGCGGACGTTGTGGACCATCCAGAAGAATGTCATGCCAGTGCGCGGGGTCGAGATTCTCGATGGCGGCGAGAACCAGGCCCGCCTCCTCAATTTCATTTCGAAGCGTCTTTAGTTCCGGGACGGTCCACAGCTTTTCGGGATCGCCCGCCACGCCCCACGGCTCGTATTTCCCACCGGTGGGCTGATTGTTGCGCGGGTTCGAGGTTCCGCTCTTGAAGTAGTCGACCAGGTGGACCACGACGTGAGTGCATCCGGCCTGCCGTGCGAAGTCGTAGTTGTCGCGCGTCAGCATGTGGCGATAAAGGCCCAGGCCAAGCTTCATAGTCGGTTGCCGATTCCGGCTCCGTAATCTGGACTTAGGATTTGGCCGTTGATTTCGTTAGCCAGTGGCGAGCACAGGAACACGAACGCGTCTGCGATCGATTCCGGAGTGTTTCTTCTTCCCAGAGAAACTCGCAGTACAAAATCCCGGTAAGCCGGATCCTCGTCGAAAACTTTTAGGGAACTGCCGGCGGCGACATTGCCCGGCGAAACTACATTCACTCGAATGCCAGAGTGAGCGTACTCCAGCGCCATACAGCGGGCAAAGTTCTCCAGCGCCGCCTTCGCCGAAGCGTAGGAAGGAATCTGAGTGTGAGGCATGCGAGCCACGTAGGAGGACGTAAAGATGAGATGGCCGGTAATCTTGCGCTCTATCCATTGTGCGAAGACGACGCGCGCCAGGTTGACCTGGGCGAAATAGTTGAAGCGGAAAATGCGATCGTATTCGGCTTCCGAAGTCACGGCAAAGGGATGCAGCCCGCAACCGCCGGCGTGGCCCAGTACGGTGTCCAGAGCAGGGAAGCGATTGAAGGATTCCTTAACTACTCCGCCCAATGCCGCGGAATCGGTAATGTCGGTTGAGAAGTAAACGTAAGACGAGGCTGGAATTTTCCAGTCACTGAGCGTTCGCTTGGCCGATTTCTCGGCCTTGATGTCAATCAAGATCAGAGTTGCTCCCGCCGCGACCAGCTTGCGAACCATGGACTCGGCAATGGCGCCCATCGCGCCGGTAATTAAGATCGACTTACTGGAGAGGTCAATGCTGATCATGGCTGCGGCGCTCCACCGAAATCAAAGCTTTAACCACGGAGGACACAGAGGACACGGAATTTCACTCAGACCTGAATCTTGCCTCTACATGATGCCGTGTTTTTCAAATGCCGCTATGGCGCTGCTTCCTTCTTCAAGCGCTTTCCTGACCAATTTCTCGCCGCGAACTTTTTCCAGCGCCTTGGCGAAAACCTCGTCGGCGGCTTCCGTGGGAATCAGACATACTCCGTCGATGTCGCCGAAGAGGATGTCGCCCGGTCGAAGGCGGACCGCGCCAATCTCAAGCGGGACGCGGAAATCCACTACTTTGTAGCGCGGCGAGGAATCCTGGCCGTAAGGGCCCCAGGAGAAAGTCGGAAAGTTCAAATCAAGAATGGCTTTGGTGTCGCGAGTGTAGCCGTTCAATACCGCACCGCTGCCGCCCAGCTTACGTGCCCGGATACTCATCAGTTCTCCCCAAAGCGCGTTGCGCGGCGACGATCCGGTGCTGACGTATACTTCGTTGGGACAAAGGTCATCGAGGGCTTCTAGCATCAGGCCGAAGGGTTTGGCCATGAGCTGGTTCGCGGTTCCAGTTGCTTTTTCCGCGAAGACGTCGACAGCTAGTACAGGCATGGCGCGGCCGACGACTACCATATCCGCCCGCAGGGGTCGAATTTGTGGGGGAAGAAACTGGTGTTGCAGTTCCAGCTTGTCCATCACATCGCCAACCACGCAGGTGAACAATTCCCGCTGGATGATGGAGAACAGTTCGTCGTCGTTTTTCCAGAGATTCATGGCAGTTTGGCCGGGAGCACGCCCACATTCCAGGCGGAATAGTCAGTTTCTATTTTCTTCGCGCCTGCTGGATACGCTCGATGAATTGCTTAGCCGTGTCGGTGACCAGCTGAAAGTTGCCGGACTGTGCGCCCGCAGTAAGGCTGCCACCCACGCCCACCGCGACCGCGCCGGCTTTGATCCACTCGGCAACGTTTTCAACCGATACGCCTCCAGTTGGCATCAATGAAGCCTGGGGCAGGGGGCCTTTTACCGCTTTCACGAAAGCAGGTCCGAGAGTCTCACCTGGGAACAGTTTGACGATGTCAGCCCCGGATTCCATGGCGTCAACAATCTCGCGCATGGTTCCAGCGCCGGGCATGTAAGGGATCTGATAGCGGTTGCACAGGCGGGCGGTGCCGGGGCTTACCGATGGACTGACAATATATTGCGCTCCCGCCAGGATCGCCAGGCGGGCGGTTTCCGGATCGAGTACCGTGCCCGCGCCGATGAGAATCTCACCGGAAGCATACTCTTTGGCCAGGTCTTCAATAACCGCGGCTGCTCCGGGAACGGTGAACGTGATTTCAATCGCAGCCGCACCTCCACGAGCGCAAGCCTCCGCGATACGCGCGGCCTGGTCCGAGCTATTTGTGCGCACGATAGCGACGAGTCCCGATTCGATGACCTTTCCTAGAACTTTCAGTTTCAGCATAGGGGTAATGGGAACTCTATTTCGGTACGCTTTCTGATTGAGCGGCAGAATTTTGTAGCTTCTGAAACTCCTGGGTTTCGTGTTCGGCTTCAGCAGTTTTTCCCTGCTTGCGGTAGAGCCCGGCCAGGGCGAAGTGCGTCTGCGCCGCCAGCGCGCTTTGCTTCTCGATCGAGAGAAGTCTGGTCCAGGCCTTTTCGGCAGCGGCGGAGTCGCCTGCAAGCGCTGCTGCCTTACCCAAAGAATATAGTGTTTCGGGCATATCTGCCTCCAGGCGATTGGAGCGTTCCAGTTCCGTCTTTGCCTCGCGGGCCTTACCCTGTTGCAGCAGCGCAGCGCCCAATCGATAAGCTGCCTCGGCGTTTCCTGGCTGGAGCTTGGTTTGGGCGCGAAACTCTTCTTCGGCTTTCGGCCACTGCCAAGAACCTGCATACACCAGGCCAAGTTCGAGGTGCAATTCCGGAGTATTGGGACGAAGCCGCAAGGCTTCGCGAAATTCTTTCTCGGCCTGGGGCATTTGCCGCAGCACAAAATAGTTCTCGGCCAAAGCCTGATGGGCACGCGCCGAATCTGGATACGCAGCCAGCAGCGTGTCAATCGACTGCTTCGATAACAGGCCGCTGGCCCGCCCAAGATAGTAAAGCAAGTCAGGATCGTTAGGATGCTTGGCCAGCGCCGCCTGCAAATTCGCAACCGCCTGCTGCAATTGCCCGCTACCGGTCTGCGCGATTCCCAACGCCGTTAGTTCCTGGACTTTCTCCAGGTGAGGAATCGCCTCGGCGTTGTAACCTTGCGCGAGCAGCGCGTATCCCAGCAACTGGTGCGCAGCCGCCAGATCCGGCGCCAGGTCGACGGCACGTTTTAGCGGCGCGAGTGCGGCTCCGTAATCCTGATTTTCCATATAAGCCTGGCCGAGATTTACGAACCCGTCGGGCAGCGTGGGCTCCAGTTCGGTTACCTTTCTGAATTCCGCGATCGCGACGTCAAAGTGTCGCTGTTTGTCCGCCTCTGTGCCTGCCTGCAGATGTCGCAGCACCTCGGGAGACGCAGATTGCCACGCCAGCCAAACTGCCAACAGGATGCGGATCACGGTTTCTCCGGTTCACGGACTTCCAGAAACTGGTCGGCGTGAACACCATTTAAATTCTGGCGCACGCCCGAAGGCCAGGCGATCTCTATTTTGGCAGTTTCGGCGGCGCCCAATCCGAAATGGAGCCGCTTGTCGCTGGAAGAAAGATAACTTCCCGCCGCGGTAGCGAACCGAGTTTGTCCGTTGACGCGCACGCGCGCTCCGAATCCGTCGCGGTTGCTGCGAGTGCCGCGGAGTGAAATCGTCAGCCAGTGCTGCTTGCCCCCGCGGTTGAAGAAAATCTGCGGAGTGCCGCCGAGCGAAGTCATCACCACGTCCTGCCACCCGTCATTGTTCAGATCGCCGAAAGCGGTTCCGCGTCCGGCCGCGGGGGCGGTGCTCCCGGAATCGGCGCGTTCGAATCTTCCCTCATGATTCATAGCCAGCATGGGCAGTTCCAGATAGTGAAGCGACGGGTCAATCTGCTCCACATTGTTCAACACATGTCCTTGGGCGACAAAAAGGTCTTTCCAGCCATCGTTGTCAAAATCTTCCAGGCCGACACCCCAGCCCGAGCTTCCGCTCGAGAGCACGCCGAGTCCGGTCGCGAGACTGCCGTAGCTGAAGGTGCCGTTGCCGTCATTATGGTAGACACCGTAAAGCTCTCTTGGAAGCTCGGTCACGATCACGTCGGGCCAGCCGTCGTTGTCATAGTCCTGAAAGACTACGCCCATGCCCGACAGTCGCCGGCCATCCTCCGACAGCGCCGCGCCGGCTTCGAGACCACGTTCGCTAAAAGTTCCATTGCCGTTGTTGTGATAGAGATACTGCTGCATGCCGTCGTTGGCGACGAATATATCAGTGAAGCCGTCCCCGTCGTAGTCCGCGAAGGCGACGCCCAGGGCACGCCCTTTCTTGGAAGAAATGCCAGCCTTCTGGCTGACGTCGGTAAATGTACCGTCTCCGTTGTTGTGATACAGAATGCTGGTGGTTGCAGGAAATTCTTCCGGTGGACAATAGGTTTGCCATTCCCCGCCACAGGTCTTGCTGTGTTTCGTGTCCCATTCCATGTAGCGAGTGACGAACAGATCCAGCTTGCCATCGTTGTCGTAATCGAAAAAGCCTGCTGACACAGACCAACCGCCCGCTGCTACTCCCGCCTTGGCAGTTACATCCGTGAATGTGCCTTCGCCGTTGTTGTGATAGAGAACATTTTTTCCGTAGCTCGTGACGTAGAGGTCGGGAAAGCCGTCATTATCGTAATCGCCGACGGCGACTCCCATGCCGTAGTTGCCGTCTCCAGCGTTTGCTAGGCCGGCTTGTTCGGTCACCTCGGTGAAGCTGCCATCCTTATTTTGCCGGTACAGACGGTTCCAGTAGCGCGGATTCTTGCGGTCGAAATTTTCGGGCGTTTGCATGGGACTGGTTACGCGTCCGCCATTCACCAGAAAAATGTCGAGCAACCCGTCATTGTTGTAATCGAGCAGGGCGGCTCCTCCGGGCATCGTCTCGATCAGATACTTTTGCGGCGTGGGGGAATTCTGCAAGACGAAATCCAACCCGCGAGGTTTCCTGATTTCGAAAAGGGACGCGGGCACCGCCGCGAGCCCCAAGAAGGCGCAAGCAATCAATAACGAAATGCAGGCACTGCGGCAAACGGCGGTTAGCAACTTGGGTTCTCTAGGCGGTTAGCATATCGCGCTCACGAACCGATTGCACGCACGGGCAAAACGGACTCGAACAAGGCCCGTGTACGTTACCGCGACTCACAATCACAAAACTTTACTTTTGTGTGCGTGTGTCACCTCGCCGAATAGTCGCATATGCCTGTAGGTAAACGATTACCGAACGGTTCGGCGAGAGATTTATTCTTGACAACGTTCTATGCGCTGTGACAAAACTCACTCCAGCTACACGTCATTCCAATATCCGGTCCCGGATGACCGGTTCATCACAGACTCACTGATCTGTGCACTTCGTGTGGGGGTGGGTAATGATTTCACGCAGATTCCTTTCGTTGGTTCTCTCGTTCGGCTTCTTCTTCTCAACCTGCTTGTTCGTACAGGGACAATCCACTTACGGATCGATCACGGGGTCGGTCACCGATCCCTCGGGGGCCGCGATCACCGATGCCCAGGTCACGTTGACCAATCTCGGAACAGCGGAAAAGCGCACCCAAGCGACAGGACCAGACGGCTTGTATTCGTTTGTGAACCT
>Ga0207127_10099_pt1 | contig 21640 bp, 14 predicted proteins | sample Alteio_BWMinHeat_17_FD_153574 | JGI IMG/M metagenome (GOLD analysis project Ga0207127, IMG submission 153574) | Enriched cells from forest soil in Barre Woods Harvard Forest LTER site, Petersham, Massachusetts, United States -... | ecosystem: Environmental > Terrestrial > Soil > Temperate forest >...
CCGTAATTAACGCCGCCGCACAAAGCGCGCCGCCTAAACAGCCGTCAGCTACAGTACCCGGACCGGCCGCGCCAGCAACTAAGGCCGCACCGGCAGACTCACAGAAGCCTGCCGACACGCAAAAACCCGCCGACCAGAAGGTTGACCGGGCAGCCTCTTATTACCACTTCTCTCTGGCCCACATGTATGAAGAGATGATGGCGATGTACGGTCGTTCTGAATATGCGACCAAGGCCATTGAAGAGTACCGCCTGGCGATTGATAACGATCCCTCGTCAGACTTTCTCAATACCGGACTGGCTGAGCTTTATTACCGCACCGGCCGCATTCGTGACGCCGTGCAGGAAGCCCAGGCCATGATCCAACGGGATCCCAATAATTTACAGGCGCACAAATTGCTCGGACGCATCTATCGCCGCTCGTTGGGAGACACGCAGGCGGGCGCACAGTCGCGCGAAATCCTGACTCTGGCGATCGGGGAGTATGAGGCGCTGGCAAGAATCGAACCCAAGAGCGCGGACAATCACCTCCTTCTGGGCCAGCTTTATATCCTGAATAAAGACCTGACCAAGGCGGAGGCGGAATTTAAGACCGCCATGACGCTTGATACCACCTCAGAAGAGGCCGTGACCAACCTGGCCTACCTTTACAACGAAGAGGGTGATAACGGAAAAGCCGCAGCCACCTTGAACGCCATTCCGGAAGCGCGGCGCACTTCACGCGTCTACGGGTCCCTCGGTTACACCTACGAACAGCAAAAAGACTACAAGAACGCGATCACGGCTTATCGCAAGGCCCTGCAAATGGATAAGGACAATCTGGAGGCCATGCGTGGCCTGGCCCAGAACCTTGCCAATGATAATCAGATAGAAGCCGCCCTGGAGCAATTCAAGGCCGTTCAGGACGCGGACCCGCAGGATGCCACCGCTTCCCTGCGCATTTCAGAAATTTATCGTCGCATGGGCAAGCTTGACCTGGCGATGCAGAACCTGAAGAAAGCCGAATCCCTGGTCCAGGATTCTCTCGAAGTCAGCTACAACGAAGCCATTATTCTTGAAGGCCAGGGCAAATACGACGAAGCGGCTCAGGTACTGCAAAAGCTGCTCACGCGGACAGCGCAGGCCGATGGCAATTACAGCCAGCGTGATCGCAACAATCGCGCACTGTTCCTGGAGCGCCTGGGCAACATCTATCGCGAAGAGAACAGACCTTTGCTGGCGTTGGAGACCTTCCGCAAGATGGTTGACCTTGGCGGCGATGAATCATCTCGCGGCTATCAGGAAATCATCGACACGTATCGCGAACAGAAGCAGTGGCCTGAAGCCAGCAAAGCGGCACAGGAAGCGGTCAAGAAGCTGCCGAAAGACAAAAACCTGAAGCTGGCCCTGGCGGTACAGCTGGCCGATGAGGGCAAGGGCGATGAAGCCATCGCGCTGGCCAAGTCCACGCTGAAAAACGCGAACGGCACGGAAGATCGCGAAGGCTACCTGCAACTGGAACAGCTTTACGCCCGCCTCAGGCGCTGGAAAGACGCTGAAGAAGCATTGGCCCAGGCTGACAAGCTTTCAAGCCGTGGCGATGAAAAAGAAGTGGTTCAGTTTGCTTACGGCGCGCTCTACGAACGCCAGAAGAAATATGAACAGGCGGAGCAGGCATTCCGGCAGGTTTTGCAGATCAATCCCACCAACAGTATGGCCTTGAATTATCTGGGCTACATGCTGGCTGACCGCAACCTGCATCTGGAAGAAGCGCTCACCCTCATTAAACATGCGGTGGAACTTGATCCGCAGAACGGGGCCTATCTGGATTCACTCGGCTGGGCTTACTTCCGTCTGGGCAATTACGATCAGGCTGAAGAGAACCTGCGCCGTGCCGCAGACAAGACTCCCGCGGACGCCACCGTGCAAGACCACATCGCTGAGCTTTATTCCAAGACCGGCAAGCTTAAACTGGCAGCCATGCACTGGGAACGCGCGTTGGCAGAATGGAACCGTTCCGTACCGGCAGACGTTGATCAATCGGACGTGGCCCGCGTGCAGAAGAAGCTGGAAAGCGCCAAAGTAAAGCTGGCTCAGCAATCGCCCAAACAATAAGCTCATAACCCAACATCAATTTGAGCCCGTCGAATCCCGACGGGCTTTTTGTTTCCAGGGCGAGAGACGTCTTACCGATAAAAACCTTCAAAATCGCTGGATATTCTACGCACTTCACGCGCAGCATGCGGCTGTAACCGCGATGGATAAAAGAGTCGACACAGACCTTTACAACCCCGACACTCTTCCGGTCCGCGATGCTCAGAGCGCCATAGGCGCGACATTATGTAGCCCAGCGAGTTCCCGAGTTCCGCAGCGCGGAACGAAGGGATAAGCGCTGGGTGGAAGCAAAAGGAGGAAACTTCCTTCCGGCCGGAGGCCCGTCGCGCAGCGACAGCGAAGCGACAATAAAAAAGCGGAAGCTTGGTCAGTATTGCAAATGATTTCCGGGCACCGGCACTTGGCTGATCAGCTACACTTATCAAGTGCAGGCTTACGCTCTCACGCAGGAAAAAAGCCGGGGACGTCGCTATCCCGAGCCTGGTCATGCCTATCGCACGGACTTTCAGCGCGACCGTGATCGAGTAGTCCATTCGCGGTCCTTCCGTCGCCTGGAAAATAAGACGCAGGTTTTCACCCGCCGATACTCTGATCATTTTCGCAACCGGCTCACCCACACCATTGAAGTTGCTCAGATATCGCGCACCATTGCTGCAGAGCTGGGATTAAATGAAGACCTGGTTGAGGCGCTGGCCCTGGTCCATGATGTGGGGCATCCGCCCTTTGGCCACTCCGGCGAGAAAGCCCTGGATGCCATCATGCGCCGGCATGGTGACCTGTTTGATCACAATCTGCATGCATTGCGGATTGTTGAAAAATTCGAGCAGCGCTACGCGGATTTTCCCGGAATGAACCTGACCTTTGAAGTCCGCGAAGGCATCGTGAAGCACTCCCGGGATTACTCTCCCGCCGAATTTCCTCAACTTGCGGAATACCTTCTGGACCAACGGCCTCCGCTTGAAGCGCAGCTCATCGACCTTACCGATGAGATTGCCTACAGTACCGCGGATCTGGATGACGGCGTGGAAGCGCTCATCCTTACGCGTGAACAGGTCCGGGAAAGCGTGCCGATTTTTGCCCGCTCATATAACGAAGTGGAGCAACGGTATCCTCAGGCGTCAGAGAAGTTGAAGTTCAATGAAGCCTTGAAGCGTGTGCTCGATCGTATGGTCAGCGATCTGATCGACAACACGCGCGCCAGAATTCGGGCCGCAGGAGTTGAAACCGTGGACGATGTACGTCACCACAAACAGCGGTTGTTCGCCTTCAGTCCTGATATCGACGCCGACCGACGGCACCTCAAGGACTTCCTTTATAAGAATTTGTATTACAGTCCCGGCTTACTGGGCGACAAAGCTACCGCCGAACAGACCATCACTGAGCTATTTCAATTTTTCCTTTCATCGCCCGGTGATCTTCCCGGCGGATACCATGAGAAGAGTGAGCAGGAACCATTGCACCGAGTGGTGTGCGATTACATCGCTGGCATGACGGATAGCTATGTGCAGCAACAACACCGGAAGTTTCTGCGCCACGTGGACGCCAGCCAATAGTTACTTTCTGGTTATGCTTACATCCGCTTCCTCGTTTTTCAGGGTAACGCCCTATTTTGCTCGCCGTGCCCGAGCAAAATTTACATGACAGCTCCAGTCCAGCTCTCCTGCCTCGTCTGTAAGCTGCTGAAAATAAAGCAACAAAAACGACTAAAAGAAGGCAGGAGTTTGGCATTCAGAATGTAATAGTCAAGGCGTAGCGTTATGCGCCTCGGGGGTCGGCTTGCAATGTTTCAGAGCTGCCCCGAAAGCAAACATGAACCCCCGGTTCGGAGGAATTTCAGCAATGAAGAAGTCATATCTCTTGTCCCTTTCGCTGGCAGCTGCTTTGGCAGTTCCCGCTCTCGCTCAGCAAACCCAGCAGAATAATCAGACGAGCAATACCCAGGCAAGCACCACACAGAATCAGCAGCCGGCCGACACAACCGAGGCGGCAACCGGCAAACAGCCTTTGACGTACGAGCGCCACGAGGGTTTCTGGGGACACATGAACCCCTTTGCCCGCAAAAAATATGTCAACAAGCAGCTGGACCCCGTCCGCGGACGCGTCAATGAGCTGGATGAACTCACAGCCAAGAACGCTAAGATGATTGCTGACGTTGACGGTCGCGCCACGGAAGGCATCCGCCAGGCGATGAGCAAGGCCAATGACGCTGATACGCATGCGCTGGACGCAGGCAATCGCGCCAATCAGGCCCAGCAGACGGCCCAGACCGCCCACACCCGCATCACCGGCGTGGAAACGACCGTAAGCAAGCTTGACCAGTATCAGCCGGTTACACAGGCGGAAATTCGCTTCAAGGTCGGCCAGTCCGCTTTGAGCCCCAACGCCAAGGAAGCCCTCGACCAGATGGCGACCTCACTGAAGGGTCAAAAAGGTTTTGTAGTTGAAGTTCAGGGATTCTCACCCGGCAACGGCAGCGTGGCCATTGAGAACTCACGTGAAATGGCCCAGATGGTGGTCCGTTATCTCGTGCTGAACCACAATGTTCCTCTCTATCGCATTTACACCGTGGGTATGGGCAATGCTCCTCTTCAATCGGAAGATGGCAAACCCAAGCGCGCCCGTGGTGGCCGCGTTGAAATCAGCCTGCTGAAGAACAGCCTGGGCGATTTGAATGCCACGAACAATGATGCGAATCCGCAGGCTGCCCCGGCAACTCAGACTACGCCGCCTGCCGATAAACCACAGAATCCTCCGCAGCAGTAACGCAGACGATTACATCCTCTCTACTCAATGACCAAACCTTCTCCCTCCTGCTTCACCGCAGGAGGGAATTTTTTTGCGCTATAAAAAGTCAGTCAAACCATCCGCTCCGATAAGCCACCCACCAGCAGCCCACAGCCAGCGGCAACGTAAGCGCCAGGTTCCAGTAAATCGGCAAGGTCACATCTCCAATCAAGCCAAGCACGATGAAGAGCAGCCAGAAAACTTTTTTCTGCATGAGGTCGCCTTCAACAAGAGTACGTGAGCCGCATGCCCGCCTTGCGTTTTTCTTTTACTACAGGTTCCACGCCGGCGCTCGTGGCCCACGCTGGATTTTCCGAGGAATGTCATTTAGTCTTCTCTGCCCGGCATATATCGCAAACGAAGGAACCTAAATGAAATTTTGCTTCGTCCTGATTTTTAGTTTCTGTCTTGCTCTCGGTGCGTCTGCGCAAAACACTCCTCCCTCATCACTCTCGGATGACCTTCGCGCTCTGGTGGAAATTCCCGGAGTACCTGGCTATGAGCAGCAGGTGGCTGCGAAGATCGCCGAACGCGTCAAAGCGATCTCGCCGTCGCTCAAGGTCGTCACCGACGAACAAAGCAACGTGACTGTCACGCTGGGGTCCGGCGCACCGCATCGCCTGATCGCCGCCCCCATGGACGAACCTGGCTACGTGGTCAGCGGAATTACTCCGGAAGGCTATCTGACGATCCAGCGCCTGCCCCAGGGCGGCAATCTGCCTCTGTTTAATGAACTCTACGCTGCGCAACCGGTAAAGATCGGCACTTCAAAAGGTGCGTGGATCAATGGTGCGGTGGCCGGTGTATCGATTCACCTCCAGCCGCAGCGCCAGCATCCTCCCAGCCCTGCCGATCTGGACAACATGTTCATTGACGTGGGCGCCACCTCTGCGGCGGAAGCCCGTGCCGGCGGAGCCGACGTGCTCAGTCCGCTGGCGATTGACCGTAAACTTTATGCGATGGGCTCAGGTCGGTTCACTGCACCTGCCGTTGGCGACCGTTTTGGCGACGCCGCGTTGCTCGAAGTTCTTCGCCACACAGATCCGGCGAAGATCAAAGGCACGGTGACATTCGCCTTCGTGGCCCAGCAATGGCTGGGAGCGCGCGGCCTCCAGCGTCTTATCTACCATCTGAAACCTGACGAGTTGATTTTCGTTGGGCGTCTCATGCGCGCGGCTGCACCGCCGCCCTCTGCCCAGCGAGGACCAGCGAACGCCGGCGAGGCTGCTCCGGGCTTCAAAGAACCCACCGGCAGCGGCGTGCTTATCGCTTCGGAAAAACCAGACGCAGATGCCAGTGGACTTGCGGCAGACTTGAAGCAGTTGGCTTCACAATCCAGCATCGCGCTTAAGCCTGACTTTTCCGCCCCGCTATTCCCCCGCGGCGGATATATGTTCCAGCCGGCACTCCCTGCCCGGACCGTGCAACTTGCCGTCGCCACGCAATTTCCCTCGACGCCCGGCGAAGTGATTGATGGTCACGACGTTACTTCTCTCATCGCTTTGCTGGAAACCTATCTGACCGGTTCGGCACAAAAAGCTGACCTGCCGGAAGCCAAGCCAATCTCTGAGCCAACGCATACTCACCCTCAGTCTGCTCCATCCGTTGAATCCACGATTCAGAACTTCATCGAAACCTATGGCGTCAGCGGCGGACATGAAGCCAACATGCGCCAGACCGTTACCACTCTTCTTCCCTCATGGGCCAAACCTCAGACTGACAACGCCGGTAACCTCGTCCTCCACTGGACCGCCCCCGCCGGAAGTAAGTCGCCCAAAATCGCCGTGGTGGCGCACATGGATGAGATCGGCTATGAAGTTCACTCCATTCTGCCTGATGGCCGCCTCGAGCTGGAAACGAAAGGCGGCGGCGTGCTGGCTTATTTCCTCGGCCATGCCGGGTTGGTGCACTCCGCCAACGGAATTCATCCCGGCGTGGTTGAGCTTCCTGAAGGCTGGGACAAGCAGGACTTTCAATGGCCCCGTGGTCCGCGGGCCATGTTCCACATGAACATCGGCGCGCACACACCCGATCAGGCCGCTCAGATGGGCGTGAAGCAAGGCGACTTTGTCACGATTCCCAAACAATATCGCAAGCTGATGGGGAATCGAGCCAGCGCGCGCGCTTTTGATGATCGCGTAGGCTGCGCTGCTCTTGTGGCGGCTACCTGGGCGCTCGGGCAGAAGCTGGACCGCGACGTAACTTTTATCTGGTCAACCAGTGAAGAACTCGGCCTCGAGGGTGCTGCTGCCGCGGCTAAGAACATGGACGCGGCAGGCCGCACGCCCGATTATGTCTTTGCCGTTGACACCTTTGTCAGCGCCGATTCGCCCCTGGAGTCTCCTCGCTTCGGTGATGCGATCCTCGGCAAAGGCTTCGTCGTCCGCGCCATCGATAACTCCAACGTGGTCCCACACAATCAGGTGAAAAAGGTGCTTTCCCTGGCAGGGTCCGCGAACGCTCCTGCACAATACGGCGTGACCGGTGGAGGCAATGATGGCGCAGCTTCTCTGGTCTACGGCGCTACCGATGTTGCGCTGGGCTGGCCGCTGCGTTATTCGCACTCACCTGCGGAAGTGATCGACGTGCGTGATCTGGATGCCCTGGGCAAGATCATCACCGCAATCTCACGTAGCTGGTAACACGCCTCTGGTAACCACGCAGTTCGAAACAAAAGATAGAAAGATAAAAGACAAATGAGAGTGGATTGCCGCCGGGGCAGTCCACTTTCCCCTTCCCTTTTCCATGGCGCGATTTTCACCGGTCTTTCCCTTGTAAGCCGGCTAAGTAACAATTTCGCAGTCTTGATTTGAAACGAGGTCGCAGCCTGCGCACACTTTCCATTAACCGGTTCCGGGCAGAAATATGCGCGATTCGCCAAAGCTATGTTCCCGGAAAATAGTGCAACCTTCTCTGGGCTCGGGAATCTTTACTTATGAAGAAAAGTTAAGAACCATTTGCCTTGCGTTTACGTACTAAACTCAGAACAGAGTTTTGCAGGAGTGATACCAGGATCATGTTTGGCCGTAAAAACAAAAGATTACACGAGCAAGATGCTGAATTCGCATCCCGTTCCGACTTCGAAAAGATCTTCACCGAAGATATGCACGGATTGCATCTGCTTGCGCTTCTTCTTACGGCTGATCAGGAGCTGGCAGAGCAGTCGTTTGTTGCCGGTTTAGAAGACAGCATTCACGGCAATCCGGTATTTCGGCAGTGGGCACGCTCGTGGAGCAAACGGGCGATCATCAAGAACGCGATCAAGTTGGTTTCTCCGGTTTCCGGCCAAAATCTGACCGCTGAGAATGGTGTCACCGCCGAATCGCTCCCGGCAGGAACCGGTGATTCCCAGGCCGATGCGCTCATTGGCTGCGTCACGCGTCTGGAACCGCTGCAACGTTTCGTGTTTGTCATGGCAGTGCTGGAAGGATATTCCACCGCTGAATGTGCGACCCTGCTGGCCTGCACTCCGCAGCAGATCCTGGCTGCCAAGGCTGAGGTCTTGCGCCACATGGGCAGCAAACCATGCTCACAGATATCTGTGCCGGCAAAATACGGTATTCTTGCGCCCGCTCTGTTCTCTCGCGCGCAGATCGCTTAGGGTTTGAAAATAAGCCGTTCTGTTCTATTTCTTAGATAACCGTTCGTCCCATCAGCCGTCCATTCAACGTGCTGCGTAAGCTCATTCTCAAAGTACACCTTTATATCGCCATGACTGCGGGAGCCGTCATCATCCTCTTGGGGGTTACTGGCAGCATCATGGCTTTTGAGCCTGAGATTGACCGTCTACTGCACTGGGACTATTACTACACCAGTTCCGGCGGCCCCAGGCTGTCTCTCGCTGATCTGACCGGGATCGTCACCGGCGCATTTCCCAACGAGCTCATCACCGCATATACCGTTTCCGACTCGCCCAATGATGCCTGGCAGGTCTGGCTGGAAAAAAGTGGCAGGGTTTACTTGAACCCCTATAGCGGACAGATTCTTGGCGTCCGTCCCGACGAGCCTGACTTCCTTTCTTACGTTCATCAACTTCATCTTCGCCTGTTGTTGCGCCATAGCGGCGATCCCGGAGCTGTCATCGTAAGCTGCTCAAGTGTCGCCCTGTTCCTCCTGTCACTCTCCGGCTTTTATCTCTGGTGGCCGGTTAAACGCTTCACCATCAAGCGTGGCTCTGCGGCGCGCCGTTGGTGGTTTGACCTGCACAATGCCGTCGGGATTTTTTCGCTGCTCTTCCTGGTGGTCCTTTCCGGCACCGGAATTCTTATCGGATTTGAAAAGATCAGCGTTCCCATGTTCTACAGGATTACGGGGTCGAGCCCCGCACGGCCACCCAAACCCCCGCTGCCTCCGGCAAAGTCAACACCCATCTCTGCCGATCAGGCGTTGGCAATCGCTCGTGCCGCCATCTCCGGTGCTGCGCCTTTTATGGTTGAAGTCCCCGAACCCACCGAAGCCTATATCGTGCGCATGCGTTTTCCTGAGGACCGCACACCTGGTGGACGCAGCCGCGTGATGGTTGACCAATATTCAGGCAGCGTTCTCTTCGTCGAGAACTCTCGCACCGCGCCCGGCGGACGGCGACTCACTACCATCAACCGCGCCATCCATACCGGAGATGTCTTTGGATTGCCCAGCAAATTCCTGATGTCGGTGGCCAGCCTCACGGCTGCCCTCCAGATGGTCAGTGGAGTTTCGCTCTGGTGGAAACGTTCGCGTCAGGCTTCCCGCCAATCTTCAAACACCGTGACTGCCGCTACGTCTTAACCGGTTTTGGAGCGAAGCGACATTAGGTTTCTTAAACAAGGGCTCGCGCCGTCCACGCGCGCCGAGCCCGCTGCAACAGGAGCCCCTGAGTAAGTGCGACCAGGATGAACACTCTTCTGCGGTTTGGAGCGAACGACACAAGGTTACTTAAACAAGGGCTCGCGCCGTCCACGCGCGCCGAGCCCGCTGCAACAGGAGCCCGCCGGTGCCACCAGGATGAACACTCTTCTGCGGTTTGGAGCGAAGCGACAAAAATAACTGATACAATGGCTTTGCATCACGTCGCGTCCTCACGGAGAGATGGCCGAGTGGCTGAAGGCGGCGGTTTGCTAAACCGTTATAGGGGCTAACACCTCTATCGGGGGTTCGAATCCCCCTCTCTCCGCCAGCACTAACTCCTTTACTCCCTCGAGACTAAAAACAAACACGTTCCCGGAATCGTCGAGAGTAGCGTTTTTGCATATTGAACGACTCCGAACGCAGTTCTGCGTATCATTCTTTACGTGCAGAGCTTCGTCATTGCGGCTAGTCGTAAAGTTCGCAGGACAACTGAATTAATTCGCGGCGCTCAGGCAGCAGCGCGAAGATTGTCGGCGGAGGCCCGGGCAAGTGCAGCGTCAACCACCGCGTACTCGGCTTGATCGAGGACGTACACGGCCAGGGCGATGGCATCTGCTGCATCATCTTCCGCCGCCTGCGCTCGACGTTCGGCCCTGTTCAGGTCCCGCTCGGCCTTGCGTTCCTCGATCTTCGTGCGTGCACCCGCCAGCTGCTTGTCGATTCGATTTCTGATATCGGCCCATCCCGAGCGGATGTTTTCCTTAGCCTCGGCGGCGGATGCTTCGATCTTCAGCCCGGTGGATTTCACATCTGATTCAAGTTGATTGCGGCGACGCTCGAGTTCCGCCTGGTTCTTTTCGCGCAGAGCAGTCGCGGAATTTTCGATTTTCTTAGCGCGTTGGGATAGGTCCTGAAGCTGTTCCGATAGTGGTTTCATGAGAATTCCTTTCTTGTGTGTGGCTGCCGTAAGTCGCTCCTGCAACCGTTAGCACGGCAAAATGTCGGAGATGCAAGCAGCGTCATTTGAGATGGCTTCGAACCGGATCGTCGGAAATTGATGCCATGCATTTGAGGGTTGCGACTGAATCTCGCATGTGGTCTTCCGCGAGATTCGTTCAGGACCAAAGGGTGGGTTGTAAATCAGCTTAGTTGCTGATCAGATTAAGTAATTGGCCAATTTGCATCGGGTAATTGAAACCCATCGAAAAAAGAGAGGTACCCGGATCTCTGCCGTCCATCCATATTTTGTTGAGTGGACTCAACAAGTACGGCTTGCCGCCATTCAGCGTCCGGGATGGTACTCCCGTTCCGTGTGTCCCTTGAGTTGTTCGCGATAGAAGTAAACATCGCGCAAGTCGCCCTTGGTGTACCGTAGAGCCTCATCATTGAAATGATGGGACGCAGTTTGACCACTCTCACCGCCGGCCGTAACAGCTTTAGCGCGCACGCGTTCCCCAAACTCAACCACGGCGACAAAGCTGTTTCCGCTGGTGCCGTACCATTTCTTTGTGCCGGGATACGCACGGGCCCCAAATGAAGCAAGCGATCCCCAGATGCCCGAAGTGAAACCGACAGGGATACTCGCACCAGCGTCATTGAATGTCGGCGCAATATCGTCGTTCAGCCGCTGGAAGCGATTGATATCTCCCCAGGAGGTTTTCCATGTTCCGAAAGATTCCTGGAGCTTGTCGGAAGCAGCGGCCAAAGACTGTAACAGCATTTCCGGCGAAGCCTTACTGGCAATGTAATCTTCTATTGAAACGCCCGCCTTCTTAGCGTCTCCGCGCACCTGATGCTGAATGTCCTCTGCCCAGAATACGGCCAGAGAAGTGGGGATAGACGTAACGCCCCAACGATGGTCCCAGGCACGCAGCGCTGCCACTTGTTCTGAGACTTTGTCCTTCATCGGGCTTGAAGATGGAGCATCATCCCAGGCCTTGAGCAATGCCGGCAAAGGCTTGTCAAACCACGTGAGATAACTGTCGTAGGCCGCGGCGATGAGAGAATCGAGCGTAAAATCCTTTTTGTTTTCCAGCACCTTAATTGCATGCAGTCCACGTGCGGACTCGCCTCCCATCTCAACATAAGCCGGGAAGTCCTCTTTCTTGGGACTGCTTGGCCCGGATGAAGACCACGGCCAGTTGTTGGAATTGTAAAGCCAGCCACTCTTTGGATTCAGCAGATGGGGCGTCTCGTCCACCGGAAGAAGTCCCTGCCACTCCGTCTCCGGATTGCTGCCATCGACCGGCTTGGTGAAATCGAACTTCGTGTTACGCCTGGGAATGAAGTTTCCATGGAAGTAGGCTATATCGCCATCCGCGTCTGCAAGGATCGTGTTGTTTGAGGAGTTGGCTTTTAATTCCATTACCTCGCGATACGATTGATAATCCCTGGCTTTGGTGCGAAGAAAGGATTCTGTTAATGCCTTGATTGGCTCCTGCATCAGTCGAATGCTCACCCACTGGCCGCCCTCTTCGCGGATGATGGGACCATGGTGGGTCCAGTAAGCTGTAAAAGTCTTGTGAGCCATTCCCTGGCCGGCCTTGTAACTCACTGTAATTTCCCTGGAGAGGAGCGGCCGTTCTTCCTTGCCGTACTTGTAATAGTAATGATTATCTTTCTTCGTTACCGTTTCCAGATATTCATCCACCGCGTCTACCCCGCTGGAAGTATGCATCCAGCCGATGCGCGGGTTAAATCCCTGGTAGATGAAAAACTGGCCCCAGGTCGACGCGCCGTAAGCGTCCAGCCCTTCCTCGCTCACCATCTGTAACTCGGAGCGAAAAAAGAACGAGGTATGCGGGTTGATGAGTAACAGCGCATGATGATCAGCAGTGTTTGCGGGAGCGATGGCCATCCCGTTGGATCCTGTGGGCTCCGCCATTTCATCAGCAATCTCAGGATCGGAGATGCGTGCCACATGTATACCCGGGCCTTTGCCATAAAAATCTTCCAGCTGATTGAGATTCACTCGTTCAATGTCCCCTCCAATGCTTCCTTCAGTGAATGAGAGGGCCATCCAGGGTTCGAACCGGGTGATGACCCGCGGTTTCACCTCCGGGTGCTTATAGAGGTAGTAGTTCAGCGCATCCGCCCAGGCGTTCATCAGCTTTTTCAACCACTCGGGGCTTTTCGCATATTGCGTCTTCAACGAATCAGGGTCAATGAAGAGCTTCATGCGGAGGTCCTGATAAATTTTCGATTCTCCTTCGGCCTCAGCAAGGCGTCCCATGGCGTTGATATAGTTCGTCTCGACGCGATTGAAATCATCCTCAGCTTGCGCATACATCGCGCCAAAAACCGTGTCTGCGTCTGTTTTTCCATAGACGTGCGCGATTCCCCAATCATCACGAATGATGGAGACACTGTCTGCTTGATGCTCCCAACGCGCAATTTCTCCACCTTGCATGCCGGAAGCACAAGCACTGGGCACAGCGGCAAGAACAATAATGACGGTCAGAATCAGCAGCTCTGTTCTTACACGGGCCCTCTCGGTCATGAGCAAGTTCCTTTGTGGCAATGAAATGTGAGGCGAACGGTTTTGCTCGAACATCTTACCAAAGCGGAGGGACGTATAAGCGACTCAGGAAACTCACAGCGAACACCACGGAGACGAATACCGGTCTCCCACCTCAGGAAGTTTCGCCTGTCGTAAAACCCGACATTCCCCTTATGCAGTACCCAGGGAATCGAAGCCGTAGGAGTCAAGGGCGTCGCGCAAGGTCACGATGCCCTCGAGTTTGCGAACGTTGGCGCGACTCACGACCGGTATAAGATCCAGGCGCGCGGCGCTCATCCGTTCCAGCGCGACGTGCAACGCGTGGTCCACGTGGAGGTGGGGAAACTCCGTGAGGTCCAATAGTTCGGATAATTGCCGCTCCGGTGTTTCCTTGTTTTCGTCTACAACGTTTTCGTCTACAACGCTTTCTTGCGCAACGGCTTGCATCAGAACTGAGCGACGCAAGACCCCTACTACTCCTTCTTCATCTGTCACAATCCACGAACCTGATGTACTCGAGCGAGTTTGTTCCACGGCTTGGCGCAGTGTCATGCTGGATTGCAGAAGTTCTGCGGGCGCTCTCATCACTCGTGACACTCTGCGCTGCCCCAACTCGGCACGCCCGCCAGACGATGGCAGGTGGATGCCGTCCTGCCGGGCCAGTGCTTCGTAAATCGGCTCGTGCTGCAACCGCGACGCAATGAAAAAACTGATGAGATTGGAGATCATCAGAGGAACAATGACAGCGTAATCACGGGTCATTTCGAAGATCATGAGCACTGAAGTCATGGGTGCGCGCACGATCCCGGCAAAGACCGTTCCCATGCCCACCAGGGCATAGGCTCCCGAATTTGCTGTGGAACCTGGCAGGAAATGGTGGGCGATCCCGCCCGTCATGCCTCCCAGCATCGCTCCCAGAAACAGGCTCGGTCCAAAGATTCCTCCCGCGTTACCGGAAGCATAGCTGGTGATAATCGCGAAAAATTTTAGAGCCAGCAGAATCAGCATCAGCCGGAGCGCCATTTGTCCATTCAAAGCCTGACCCACGTAGGCGTACCCAACGCCCAGCACCTGAGGAACAAACCAGCCCATCATGCCCACCACAATGCCCCCGGTCACCGGATGCCACCAGCGCGTTGCGCGCGGAAGAGCCAGGAAAAAACGGCGTACTTTCAGGAGCATGCTGGAGAATCCCGCGGAAAGAACGCCTCCGGCAACGCCCAGGATGACGTAAATCCCAAATTCGCCGGGACTCGCCAGCTGATACTGCGGCACGTCAAACAACGGATGGTTGCCCAGCAGCGAACGCAGGACACCCCAGGAAACGGCCGATGCCAACACCACCGATCCCAGAATCGGAGCGTGGAGATCACCCATCACCTCTTCTAGCGAAAACAACACAGCGGCAAGAGGAGTATTGAAAGCCGCGGCGATCGCGGCGGCGGTTCCTACCGGGATCAGGGCCTTTACCTTCTCCGGGCGCAACCCCAGGGCTCGGCCCAGTACAGAGGCGATCCCGGCGCCGACCTGCACGGCCGGGCCCTCGCGTCCAAGAGGAATTCCGCTGGCCAGCGTGGCAGATGTGCAAAAGAACTTGCCCAGCACTGTACTGAGGGTGATGCGTCCGTCACGCGCGAACAACGCCGCCTTGGTCTGCGGAACTCCGCTGCCTCTGGCATCAGGAAAATAGCGAAAGAGCAGATAGCCAATCCCCAGTGAGCCTGCTATCGGCAGCGCCAGCCGGCGCCACCTCTCTCCGCCCGGCGGATACATGCGCATGCCTGCCCGCTCTGTAAGCAGAATGAACGCCACAACACTCAGGCCGACCAGGGCGCCGATAATCAGCGTGAGAATCAGAAATACCTGGTCTTCACGCCGTTCCAGCAGAGACATCCATCGTTTGCCCGGCGCATTCCACCATCTTGCGCGCGTCATCGCGTTGGGCTCCATCGGATCATAAGTGTCGTAATGCGATTCGTCTCGCTATCAACATCCTACCAAAGCGAGGGAGGGCGCGACTGTGATGTTCGCGGCGGGCGGTGCGCCTTCGTTCCGAAGGTGGGGAGATGACCGAGTGGCTGAAGGCAGGGAATTGCTAAACCATATAGCGGCTAAGACGTCTACGAGAGTTCGCAATCCTGTCGATCCACCAGACCCTGAAATTCCTTCCTGCGGCGCACCTTCTCGAAGCGCTAGGTTTTCTTCACTGCAGCCCGATTTCCTCTTCGTCCTCCTGGCTCAAGTAATCAAAGTCCCAAACGCGACTCAGATCCCAGTCCTCAAGCGAAAACTCAGACTCAGATTCCACACTGATGTCCAGTAGTTCAATACCAGCACATTTTCCTAGTAGCATTGAAATTTCACTCAAAGCGCCAATCGCTTGCATCTCACGTTCCTTATCAACAGCCGCTGCGGTAGGGACAATTATCCTGATCGAGATTTCATACGGCTCGTTGTCCGGCAATTCAGACTCAGACCCAAAAAACGTTACGAAGATTCCAGTAATGTCCTTACCTTTGGCCGCGAGAACCTTTCGAATTTTCTTGTTGATAGCGTCGGGAATCCGCTTGTTGAAAGCAGTTGGAAATGCAGAACGTGTATAGCGTTTTGCGAGCCAACGAGCGATTGTTCGGATGTCATTCTTGGAGAACTGACAATTCAGATCTGGTGCTCCAGATTCCAGCCGAACACGCGCCATTGAATACCTATCGTGGACTCTGATCTGAAACAGTTGTTTGCGACCGGGAACTTCGCCCCATAGTTGAAGGAATCGAGGATTTTTGCCTCTGGTTAGGTTTCCATCTTCATCGGGAGTAATCTGTGGCTTAGCGACCACGAATTCAACATATGGCTCTGCATCATATGAGACTTGGACCACATCGCAATCATGAGAAACGACAATCAGCTTGTCTTCTTGCGTCACGTGCGAAGGAAGGCTTCCTTCAGGAATCAGTTCCCTTGGTATTACCGATCCCTGTCGCCACGCTGATTCGTGTAATGTCGAACGAGTCCCCAAGTACTCCCCTCACCGCCGGCTACCGGTCCTCCTAATTGCCAAGGAAGGTATCATCGGACCACTTCTGCGTGCCTCTTGAGACCGGCTTCAAACCGCGACTGCGAGCCATCTCGGAAATACTTTGACGATTCGAGGCAGAGGACATAGACGACCTGATTTGCTCAAATGCTTTATAGATGTTAGTCAGGTCCAAATCCTCTTCTGAAAGCTGATTAAATAACGTTGATCCATCCGAAGTTAAAGTTTTCAGGAATGGCCCAACCGGCCGGTCGGATCGAGCGCGCCAGTCGCGCCCAATCGAGTAAAGACTTTGAATCCTCGCAAGGTTGGGCCCGTGCGGCTCAGACTCGCCCCTCAGCCAAGCATAAACCGTTGGCCTTGCTACGCGTAGTGTTGTTGCTAAATCAGAAATGTTCAAAGAGAGATAGCGGCGAATCGCAATGATCTGTTCCTGTGGCAACAGGAGACTCTCGTCGGCAAGACGAGCGCGAGCTCCATTATTAATCTTGATCGTGATGCCACTGGTTTGTGAGATCACCTGTCGCGGTGCCGGGCTTGCAATTTCCCCTGTACCAATCGTGACTATCCCTAGAGCCGCTGCAAGCAACATGTCGTTCCAGTTTTTTGCGGGAGCAAGAGCTAGGGGTGGCATGCTCGATCCGGTTTGAGAGGAACTGATGCTAACAAAGTCGTAACCCGTTTTATGCATTTTTCTCCTCATTTCCCCACAACTCTAGCGCTTTACTAGTCACAGAATTTCGAAAAGCTTGGTCAATGCCATCGTGCAGCTCTCCAAGCTTAGACACTATGGTGTCAACGTCAAAATCCAGAGAACCTTCAATAAAATGATCGAAATCCAATAGCGTCGCAATTTCTTTTGGTTGAAGTTGTATCGACACAGACATGGACGATGGAATGACGTTCAGCGGAACTGAGTTCTCAGACTGAGACCACCGTACAACCAAGCTACCTAGGGGCGTGACACCGAGAGATTCGGATCTAGAGATCCAATTTTTTATGCCCAAATCTTTAGTTTCGATGCCGAGCAATCCAGGTTTCAAATAGTCGGCAAAACTCTCCTTGTCCTTCAACCTTACAACGTCGATGTATCTCAGTCCGATCCGCTCTACCAAATCGATATTGACCACAGAGTTTATGGTCTTCAGTGCGACGCCCACTGAATTCTCGAATGTTTCAAAATCGCTGTATGTGGTCGTTTGAATAATCAAAGAGCTCGGACTTAGGATGATCCCGAGCGAGTTGTCCCTGTTCAGAAACTCGAAACGATCAGTGGTGCTTAGGCGTGGAGGACCATCTTGTTGGAGCATCAGTTCTTGCAACTGCCCTTTTACGAACCGAGGGAATCCATTATGACGGAATTGCTCCTGAATATCTGGTACGAACTTCTCCATTGACATTACGGCAGAGAATTTAACCTCTGCTACAACGCATATCAAAGGAGGGCGCTTGAGTCGCAGAGCGGGTAGGGAACGCTTCACTCTTAAACTTTACACAAAACATTACACTTCCGCAAGAGAACTTTAACTGTTGGTCAGTTTCTTCTGGTTACGCTAAACTTTCGCCTTTCTTGTCGCGCTTTTTTAAGCAGCTCGTTACATCTGCGGCGGCGCCATCCGCAGCAATACCTCTGTCCCTTCCGCGAGTTTGAAGTTCTTCTTCTTTGCGTTCAACACCGTAGTCGCCGGACGCTTGTCCAGGATCCAATTCAGTTTGAGACCGTCGATCCCGATCGCGCCACTTGAATCTTCCTGGAGGTTCGACTTCGCATCCGTCTTGCCTTTCAGGATCGCAGTTTGCACCGTCGCGCCTGAACTTGCTACTGAAGTAACGCTGGCGTTGCCAGTCCGTTGGGTCGCCTCAGAGGAGCGGTTCATTCCGTAGAGCGGATCGTCGGTCATATCGCCTGGCGGAGTCGCCACCGCTGCAATGATTCCTATAAGAGGGACTTCTTGGCCAGGAGCCGGCGTCGCCTTGTCAAGCACGATTGAAACCGTATTGCCGTCCTTTGCGTCAACCACCGTGGCGCTGAACGCCGTGCCGCGTGGCATGAGAGTCTTCCCCTTGACCACAAGGTCGCGTGTAAGGTGCAGGGCAATCTTGTCGCCCGCCTTCGCCGTCTTGAAGTCCAAAGTTTTATCCAGGGCGCAGAATCCAAGGGCGGCCTGCTGCGCTCCCGCGGCCAGGGTCATAAGAAACAGCATGAAAGTAACTGCAATGATTCGACGCATAATTCGCTCCAGCAAGATTCAGTTGAGCAATGCCCACTCTAGCAAAGCTCGCTCAAGAAGGTTTGTTCCCGAAAGAAGTCGGCACGCAGTGTAACACTCATTGCTTAAGAGCGGGCAAATCAATGCAAAAAATAAGCGCCCTTCGGTCCATAGCCCCTTTTCCGTCGCAGCTGCTAAACCATCAACTGCTGAACTTTTTCGCAACAAATTTCTCCTCGGCTGCGTATTGCTCCTATGGGAGGGCCTTTCCGTGCCTGATCTGCTCCGCGACATTAACTACGGCGTACGTTCACTTCTAAAGGACAGGGCTTTTACCATAACCGCTCTTGTGACCCTGGCCGTTTGTATCGCAGCCAATACGGCGACTTTCGCCATTGTCAATTCCGTACTTCTGCGGCCACTCCCTGTGCCGGATGCCAATGCCATCCTGCTGATGTCAAATCAGTACCCCAAGGCAGGTGTGGGCGTGAGCCACAACAGCGCGTCGGGAGATTACTACGACCGGTTGCGCGAAGTCACCGCCTTTCAGACGCAGGCACTATTTCGGTTTCAGAATGAAACCCTGATGATCGGGGATTCTTCGCAACAGGTGCGAGGCATGCTCGTGACTCCGTCTCTGTTTCCTTTGCTGCGCGCTCATCCCCTGCTGGGACGGCCATTCTCCAGCGAGGAGGGGGAAATCGGCGGAGAACAAAAGGTTATTCTCAGCTACGCACTCTGGCAGCAACTCTACGCCGGCAACAAATCAGTCCTGGGACAACAGATCAAGGTCAATGGCCGCCCGTATGCCATCGTCGGAGTGATGCCGCGCGACTTCAACTTCATGAACCCTGAGGTCCGCCTATGGCTACCAATAGCCTTCACGCCGAAAGAAAAAACCGTTCATCACAGCAACAATTATTACAACATTGGCCTGCTGAAACCGGGAGCCACGCTGGAGCAGGTACAGGCGCAGATAAAGGCGTTGAATGCCGGGAATCTCGAACGCTTTGCGTCGATCAAAGACTTGCTGATCAATGCCGGCTTTGAAACCACAGTTGAGCCGCTGCAGGACATGCTCGTCCGTGACATCAAGGGCACTCTCTACCTCCTGTGGGGAGGCGCGATTTTTGTATTGCTGATCGGAGTATTGAACATTACCAACCTGGCCCTTGCACGTCTGGGTCTACGGCGCAAAGATCTCGCCACCCGTCTGGCGCTGGGCGCCCGCCGCAGCCATCTGGTTCGGCAAATCATGGTGGAGAACCTCTTGCTCGCGCTGGCCGGCGGCGCTGCCGGAATCGGATTGGGAGCCGGTCTCTTGCGTGTGTTGTCGACCATGGGCCTCAATCGCTTTCCCCGCGCAGATGAAGTAACTATGCATCTGGAAGTCGTGATTGCAGCCCTGGGTATGGCCGCTCTGGCTGGAGTCTTCATCGGCCTGGCTCCCATCGCCAGCATCCTCAAATACGGAATGAGCAACGTGCTGCGCGAAGAAGGCCGCACGGGCACAGGTGGGAAAGGTTCCCGGCGGGTACGGCAGGGTCTGGTGATTGCCCAGATCGGTTTTGCTTTCTCGCTCTTGATGGGTGCCGGCCTTCTGCTTGCCAGTTTTCGTCATCTGCTCAAAGTGGATCCTGGCTACTCCATGGATGGAATCGCCACCGCATCCACTACCGCGCCAAAATCCCGGTATGGGGAAGACGATCAGATCAGAACACTCATGAACCGCTCTCTGGATGCGGTACGACAGGTCCCCGGGGTCATCTCAGCCGGAGCAACCACCATTATCCCGCTCGGAGATAATCATAGTGACAGCGTGATTCTTGCCGAGGGCTATCAGATGAAGCCGGGCGAATCAGTCATATCTCCCATTTACGTCAGTGCCACGCCGGGCTATTTCGAGACCATGCGCATTCCCCTGGTGCGAGGGCGATATTTTCAGGACAGCGACATCAGCACCTCTCAACCGGTCGTCGTGATTGATGAAAAGCTCGCCCAGCGCTTCTGGCCTGACCAGGATCCTATCGGACATCGCATGTATCAACCTTCCGACAGCACCAATTTGCTCAAAACCGATGAGCATACGCGATGGCTTACCGTGGTAGGCGTCGTTCGTTCCGTGCGCATTGAAGATCTCTCCACCGGCACACCTACGGGTGTTTATTACTTCCCATATTCACAGAGCCCGGAAAGATATTTCACTCTGGCAGCCAGGACCGCTGGAGATCCGGAATCCATCATGCGTTCAATTCGCTCTAAGATGGCCGCAATCGATCCGGAACTGGCCATCTTTGATGTGCACACCATGAGCGATCGCGCGGAGCGTTCCCTGTCCAGCCGCCGTACATCCATGACTCTCGCCCTGGGCTTCGGAGTATTGGCGCTCTTTCTGGCTGCGATTGGAATTTACGCCGTGCTGGCTTTCGTCGTTGCCCAACGGAAACGGGAGATCGGCATACGGATGGCTCTGGGCAGTTCTCCCGGGCGTATCGTGCGACTCGTTCTGCACGAAGGCTTCGTTCTGGTTGGGATTGGATTGCTGGCTGGCATTGCGGGCTCGTTCCTGCTGCGTTCCGCTGTGGCCGGCCAGATCTACGGCGTACAGCCGTTAGATCCGGTGGTGCTCGTGAGCGTGATCGCTGTTCTGGGACTGATTGCGCTGGCGGCATGCCTGGTGCCTGCCCGTCGCGCCGTGCAGGTCGACCCAATCATTGTGTTGAATGAGCAGTAGATAACCAGCTCTCCACCACAAACAATGAACAAAGTTTTCCGCGATCCTTCTGCCTGGCGGCGACTGCATCCTCTACTCGAGCCGCGAATCGTCGCCAGGAACCTGGCCGTCCGGACGTTCAGCTCATCATGACGCCGTAGCGGCCGATGCCACGGAGTTCGGGTTCGGCTTCTTCCTCAATATCGCTGCCGAGATCAGCGTGATGACCAGCCCGACCGGAAACGGCTCAATGAACGTCATGGCTGCGTTGGTCAGCGGGTTCGCATATAACTCCCTGTATTTCTTGAACTCTTCCACCTTGGCCTGAATTACAGCAGCGCTTGCCCCTGTAGCTTTCGCCTTCTCAATTACGTGTGCGCCCCACTTATCCAGGAAGTCTGGCATGAAGTTGTAGTACAGAATCTCCCAGGCGATGACGTAGCATACGCACGAGATCAGAGTGATGCAGATGCCCACCGT
>Ga0207127_10100_pt1 | contig 21630 bp, 20 predicted proteins | sample Alteio_BWMinHeat_17_FD_153574 | JGI IMG/M metagenome (GOLD analysis project Ga0207127, IMG submission 153574) | Enriched cells from forest soil in Barre Woods Harvard Forest LTER site, Petersham, Massachusetts, United States -... | ecosystem: Environmental > Terrestrial > Soil > Temperate forest >...
CAAATAACAACCGAATTCATGGTATATGATATCGATACTCTTTTAAAAGAGAATGAAAATTTGAATCTTGAAAATGACGAGCTCCATAAAAAGCTGAATGAGGCCAATGAAATTATTGAGGGCATAAAAAAGGGAGATATAGATGCGCTCTTAATTACAGGCAATGAATCGGAAAAATTATTCGTTTCTAAAACTGCCGACCAAACTTATAGAAAGTTTATCGAAAATATGTCAGAAGGCGTGGTTACCATCCACACAGATGGGATCATACTTTACAGTAATTCGAGTTTTGCGAAACTGGTTGATTCTCCGCTTGAATACGTAATTGGTACAGATCTTCGAAAATATATCCCAGTCGAATATATTGAGCGCTTTGAGTTGTTCTTCAATAATCACCCGAAGAATAATTCAAAGATGGACTTATCGATTTTCAATCAAGAAGGGAAACAGGCGTATTTTATTGTTTCTTTGAATATATTTCATTTGAATGATTTTGCTATTTTAAATCTGGTCTGGACAGATGTCACCTTTCAAAAGGACGCTGAAGAAAAATTAACAGCGGTCAATGAAAATCTTAAAAAAGCAATTGAAGAACGCATATCATCCGAAAATCGGGTTGTTATTCTAAATAATAAATTGGAAGAAAATATTAAAATATTAAGAGAATCGAATATCGAATTAGGCACCTTTGCCCATATCGCTTCTCATGATCTGCAGGAGCCCCTTAGAAAAATAATAACGTATAGTGGAATATTGAAAAGCGATTATTATAACATCATTGATCAAAAGGGGCAAACCTACATCAATAAGATGCAGAGTAGTTCAGCCAGAATGCGGGACTTAATTAACGATATTCTCCAATACTCAGAATTATCCCATAATGATATTTTATTCGAGCCGACCAATCTGCAATCGATAATCAAAGAAATCATTTCTGACTTGGAAATTGTCATAAAAGAAACAAATGCAGAGATAATAATAGAAAAAGAATTGCCAGTCATTGAAGCCAATGCCAGCCAGATGAGGCAGTTGATTCAAAATATTTTGAGTAACTCTTTGAAATTTATTAAGCCCGGTGTTTTGCCTCGGATAAGGATTAGCTCCGAAATTGTAAACGCGAAGGAAATTGGGGGAACCGACGTGGGTGTTTTGAATGAAAAGGTTTTGGTAATAAAGATAAGTGATAATGGAATTGGTTTTAACCAGGATTATGCCGGCAAGATTTTTACCATTTTTCAAAGGTTAAACAATAATTCTTTGTACAAGGGAACCGGCATAGGATTGGCAATTTGTAAAAAAATTGTTGAAACCCATCATGGATTTATTACCGCTGAAAGTAAAATGAAAGAAGGAGCCTCATTTACCATCGTCATTCCGGTTTTCCAGGTGAAAACCAAGCTCCTTATGCACCCTACATAGTTGATGGTATCATCCTTTCAATCGGTAGCCTCTTATCCGGTCATACCACAGGTACACAAAAGGTCTCATAATGACTTACCCGTTCTTCGAATTCCAGTAATATGCCTTGATCTTCCGGATAGTATTTGGCTTTTTCAAAATCATCCCCCGCAAACCTTTTGATGGCATCGATGTCAGTCCATTCGGTAACTGTCCAGAAATGGCAGCAATCTTTTTCTTTTCGCTGCCAGACCCTGATCGATAAGTTGCCTTTTGTCTGCAAATATTCTTTGGTTCCATCATGCAGCAGGAACCCAAGATAGTCGTCTGCCTTTTCAAGTTTCGTCCTTCCATGCCAGATTCGTGTTATCATTTTCTTTGTTTTGTTTTAAACGGGAGGGAATTTATTCATTTTGGCGTTAAATACCAGGAAAATATGGAAGGACAACAGAAAACCTCCTATTAAATTTATAAGTAAATCAGACCAAAGGCCCATCCCAGCTTGTAGGACGGTTGACAGAAGTAAAGACCAGGAGGGCAGACTTCAACTGTAGAGCCCGACAAATGTCTGCTTAAGGTATTGGAATAATTTTGCGACTATTAGAGCCAATAATAAATAACCGACTATCGGATTTACTCTGATTCACTGAAAATCTGGTGCCAGGCCACTTATAATGACCATTGGATCCTGAACGGAAATTTGCCGGCTGTTCTATTGCGAAAACGGAAAAATCGTTTAGATTTATTTTGAATTGAGCTTTAAGCCTACATTTGATCTTCTTCAGTAAATTTAGCATAGGATATGGAATCATTCCGGGAACTTATTCAGTCTGACAAGCCTGTATTAGTCGATTTTTATGCTGATTGGTGCGGCCCCTGCAAGATCATGCATCCTATAATACAGGATGTCGCCAAATCTGTGGCAGGAAATGCCAGAGTTGTAAAAATCAATATTGATAAAAATGCCCCCACGGCTCAGGCATATAAAATCATGTCGGTGCCGACTTTCATAATATTTAAAAATGGCAATATCATTTGGCGGCATTCAGGAACGATTGACAAAAGCAGTCTTCTCCAGGTGCTGAATAAAAATCTCTCCTAATCAGGTTCCCCTCAATATATTCAAGCAGGCTTGGCATTTGAAATCAGGCCCTGAATTGCAGTTTCAATCCTATCCATTTTTTGGTCCGTCTTCCGGTATCAATTTGTGCATTCAACCCCTGCGCGAAAAATAAAGAATTCCACTCCAATTCCCTACCTACCCTGTGGGACCAAGGCTTTTTTCCTTACTAAATTTTCTCCTCAAAACATAAGATTTTTGCCTTTGCCATGCCCGGGAAATGTGAAAGTTTTTATAATAAACAAAAGTTAAATGCCTTATAAGCACTTTACCTGGGTTCAATAAAGCAGTCAAAATAGTCATTACTCACATAATTTATGATTTATGAAAAAGTTATTACTCTTCAGCTTAATTCCACTGGTAATGCAATTGAGCTCCTGTAGTACCTACAGCCAGGTAGCTACGGATGAAAATATACAGCAGGATATTCCTTATCAAACAGATCTATCCTACCAGAATTTTTATGACGATCTAAGTCCTTACGGGCAATGGATTAACTATCCTAACTATGGAAATGTCTGGCAGCCTTCACTTGCAGAGGATTTTAAGCCTTATGCGACAAACGGCCACTGGGTATATAGTGACCTGGGTTGGACCTGGGTATCAGGCTACAGTTGGGGCTGGGCGACCTTTCATTACGGCCGCTGGTTTTTTGATAATGCATACGGATGGTTGTGGATGCCTGGTTATGATTGGGCTCCGGCCTGGGTTAGCTGGAGAAGCAACAATGATTATTATGGTTGGGCACCCTTGGCGCCCAATATAAGCATAGATTTTTCCATCAGATCTTACAATCCACCTTCCAACTATTGGTGTTTTGTACCTAACCAATATATCAATAGGCCCAATGTTTACAATTATTACGTAAACGAAAACAGGAACCTGACCATAATAAACAATACAACGATAATCAATAATATTACCACTTTTAATCAGGGAGGCAACCGAAGTAGCAACGCTGATTTCCGTAACGGAAGCAGGGCTTACTTTGCAGCAGGTCCCAGCCCGAGGGAAGTTGAACAAATCACCCGCAATACCATTCGCCCGGTTGCGATCAGGGATAATTATCGTTCGGGCAACCAGCTAATAAATAATAGAGAGCTAAACCTGTTCAGGCCGGCCTTGAGCTCCAACGCACCCGTCAGAAATGATGTTCAGCGGCCGCTTGCACAAGCGCATTCAGAACCGGTAAGGGATTCAAGGACCATTTTTCAAGCCAATAACAATCCAGGTCCTGTTGGCAGACCTGATAACCGGTCGATTCCGACAGAGAGCATGACCCGTCCATCCAGAGATTCGAGGGCGGCAGTTCAAAACATGTATCCTTCCGCGGCTGCAAGGACTGATTTCAGGCTGGCTTTCACAGAAAGGAGAAATGAACCGGCAAGCAACAGTCAGGTTGTTAACCCGATTGCTGACCACAGAACTAATGCATTCAATTCTAACAACAATAATTTGGAACCGGTTGGGAGACAGAACCTTCCCAATGCCAGACCCCAGGTTAATAATCAAAGGCCTGCGGTTGAATCCTCAAGCTTCAGGCCTGCTCAGGGCGCGGCTTTTAACAGAAATGACTATCGTCAGGTTCAGGCTGCCCCGCAAAGGCCTGCAGTTCAACAACAAACCCAGTCAAGGTCAATACCACAGTCTTCATCCAATCGGCCGTTTGGAAGCAGGTAAGATCTTTCTGCCAAAGAGAAAAATTAATAAGGCCGAAACTGGATGGAAAGATTAAGGATGGGTTAAAGGAAACATATTTCAATAATATGTTTCCTTTTTTTTTACCATAAATACTAGGGAAGAACAGACGCAAAACTTTCAATAATTCGGCAATATTGATTCTGAGACTATTTTCAGAGCTGTAGAGTTCAAAAGGACTGAAAGATCCTTTTTTTTGAAGAAATTCCAAATCGATTAACTTGTACAAAAATGGATTGATCATGAAAAAGTTAATCTCAGTTTGTTTTGCAGTATTTTGCTTTATTCTCGGCTTTGCCCAGCAAAGAATTATGGGTCAAATAATTCCGCTCGATCCGAAATTTGACCAGCTGATTGATAAGGATGCAAAAATTGAAATTCTCGCTGATGGTTTCTCCTGGTCGGAAGGACCTGTCTGGGTTAAAACCGGAAACTACCTGCTTTTTTCGGATATCCCCGCCAATACCATATTTAAGTGGAAGGAAGGGGAAGGAATTTCGGAATTTTTAAAACCATCGGGCTATACGGGCAAAATGCCTTACAGCCGGGAACCTGGAAGCAACGGACTGATCATAAATAAACAGGGGGAATTGGTTGCCTGCGAACACGGTGACCGCAGAATTTCAGCCATGCCTTTAGCACTTGGGGGGAAACGCACGCTTGCAGACAATTACAAAGGCAGGCGTTTTAACAGTCCCAATGATATCATCCAGAGATCAAATGGCGATTATTATTTTACGGATCCTGCCTATGGCCTTCCCGGCCGCGAGAATGATTCTTCCTTACGCGAAAACAGGATACTCGGAGTCTACCGTATTTCAAAAGAAGGAACAGTAAGCCTGCTCATTGAAAATCTAACGCCGAATGGATTGGCTTTTTCGCCGGATGAGAAAATCCTCTATGTCGGACAGTCGGATTCAAAAAAAGCCATCATCATGTCTTATCCTGTAAATGCAGATGGCACGCTTGCCGCAGGAAAGATTTTTTTTGATGCAACACCAATGATTGAAAAAGGACTAAAAGGGGCACCCGATGGTATGAAAGTAGATGCGAAAGGTAATTTGTTTACGACAGGTCCCGGAGGGATTCTGGTTATCTCCCCGGCAGGCAAATTATTGGGAAGGCTGGAAACTACCCAGCCTACTGCCAATTGTGCATGGGGAGATGATGGTTCAAGCCTTTACATCACGGCTAACAGCTTTCTCTGCAGGGTCAAAACCAAAACAAAAGGCGCAGGATTCTAACAACATTTTTTACTTGAAATAGGAGGTCGGTATTCTTCTCCACATATCATGGGAAAGATGTCCTGTAAAAAGCTCATATAATAAATAAATGGGCCAAAATATATAGTGGATCAATAACAAAATAAGAGAATGATTATAATACCAGCTTATCATCATGGTATATAGTCCCAGAATCAGGTAAATAATGCTTTTATCTCTGTTATTCATGTAAATGGCTTTTTAGGATTGCCTCATAAATTTAAGCATTGTATCTAGAAAATCCGTTTCTTACCAAAATATTAATGCATGGCTTCTGACAGATCAGGGGTTTTACCCCTTTTTCCCCTCACCATCATCATAAAAGGTATGCAGATAAGGAACAAAAGACCCAGCCATAAAAAAACTTCCATATAAGAAAGCACGCCGGTCTGCTTGGTAACCGAGTAATCCAATGCCTTGTAAGCACTCTGCAGGGCTATATCAGGGGGCATTCCCTTACTCATGAAACCATGTTGCAGGGCATTCACTCTCTGGGTTACCAGGGGATCATTGGTGCTCAATCTGCTTACCAGATCACTCCTATGCACCATATTTCTGGCCGACATGAAGGTAGTAATGGCAGCCACGCCAAAGGAACCCCCCAGCTGCCGCATCATTCCCGTAAAGGAGGCTCCCTGCCCGATTTCCTGGCCCCTAAGCGTTGAAAGGGATAAAGTCGTAATGGGAATAAAAAGCATCCCCATTCCCAAACCACGTACAATAAGCATCCAAAAGAAATTTGTTTCCCCGGTATCAGGTGTCAGTATTTTATAACCCCAAAAGCTGAAACAGGAAAAAAGCAATAAACCCATTGCTACGAGGTATTGCTGGGGAACACCTTTTTGAAGCAGCTGACCGATCAGCGGCATCGTAATTGCTGTGGTCAGAGCTGCCGGTATCATCAGCATCCCTGCCTGTTGCGCAGTCCATCCCAACGTGCTCTGGGTATATAATGGAATAATAAAAGTAGATCCGTACAAACCAAATCCAAGAATAAATGACAGTATGGTACCAATTCTCAAATTCCCGTTTTTCAACACCCTTAACTGGACAATAGGATTTCGAAAGGTTAGTTCGCGCCAGATAAAAAAGAACAATCCAAGTATTGCGGTCACAGTAATGACGATGATTGCATTACTGTTAAACCAATCCTCGTCGTGACCTCTTTCCAGAACATATTGAAGGGATCCGACGGAGGTGGCAAGCAGACCTATCCCCAACCAGTCAATATCAGCGACCAAACTTTTCTCACCATATTTGGGACTGCGTACAAATTGGAGGGTAAGCAAACAGGCTATGACACCGATGGGGATATTGATGTAAAAAATATAGGGCCAGGAAAAATGAGTTACGATATAGCCGCCGAGGGGTGGGCCTAAAGTAGGACCTATGATCACGCCTAATCCGTAAATCGCCTGGGCCATACCTCTTTTCTGTACGGGATAACTTTCAGTTATAATAGTTTGAGAGGTAACCAGTAATGCTCCTCCTCCCAGTCCCTGAAAAAAACGGAAAGCGACCAATTCCCAAATTCCCGTTGCATTTCCGCACAAAAAAGAACAGACCGTAAAAAGCATAATGGAAGCAGCAAAATAATTCCTTCTGCCGAATTGCTGGGAAAACCAGCTTGTCATCGGAATAATAATCACATTACCGACGGCATAGGCCGTAATTACCCAACCCACTTCTGAAAGCGTAGCCCCGAGGTTGCCCCTCATATCATTCAGAGCGACATTAACAATGGTCGTATCAACTATTTCCAGGAGCGCACAAAGGATGGCGGTGATTGTTATAATCACCCTCCTTGCCCCATATTCCACCAAAGAATCCTGCATTGGCATATTGTAAAATATTTAAAGCGAATCTGGAATTTATTTGTTCGGCGGATCAATCCAAATGCACATCGACCTGAACGTTCATGCCCGGCCGCAATTCTTTTACCAATGAGTCAGCCGGATTTGTGAATTCGATTTTTACGGGTACGCGTTGCACGACCTTCACAAAGTTGCCACTCGAATTGTCTGGAGGCAATAAGGCGAATCGCGCCCCGGTGGCCGGCGAAAAGGAACTGACTCTGCCTTCGAATGCATGGCCCGAAAATGCGTCAACGGATATAACGGCTTTTTGTCCAGCCTTCATCTTATCGAGCTGGGTCTCCTTGAAATTGGCAACAACCCAGATATCATTGTTGTGTACGATGCTGAAATAAGATTGTCCTGCCTGCAAAAACTGCCCCTGCTGAACATTAACTTTCGATACCTGTCCTTCTTCAGGAGCAGTAACCACCGTATAGGACAAGTTTAATTTTGCATCCTCAATATCCACTTCCCTTTGCCTGATCACTGCATTGGAGACGCCTATCTGCCTCGATGTGGCATTACTTTGGGAGGCTACGGCGCTGGTTTGACTCGATGCCTGGTTTTTTTGTTCGACCAGAACCTGCAATTGACGTTCGGCAGTCTGTTTGGCGGCCAGTGCCTGTTCGTATTGCTGCTGGGTTACCGAATGATCCTTAATAAGGTTTTCATAGCGGGCATAATCCTGGGTCGCACGCCAAACATTTACTTTGGCCGCTTCTATTTGGGCCTCAATCGTTGAAATGCTAGCCCTTGAACTTGCAATATTAGCGTTGGCAGCATTGGTGGAAGCCCTCGCCACATCCAGATTATTTTTGGCTGTTGCCAATGCGGCCTCCGCCTGGTCCAGCTTCAGTCTGAGATCGCGGTCATCAAGAACCAGCAGGGTATCTCCTTTTTTTACCCATTGATTGTCCTTTACGCGCACCCGGGTCACATATCCGGAAATACGGGGAATAACTGGACTGATATCGCTTTCCACCTGGGCATCATCGGTTTCCTCATGATGCAGCCCGTGTATATATTTTGTGATGCCAAATGTCCCCCCTCCTACCAATAGAAGGACCAGAACAATGATGAAAGACTTGCTTCGTTTTTTTGACTGTTGGGGTGTTGATGTCACTGATTCCATAATAATTTTTATTGTTTTATTGGGTTGTTATTTATTTCCATAGAGATTGCTTAAAAGGCCGGCTGTCCGAAGTAGTTTGTTATAAGCAACGACTGCATCTGCCTTTGCCCCGGCATAATTCAATTTGGCCTGCAGGGAGGCAAGATCTGCGTCCAGAAGATCGGTGGTGGTTACCAGGTTATTGTCGTATTTGTTTTTGGTGATTTTGTAATTTTCAGTTGCCTGGTCAATTGCCCTGAAATAAACCTCGATTTTCTTCTGACTCGATAAATAATTTTCATAAGCCTGGTTGATTTCAAGGCGAATATTGTCATTCATCAACTCGGCACTTGCCCGCAGTTGCTTTTCCCTGGCTTTTGCCTGCTGAACCTTTGCATCAGTTTTCCATAGGGATCCGATATTATATTTCAGGCCGGCACCAATTGTGAAAGCATTGGTGACTGAAATAAAACCAGGAATATCCAGTGCTATATATCCGCCGGTAACTGCGAGGCTTGGATAATATTCTGCCCTTGCGACTTTTACTCCTTCAGCGGCCGCTTTTTGCCTGAAATTATTAGCCTGCATGTCTTTGCGGTTTTGGAAGGCCAGCTGTTCATACTCTTCAATATCCTTTAAATCACCTGCGGCCTGTAAGCTGGCAGAATCAGGGACCAGGGCCGTTTTTTCCGCCAGACCCAACATGAGGTTCATATTAACATTTGCCAGTTTCCAGTTATTTTCGGCATCCAGCAGGGACAATTCAAAATTTGAAGCCTCCAGCTCAGCTTTTAAGAGGTCATTGCGGGCAAGTAATCCGTTTTTTTCAAGATTTGAAAAATCGGATACTCTTTGCCGTGATTCGGCCAGGCTTTCCTTAACCAGGTTGACGCCTGCCTTTGCCTTATATAAATTGGCAAATGCGCTTATAGTGTTCAGTATGATATCCTCTTTATCCTTGTCAGCATCCAGCCTGATGGCCTGGTCGAGGAGCCGGGCAGATTCAATCCCAGATTGTATTCTCAGGCCATTGTATACGGGAAGGGAAACATTCATCGTCCCATACAGGACCTGGGATATATTGATATTCCCCAGGTTAAGACCCCCGCCACCTCCCCCGCCACCTCCATTATTGTTTTTTGTCTTTACAGTTATGTCGGGAGGTGTCAGATAAAGATAACTTCCTCCTATGCTAGCCTCCGGCAAACGACGTTGCACGGCTTCTTTGAGCGCCGCTGTTGATTCCTCTATTTTTGCCTGGCTCCCCTTTAATTGCTTGCTGTTTTTTATACTGAGATCAATGGCGTCTTTCAACGAAAGACTCCTGGTACTATCCTGTGGGAAAACTGAAGTAAATATCAATGAACATAAAACGACCATTCCTATTGGGGGTAATAAATTATTCTTCATAAGTCAATATTGCTTTAAATACTAATTTTAAATGTTTGCTCAGTCGTTTTTTCAAATAGGTTTCAAAATCGGTGTCAGACAGAAATTCAATTCTCACAGTACCCCTGTAATAGTCTTTGTTTATCATTGCCTGGGTTAAAGTGCCAAAAAAAGTGTTCAGCAAGAGTACTACATCAATATCTTTTTTGAAAACTCCTTTTTTTTGCCCATCCTTTACCAACTCTCCGATTACTTCGGCATTCTTTTTTTTAAGTTCATTTACCAGCTTAATGATGATCGGGTTTTTATTGATGATCTGCTCGCAAACCATTATCTTATGGAATTGCTGCCTTTGCATGATCCTGTCGATATTTTCTTCAATCAGCATTTCCATTTTCTGAAAAGGTGCAAGGGAATCATCTTTCAACATGGATTCCACCCTCATTCTCACCTGCCCCATCCTTTGCTCAAAAATTGCCTCCATTAATTTTTCCTTTGATCCAAAATAATAGGAAATCATGGCCAGGTTAACACCCGCTTCCTCTGCAATGTCACGGATGGAGGCACCATCGAACCCCTTTATCGAGAAAAGCTTTTCCGCTGCCTCAATAATCTGTAATTGTTTTTCCGCATAACTCATAACAAATAAAGTAAGCTGCAAAACTAATCAAACGTTTGATTAATAAAAAAATATTTAGCTATTTTTGAAATTTTTAGAAACCTTTGCACTGGCATCCTGAAAGGGATAGTCCTTCAATAGTGACTTAAATTATTCATAATCAATAAATTAGGAATGTATGCAAGATCTGGCAGACATCAAGGGACCCCGTTTCGCTCAATTGGATGAAGCTTATCCATTGAGACCGGAGAATATTCAGTTTTTCAAGGAAAACGGTTATATAAAATTAAAAAATGTACTTGACAAAGAGGTACTGGACTTCTATGGCGATGTTATCACCAGTCTTGTTTTTAGCCTTAACAAGCTCAATAAGCCCATGGAGGAAAGAACGACCTATGAAAAAGCATTTTTGCAAATCATGAACTTATGGCGCGAGGATGGAAGGGTCAAAGAATTCGTATTTTCAAAGCGCCTTGCAAAAATAGCTTCAGATTTGATGGGGGTTTCCGGGGTAAGATTGTACCACGACCAGGCCCTGTACAAAGAGGCCGGCGGCGGAATTACTCCCTGGCATGCAGATCAATTTTACTGGCCATTGTCAAATTCCAACACTGTGACTGCCTGGATACCACTTCAAAGCACTCCTCAAGAAATGGGGCCATTGGCGTTTGCTGAAAAAAGTCAGCGCGAACAGATTGGCAGGGACCTCGAAATAAGTGATGACAGTGAAAAACTATTGTCGAAACAATTGGAAAATCTGAACTTAAATGTGAACGACTCTTTTTTCGACCTGGGAGAAGTAAGTTACCACTCAGGATGGACCTTTCACCGGGCCGGGCCCAATGTTTCAGGCCGACCCCGTAAAGTAATGACTATAATCTATATGGATAAGGATGTTCGCGTATCGAATCCGAAAAACTCGTATCAGGAAAACGACTGGAAAACCTGGCTGGGATCCACCAGCATTGGAAGCATTCCTGAAACCAGTTTGAATCCTGTTTTGTTCGGTACAGATGGATAACAGCCGGGATCAATTAATAAATGACCTTCTCAGAGCAACTCACCCAGATGTTTGTAGTTTGATTTTACCATATCCAGCACCTCCTCCATCTTGCCGCCCAAAATCAATTTACTCATGGAAAGCGCATAACCCTTAATCATTTCTATTTCAATCTTCGGGGGCATAGCCAAAGCATTGGGATCCGTAAAAATGTTTACCAATACCGGTCCCTCGTGGTCGAATGCCTGCTTTATCGCCTGCTCAACCCCGTCCGGATTTTTAACGGTTACTGCTTTCATACCCATTGCCTTTGCCACCAGTTCAAAATCAGGATTGTACATATCAGTTTCGTTGTCAGGCAAACCCGCCACTTCCATTTCTAATTTTACCATCCCCAAGGAGCGATTGTTAAAGAGGATGAGTTTAACAGGTAATTTATATTGAACGATGGTTGCAAGATCTCCCAGCAGCATTGACAAACCACCGTCCCCGCATAAGGCAACCACCTGCCTTCCGGGGCAGGCAAAAGCAGCACCGATTGATTGCGGCATGGCGTTGGCCATTGAACCATGATTGAAGGATCCGAGCATCATTCTTTTTCCGGTAGCCCGGATATATCTTGCCCCCCATACGCAGCACATACCCGTATCCACCGTGAAAATGGCGTCCTCCTGTGCCAGCTTATCAATTGTAGCTGCAACATATTCCGGATGAATGGCATCCTGTTTTCCATGGTCTTCCACATAGGTTTGCAATTTCTTCTTTACACGGTCATAAAGGGACAATTGTGCTTTGAGAAAGCTATCATCGGTTTTTTCCCGCAAAAGGGGCAGTAATAAAATAAGGGTCTCCTTTATATCGCCGCAAAGCCCCAGGTTCAATTTTGCCCTTCGTCCGAGGTTTTCCGGTTTCCTGTCCACCTGGACGATCTTAATTTTCCCCGGGATAAATTGTGTATAGGGAAAATCTGTTCCCAATAACAATACCAGGTCGGATTCATGCATGCTGTGGAAGGCAGACGGCAGCCCCAGTAAACCTGTCATTCCAACTTCATTGGGATTGTCGAACTGAACGGACATTTTGCCTCGGAACGAATAGCCGACCGTTGCTTTTAACAACCTGGACAATTCTTTTATTTCGTTGTGTGCGTCTTTTGCCCCAATCCCGCAAAAAATAGTAATTTTTTGATGGCTGTTTAAAAGCTTGGCCAGTTCTGAAAGTTCCTGATCCGATGGCCGAATCAGGGGATGAGCAAGATAAGGTTGTGTGGCAGTTGGTATCTCAACGGCCTCCATGGAAGTCAGGTCTCCCGGCAAACCGATGACTGCGACCTCCTTTTTGCTAACGGCATGCTGTATCCCAGCCTGAAGCATCCGTGGTAATTGCTCAGGCGTTGCCGCAATTTGATTATAACCGCTGCAGTCGTCAAACAACTTCAGCGTATTGGTTTCCTGGAAAAAATTGCTTCCAAATTCCTTGGTAGCACAGGTGGAGGCAATTGCGAGAACAGGCGAACCGGAACGGTGGGCATCGTATAATCCGTTGATAAGGTGCACATGGCCGGGACCGCTGCTGCCTGCACAGCAGGACAATCCGGTTAGCTGAGCCTCTGCTCCGGCAGCGAATGCCCCGGTCTCCTCGTGGCGGACATGGACCCACTTCATGGCACTGTTGCGTCTTACTGCATCATTCACCTCATTTAAGCTATCCCCGGTTACGGCATAGATTCTCTTTATTCCGGCTTCAACCAAAGTTTGTACAAGTTGTTCAGATATATTTTGTGCCATCTTTCCAGTTTTTGTATGTTAGATAGAAAGAAATTTTTATAATAATTGATGTAACGCCTATTGAAGGGATATTTTATATTTTGTCAGGGAGCGATATTTTTCCCCGGGTCTTAAAAGAGTCGAAGGGAAGCCCGGTTCGTTGGGTGAATCAGGGAAGTGTTGCGTTTCCAGGCAAATAGCCGAATGCTTACCGATCGGTTTTCCTTCGCTTGTTTTTATACTTCCGTTTAGAAAATTCCCGGTATAAAATTGAACCCCCGGTTCGGTCGTAAATACTTCCAATTTTCTCCCGCTCAGGGAATCCAATAAGACAGCCGCCGCCCGAAGAGATCCCTCCTTTCCATTCAGAACAAAATTATGATCGTAACCACCCTTTACCTGACTGATTCTGGATCCAATCCTTACCGGCTTGGAAAAATCGAAGGGGGTTCCGAATACGGACTTTATCTCTCCCGTAGGGATCAAACTGCTGTCAACAGGAGTGTAATGATCAGCGTTGATCAGTAGGATCTGATCAAGAATTGAATTGTCTACGTTTCCGGTTAAATTGAAATAGCTGTGGTTCGTTAAGTTAATCGGCGTGGTCTTGTCCGTTTCGGCAAGGTATTCAATAGATAGAGTATTATCGTCAGCCAGGCTGAAGGATACCGTCACCTTCAAATTGCCAGGATAACCTTCTTCACCATCTCTGCTAAAATATTTCAGCGTCACAGAAGGCACCGAATCCTGGATTGGAGAGGCCTCCCAAATTGCCTTATCAAAACCCTTGATGCCCCCGTGAAGGTGATTTTTTCCATTATTGGCCGCAAGAGTATAAAGAGTATCTCCAATCCTGAATCTCCCGTCCGCTATTCGGTTACCGTACCGGCCAATGGTGGCTCCGAAATAAGGTGAATGAGCGAGATAATCAGATAAGCTGTCAAACCCCAGAACTATACTGGTTTTATTCCCACGGCTATCGGGAACCAGCCAGCGGGTAATCGTGCCGCCGTAATTGGATATTTTTACCTGCACGCCCTTTTGATTGGTCAGGGTATAGATATAAACCTGTTTGCCCGCGATTTCACCCCAATCGGCTCGGGATATCCCAGGAGCTGTTTTCTCATTGTCATTTTTTGCTGGTTGACTGTCGCATGAAATAAGAAAGAACAGTATAAGGACCGTCCTACTAACTTCGCCTGCAAATAGTTTCCTGGTTTTCATTTATTATTTTTATCAAAAATCAGAAAGAAAACATTTTCCTATTTCAATTCAACAACAACAATTGATAAAGGGGGAAGTTCCACCACCAATTCTTCTCCTGACGCTTTTGCTCCTTGGAATCTCTCGGTTCTTACGATCGATGGTTTTTCAAAAGTATTGCAATCATTTGCTCTTTCCGAGGTTAAAACCTGTGCCTGCACAATTTTGTGCCAGGGTATCCCCTTTAATAAACAACGAACGGTATTTTTTTTGTGCGCGTCCAGATTTACGAAAGAAATATGGACCGCGCCATTTGAGTCCCTGGATGCGGAAACATTCAAAGCCGGAATTTTCTGACCCTTTAGTTCATATTCGGGGCTGTTCATTTCGACCGGCAGGAATCTGGCATCCTGGTGTATTTTGTACATATCAAAAACGTAATAGGTTGGCGTGAGTAACATTTTTTCTTTATTGGTAAGAATCAGGGACTGCAGCACGTTCACGGTTTGGGCAAGATTAGCCATCCTGACCCGATCGCAATGATTATTAAAAATATTAAGGGTGGTTGCTGCAATCAGTGCGTCCCTCAGACTGTTTTGTTGAAAGAGAAAAGACGGATTGGTGCCGGGTTCGGCATCGGTCCAGATTCCCCATTCATCAACTACCAGGGCTGCTTTTTTCCCGGCATCATATTTATCCATGATTGCCGAATGCTTATTGATTATCTCTTCTATCTTCAGGCAATTTTTTATTCCTTTAAAATATTCTTCTTCCCCGAATTGGGTGGCTGAACCTTTGTGATCCCAATCCCCTACCAAAGTATAATAGTGAAGGGAAATACCCCATGTACGCCTTAGGGAAATATTCTTCATCACAATATCCGTCCATTCATAATCCTCGCTGTTGGCGCCACTGGCTATTAGTTTGAGAGGTGCCCCGGGATAGTCTTTTGCAAACTCAGCATATTTTCTGTATTGATTTGCATAATAGCCGGCTGTCATATTGCCACCGCAACCCCAGCTTTCATTCCCCACGCCCCAAAATGAAACCTTCCACGGTTTGTCCCTCCCGTTTTGTCTGCGTAAATCAGTCAGTGAACTCTCGCCCTTGTAATTAAGATATTCCAGCCAATTTTCCATTTCCTGGGGCGAGGCGCTGCCTATATTTGCGGCTATGTAAGGCTCACAGTGCAGCAGCTCGCATAAGTGTAAAAATTCATGGGTTCCAAAGCTGTTATCATCCGTTACCATCCCCCAGGTTGTATTCACCGTCCGCGGCCGTTGCTGGCGGGGTCCGATGCCATCCGTCCAGTGATATTGATCGGCGAAGCAGCCACCAGGCCATCGCAGAATGGGAATATTTATTTTCTTCAGAGCCTCCACCACGTCCAATCTTATTCGATCTTGTTTAGGGACTGATATTGAAGAATCAACCCAAAATCCATCATAGATACATCTTCCCAAATCCTCAGAAAAATGACCGTAAATATTTTTGCTTATGGTCAGTGCGGTTTCTGGATGAATGGACAGCTGTGTAACTGTTTGAGCGGTCCCTCCAAATGACAAAAACAAAGCCGCGATCATGCAGGTCGGAATTGGGTTGGATTTCATAGTCCTTTATTTCTCCTAAATTTATACCAACCCTTTTTGATTTGAAACATTTTAATAAAGTATATTGGAACAAATTTTCCCGTTAATGGGTCAAAACAAAATATTCCTATAGGGTTTATATATATGAATCGATATTCGGGACAGAAACACATGCTGGTTGCAGTCGATTGTATCATTTTCGGATTTGATGGTTTCGAGATTAAATTGTTATTGATTCAACGAGGATTCGATCCTGAAAAAAACAAATGGAGTCTGATGGGAGGTTTTCTCAGGATAAATGAAAGTCTGGACCAGGCAGCAACCCGGGTCCTGAAACAATTGACAGGAATTGAAGGGGTTTATATGGAGCAATTGCAAACATTCGGCAACCCTTCGCGCGATCCGGTTGAAAGAACGGTATCAGCGGCCTATTTCGCTTTGATAAACATTCACGAGTATGAAAAGCAGCTGAGCCATGAATACCACGCGGAATGGTTCCTCCTGAAAAAAAAACCAAAACTGATATTTGACCATGACGAAATGGTGAAGCAGGCACAAAAAAAATTAAGGTATAAAGCAGCCCTGCATCCAATTTTATTTGAATTGTTGCCGGATAAGTTTACCATACCGCAATTACAAAGCCTTTATGAGGATATCTATAATGCCCATCTGGATAATCGTAATTTTAGCCGGAAGGTCCTATCCACAGGCCTCCTGGTCAAACAAAAGGAAAAAGATAAAGCCAATTCAAAAAAAGGGGCTTTTTATTACAAATTAAATAACAGGAAATACAAAGCTAATTTCCAGGCCTTTCTGAAATTTATTCCCAACCCGGATAAACTGCTTGATTAATCTCCGTGAGGGAACCAGGGATTTCATTACAGTTGAACCCGCTTTTAAAATATTTCAGAAAACCGAAAATAAATGTTATTTTGACATTAAATAACCAAGAAAGAGCATTTGCATGGGAACCGACGCATTTGTCATAGGCGTTGATTTTGGAACTGATTCGGTCCGGTCCATAATCGTGGATGCGAAAAACGGCCGGGAAATCGCATCCGACGTATTTTATTATCCTCGCTGGAAAGACGGATTATACTGCTTTCCCTCTGCAAATCAGTTCAGGCAACACCCCCTTGATTACCTGGAAGGCCTCGAACAAACCATTAAAAATTGCCTGGCTAGGGCAGGTCCGGGTGCAAGACCCAATATCAAGGCCATTTCTGTGGACACAACCGGTTCCACTCCAATAGCAGTCGACCAAAAAGGCGTACCCCTGTCTTTATTGCCCGGCTTCGAAGAGAATCCCAATGCCATGTTTGTCTTATGGAAAGACCATTGTGCCGTGAAAGAGGCAGCAGAGATCAATACCCACTCCACCCTTTTTAGCACCAATTACCTTCAGTTTACCGGGGTTATCTATTCTTCTGAATGGTTCTGGGCCAAGCTTCTCTATATTTTACGGGTAGACGAACAGGTAAGGAAGGCTTGCTACAGCTGGGTTGAACATTGTGACTGGATTCCTTTTGTACTTACCGGGGGCACTCAGGTAACGGCGATGAAAAGGGGAGTCTGCGCCGCCGGCCATAAAGCGCTGTGGTCCGAAACGTTTGGGGGCTTACCGCCGAATAAATTCTTCGCTTCCCTTGACCCTTTGCTCGACGGGTTTACTGCCAGACTATTTAAGGAAACTTATACTTCGGCGGAGCCCGCCGGCCGGTTGTCTCCGCTGTGGGCGGAAAAATTGGGACTGACCCCTTCCGTGATTATTGGAATTGGAGCATTTGATGCGCATATGGGTGCTGTAGGCGGACAGATAGAACCCTATCATCTGAGCAAAGTAATGGGCACATCGACCTGCGACATGCTGGTCGCACCGCTGGAAGAAGTAAAGGGAATACTGGTTCGCGGAATTTGCGGCCAGGTTCCCGGTTCTGTCATTCCTGGCATGATGGGCATGGAGGCAGGACAATCTGCCTTTGGTGATTCCTACGCCTGGTTCAGCCAGCTCCTTTCATGGCCATTACAAAATGTCCTGAACCATTCCTCGATAGTTGATAAGCCGACTGCCAGGGCAATAGCAGACGAATCAAGCAATAAAATAATCGGCGAATTAACCAGACAGGCTGCAGACCTGGCGCCGGGGAAAAGCAAAACTTTAGCAGTTGACTGGCTGAACGGCCGTCGCACACCGGATGCTAACCAGATGTTGAAAGCGGCTATAACCGGATTGGACCTGGGCTCGAACGCACCTGAAATATTCAGATCAATCGTCGAATCAACCTGTTTTGGGGCAAAGGCTATCGTGGATCGTTTTTTCAGGGAAGGAATTGCTGTCAAAGGGTTGATAGGCTTGGGAGGGGTAGCCAAAAAATCGCCATTTATCATGCAAATGATGGCCGACATCATCAATATGCCCATCCGAATTCACGGATCTGAACAAACCTGCGCCTTGGGTGCCTCCATGTTTGCCGCAACCGCTGCCGGCCTGTATGAAAAGGTGGAAGACGCCATGCATTGTATGGGGCAGGGCTTTGAATCGGAATATTTTCCGGATATACAACGAATACCTATATACGCAAACCGGTATGAGGAATACAAAAGACTGGGAAGTTTTATTGAAATGCAAGTAATTGAATAAAAAATTTTTGTCCTATGGGTAAATATAAGAATATACAGGAAGCTGCATTCGAAGCCAACAGGCAGTTGCCGAAATTAGGATTGATTATTTTCAGTTTTGGTAACGCAAGCGCGGCAGATCGGAACCTGGGGGTGTTTGCCATCAAACCCAGCGGAGTTCCTTATGAAGACCTTTCTGCGGAGAAAATGGTGATTGTTGATTTTGAAGGTAAAACGGTCAAGGGAAAACTTCGTCCTTCATCGGACACGCCTACCCATGCAGTCTTATACAAACAATGGGAAAAGATCGGAGCCATTGTCCATACCCATTCGCTTTATGCCACCGCCTGGGCGCAAAGCCAGCGGGATATCCCCATATACGGCACCACCCATGCCGATCATGCAATCCTGGATATTCCCTGCGTACCGCCCATGACCGATGAAATGATAATGGGTGACTATGAATACCAGACCGGACTTCAGATCACGGAACATTTCAAAGAAAAAGGATTGAATTATGAAGAACTGGAAATGGTATTAGTTGGGAATCACGCTCCTTTCACCTGGGGTAAAACACCCAGGCAGGCTGTATATAACAGCGCAGTTTTGGAATCTATGGCACAAATGGCTTATTTAACAGAGCAAATCAATTCCAACGCGCCGCGATTAAAGGAGGCTTTGATAAAAAAACATTTCGAAAGAAAGCACGGGCCCGATTCCTACTATGGTCAATGACCGCAAATCCCTTCCCTTAAATTTCAAAATAATCAAATAGCTCTCTACATGATAAACCTGAAAAGTCTGGAAGTATGGTTCGTCACGGGCAGTCAGCACCTGTATGGTGAAGAAACGCTGAAAAAGGTGGCGGAACATTCACAGATTATCGCCAATGCCCTGAACCGAGAACCTTCCATCCCGGTAAAAATTCTATTCAAGCCAACCGTTACCACAACAGAAGAAATTTACAGGATTTGCCTTGAATCCAACACAGCCACGCAATGTATCGGTATCATTGCATGGATGCATACCTTTTCCCCCGCCAAAATGTGGATTGGCGGGTTGAAGATCCTGCAAAAACCATTGCTTCATTTGCATACCCAATTCAACCGGGATATTCCCTGGAAAGAAATCGATATGGATTTTATGAACCTGAATCAGTCGGCCCATGGTGACCGGGAGTTTGGCTTTATTGCAAGCCGCATGGGGCTGAGACGCAAGCTGGTGGTTGGTCACTGGGAAGATCCGGAAGTTATCGACCAGATTCATTGCTGGACGAGAGCCTCGGCCGGATGGCATGACTGGCAAGGCGCCCGGTTTGTCCGATTTGGTGATAATATGCGCTATGTAGCCGTGACCGAGGGCGACAAGGTGGAAGCCGAATACAAAATGGGATATACCGTCAATACCTATGGAACCGGGGACCTGGTTTCATCCATCAACCAGGTAAGTGAAACCGATGTTGACAGGTTGGTAAAAGAATATGATCAGAAGTATGCATTGGCAGATTCATTAAGAAAGGGCAAGCCCAGGCACCAGTCATTAAAAGAGGCCGCTAAAATTGAATTGGGCCTGCTGGCGTTTTTAGAAAAAGGGGGGTTCAAAGGCTTCACCGATACTTTTGAGGATCTTCACGGGATGACCCAACTGCCAGGCATAGCCGCACAACGTTTGATGGGGATGGGTTATGGATTTGCCGCGGAAGGCGATTGGAAAACAGCGGCATTGGTCCGGGCTATGAAGGTAATGGGTGGGGGCCTGAAGGGTGGTACTTCATTCATGGAGGACTATACCTATCATTTTGATCCGGATAATTCAATGGTTCTGGGGGCGCACATGCTGGAGATTTGCGAATCAATTGCGAACGGCAAACCTTCCTGTGAAATACATCCACTGGGAATAGGAGGTAAGGAGGATCCTGTAAGATTGGTGTTTAATTCGGCTGCGGGTCCTGCAGTCAATGCTTCCCTTGTTGACAGGGGTAACCGTTTTCGGCTATTGGTGAACGAAGTCCTGGCCGTGAAGCCTGAACAGGATCTTCCCAAACTTCCCGTTGCCAGGGTTTTGTGGAAGCCCTATCCCTCCATGAAAACCGGATGTGCGGCCTGGATATTGGCAGGAGGTGCTCACCATACCAGCTATAGTCAAAACATAACGGCAAGCCATCTTCAGGATTTTGCAGAGATGGCTGGAATTGAGTTTGTTTTAATAGGTAAGAATACGGATATTTATCAATTAAAAAATGAACTTCGGTGGAATGATGTGTATTATCAAATTAATAAATAACTATTAGTAAAAAGAAAAAACATCTTTCTGTGAATCACTTCCGCCTGTTTTATTAATCACCGCTTAAGGGTATTTCCTGGTTATGAACAACAAACTATTCTTTGCCGATTACTTTGTCTTTATTGTTTATTTTGTTGTTGTCGCCAGTTACGGGTACTGGATTTACCAAAGGAAGAAAAAAAGGGTAACAGATACGCATGATTTTTTCCTTGCAGAGGGTTCCCTGACCTGGTGGGCCATTGGGGCCTCCCTGATAGCCTCCAACATTTCTGCCGAACAATTTATTGGAATGAGTGGCAACGGCTTTTTTGTGGGCATTGCCATTTCCGCCTATGAGTGGATCGCGGCTTTGGCCCTGATTATCGTTGCCGTGTGGTTTATGCCGGTATACCTCAAAAATAAAATATTCACCATGCCGCAATTTTTAAAAATGCGGTATAATGAATCGGTGAGTTTGATCATGACCATATTCTGGCTCTTTCTGTATGTATTTGTAAATATAACGTCCATCATGTACCTGGGTGCCCTGGCAATCAATAACCTCGCAGGAGGGCTGCATTTACACGTAATTATGATCGGACTTGCCGTTTTTGCCATCCTGATCACCTTGGGCGGAATGAAGGTAATCGGTTATACCGATGTAATACAGGTAATGGTTTTGATTATCGGAGGATTGGTAACGACCTATATGGCGCTGACCATGGTGAGTGAAAAATT
>Ga0207127_10103_pt1 | contig 21397 bp, 17 predicted proteins | sample Alteio_BWMinHeat_17_FD_153574 | JGI IMG/M metagenome (GOLD analysis project Ga0207127, IMG submission 153574) | Enriched cells from forest soil in Barre Woods Harvard Forest LTER site, Petersham, Massachusetts, United States -... | ecosystem: Environmental > Terrestrial > Soil > Temperate forest >...
AGGCTGCTGCGCGCCCGTCTTGGCTTGGACTCGGGATACTTCAGCCGGCAGTTGCGCCGGCTAGAGACAGATAGGCTAGTTACCACCGATCCCGATGACGGCGATGGTCGCGTACGAAAAGTGCGACTGACCAGTAAGGGTCTTGCAGAGCGGGCGGTATTGGACAGCTCATCCAATGAACTCGCGGCATCGATCTTGACGCCGCTGACGGAGCCGCAGCGAGCGCGCCTGGTTACCGCGATGGCCGACGTTGAAAGGCTCATCCTCGCGTCGCAAGTGCGGATTGAGATCATCGACCCGCGTGACATCGACGCCCGATATTGCCTGCGGTCGTACTTCGAGGAGCTTGGCCACCGATTCGATAGGGGCTTCGACCCTGCGCAAAGCATCTCCGCAAGCGACGACGAGATGACGTTGCCGAGTGGGCTGCTACTGGTCGCAAACTTACTGGGAGCAGCGGTGGGATGCGGGGCGCTCAAGCTTCACATTGACACGCAGATTGCCGAGGTAAAGCGGATGTGGGTGGCTGCTGACGTGCGCGGCCTTGGATTGGGGCGACGTTTGCTGGAACGACTGTCGGCGGAGGCCGTGTCGCGGGGAATGGTGACCCTGCGACTGGAGACTAACCGGTCTCTCTCCGAGGCAAAGCGTCTCTACAAGAGCGCTGGGTTCGTCGAGGTGGAGCCCTTCAATAATGAACCGTATGCGCACCATTGGTTCCAGAAAGATCTTTGACACACGCGATAGCGACGCCTGTGCGCCGCAACGCACTGCTGTCGTTCGGGGAACGTCAACGCACGCAAATGGCGAAAATTGCACGTTCGAATGAGCGGCATACCGAGTGGTGTCGAGTTTCGTGCCACTCGTGGCCCCGGTCATCGTAAACACCTGTGAGCCTCCATTTCGTCCGGCACTAGGCGACCTTCTATGCCTTGCGCTGCACACTTAGATGTCCGCCGTCAGATAGGCGAAATAGGAGCGCGGCGGGAATTGGTAGAATCCTGGGCTGTAGCCCATATCCCAGAAATAGAAGTTGGTCGCATTACGGACCTGCACGCGCAGCGTTGCCGGCGCACCCCACAATTTGAATCGGTAACGGCCACCCACTAAGAACACCGTTTGTGCAGGATTTTGCGCCACATCATCAACGCTGGCCGGGGAAATACCAAAGTGTACAACGGTGATGTCCGCGGAAAGCGCTGGCAGCCAAGGGAACTTGTAGTCGGCATTGATCGTCCCCTGGTTGTGCGGTTGACCAAACGCGGTCGTTCCAACGCCCTCGGCGGCGAGGTTGGATCCAAGGATTGTGACCTCACCCAGCAAAGCACCTGCGGTAATGTTGAGATTCGGGGCGACCTCTCCCGACAGGGAAAGCTCCACACCACGTGCACGCTGCACGCCCAGCTGACGATCGACGTTATTCGTGTCGAAATTGAAATACGGTTTTTGAATCTCGAACACACCGGCGATCAACTTCAGTTTGGAGGTCAGAAGCAATCGAAACCCCGCATCCGTCTGCCAGGTTCTGGCGTCCGGGAGAATCGTTCCACGGTTGGCGGCCACGCTGGGCACGGCGCCAGAATCCTCGAGCCCCTGGGTATAACCGGCGTAGGCGGTCACGCGGTCGCCGAGGGCCAGTGCTGCGTTTCCATAGGCGCGCAGCGGGTGATCCGTGAGTCGCGCCAGAGGCAGACCCGGGGAGGATACATTCTTCTCGTAGCTTTCCTGTTGCACACCGACCGCGAAGTCTCCGTGTCCCTGCCATTGAGCACGGTAGGCGACTCCGGTACTCCAGAGCTCGGTGCGATCTTGAGTGCGTGCGGTGTAACTGAATTTGGGCTCAGGCACCTGAATACCCTGATCAATGAATGCAGGACCCACGTCGACGACGTCGGACCCGCCGTAGAGCGCCAGAGTGTCGCGACCGCGGACGACGAATACGACATCCTGCCGCCAAGAACCGGTGCCGAAGCGGCCGACGAGCCGCGCTTCGCCGGAGGTCGAGGCGGTCCATTGATCTGGATTGCCAACCATGAACTGCTCCGCGGAGCCGTTCGGCAACGTGTTGAGGTACAGGTCCTCGAAACTCACAGGCGCATCCGCGATGGAGCGAAATACTCCGGCCGCCAGCGACCAGTGGGTAGCCAGTCGAGCGGTGACTATTACACCGAAGTTCTCGGCAAGACTTCGACCTTCCGCCCAGTTTTGTCCGTAATAGCCAGGGGATATATCCGGAGGCAGATAGTCGCCCGCGGTAAAGACAAACGGCAGTGTTTTGGCGTGGGTGGTTTGCGTCCAGTCGAATATCCCGCGAAAGGTGAGCCAGTCGTTGGGCTTCCACTGCGGGGTTGCGCCAACGTTCGCAACCGTGGAGGAGTAACCCGGATCGGCTACCCCGGCAGCGGTGTTGGTGCTGGTCTGAAGGCTCGCGCCAATCGGTAGTTGAAGGGCGCTCGAGATTAGCGGCAGATTGCCATCGACACTCAAGCCCTTCGCGTGGTAGGGACCCGCACTCGCCACCACCGTGGCGCTTGGGGTCCCGTTCCCGGTATATCGCAATTCGTAGTCGACGATGCCGGTCGGGGCTGGAAAGGCGTAACCGATCTCACTCACGCCGATACGGATCGTGGAGCCTTCCACCACCCGATTTGAGAGCGCTCCCTGCTGATCAAAATACAGGCCGTCGATGCGAACATTGCCTGCCGACTGCGGATTGAAGCCGCGAACACCGCCAGGTCCATAGAGACCAATACTTTCCAGGCCCAGCCTCAGTCCGAACGCATCACTGGCCGTGGCGAGCGGATCATCCGAGGCATGCTGCGCATAAACGACTGTCAGAGGCGAGAACACCATGAGCGCTGCGACGATCCGGAATAGATTCGACCAGGAACCTGTCAATTCCGAGCTTGGCATATCGAAACGTCGCCGCTTAAGTTCAAGTGCAGCCACTACATTACATTCCTCGCCCGATTGGCTTGCACGGGTCGCCGTGGTGGGAATTGGCGGATACAGTTGTCGAGGAGCACTCAGGGACAGACCCATGGACGCACCCGCATCCGGGACGAAAAAGAATTCGTCATCCTTGTTGTGCTGAGGCATATAGATTTTCGCAAAAACGTGTACTTCCGATATTTTTATGCAGAATATAAAATTACACAAATTCATTATTATCACGATCATAGTGCGATTACCGCACGATCCAGTTATTCGTCGGAAGATCACTTTAGGAGACTTACTTGCTCGATGATTTAGGCACCCACGTAGAGTTCGCCCATGCCGGGTTCATCGCCGATTGTCTGGCCAATGTCGGCCTTCGATGCCATTGCCCCGACGAGGGCGGCGCGGGATCTACTTCGACCCCCAGCGCGGGTGCCCACATGCGAGCATAGAGTTTGCCGCCATCCCGTAGATTTTCTGCGAAGAAGAAGACGTGGGGAGACCACGCTCGCGAGAGCGGCTGCAGGTGTCCGGTTTGCCGCCAATCAATCCGCTTCGCGAAAAGAAATCCGGATCACTCTTGCAGAAACCGGTTGAGCAGCAACGCTACGGCGCGCGGTTCCTCCCAGAACGGATTGTGGCCCAGTCCTTCGAAGACTTTCACGGCGGCATTCGGCAGGGCTCGTCGCAATGACTCGCGGGCAGGCTCCTCCATGATGGGGTCATCGCTTCCCCACACCAGCAGAGTCGGCGCCTTCAGCAGCCGCAGCCCGGCCTGAAGATCTGCGTAACCATTGATCTGAGATGTCGATTGTTCAAGGACCGCAAGCCAGACTCGCAAAGGAATCGCCGCGGCATCCCTGCGCTGTCGGCGGATGAAGTCCTCGTTGACCGGCTTGGGCGATGCCCACCAAGAGATCATAAACGGAGAGTCCGGATCGATAGGCTCCTTCAACTTGCGGATTTCCGCTGCATAGTCGAAATTTGGTCTCGCCTTGGCCGCATCCGGCGGAATTCCCCCGCTCGAGGAAATCAATACCACGTGATGGACACGCTCGGGCCAATACTCTCCCAGCGTCTGCGCGATGATGCTGCCGAGGGAATGACCGACAATATCAGCCTTGTCGATCTTCAGCGCGTCCATCAACAGTTTGATGTCGTAGGCAAAATCGAACCGCGTGTAGCAACATTCGGGTTTGCCCGATTTTCCATGTCCGCGGATATCGACCAGGACGAGTCGAAACTGCCTGCCGAGATACGGCACCACGGGCGCCCAGTCACGCGCGTTATCCGTGAATCCGTGGATCAATATCACTGGCGATCCGGCAGCGTTCCCCATGTCGATGTAGGCCATAACTTGGGAATTGGCGAGCGTAATGGACTGCCGTCGTGAATCGAATGCGTCCAGATCCATGGCCAGCGGAGGCGCCGCGCTGATTGGCGTTATGGGCGCCGATGGGGCGGCCACTACGAGCCCGAGACCCCAGTATTGAATCGCGACCAGGAACAGGCACCAAACAGTGCGTTTCATCGGCCGGCTCTCAACATCGCGGTTCGTCCTACGTCGGCGCGGCGGGTTGTTGAAACGAAGCCTCTCCAGTCAAGAACCTAAATGTATGCGTTCCGATCAGATAGCCGGCATTTTATACCGGAGATCTTAGGGACACTATAGAGATGAGAACGTCAGTCGCACAATCGAGCGATTGCAGGCGTCCTCGAAGAGGTCCACATTATCCGCGGCGACCCAATCTACGTATCATCGAGCAGCGCCGATCTGCCGGCAATCTTAGGTCTGATGAGCGCTGATGAAATGATCGGAAAACCGATGGGGAACGGCACCCCCGATACTGGGAAATTGCCACCCGCCATAAACAACTCCATCACTGAGTTCCACCGGTCACGCCACACAGCCGCGTAATTACGAAACTTGTCTGGCTGCGTGTAAAACCCGGGTGTCCTTGCGTGCGGCGCATACGCTTTGATCACCGTGACGATGGCGGCTCGAACCGGAACAAACCCATCGCGCGGCCCGCTAAAAGCCAAGAATGGCGAGTGCGTTTTAGCTCCTTGTCTTAAGGACCTCGCCTTCGAAAGGCCTCAGGAGGACGAAATCGCATTCGCAAACTCGGTTTGCAGCCATAAATAGAGCACTAGCGCCGCGCGCGAAAGCGTTCTGTCAAGAGGTTTCAGTAAATAATAATTCGCATTCGCCTCGATAGTATCCCCGTCGCGTGGCGAGACGAAGAGAGTCTTGAGATATGAATCGACTAAGAATTCATCGTGTAAGAGGCAGATCCCGTATCCAGTCACCGCGATACTTGCGGCAACGGCGTAGCTATCCACGTATAGTCGTGGCAGGCGCTCCCGTCCAACTTTGTATTTTTCCAGCCATTCTGTCCAGCCGACTGGCGTCCCTAAAACATCAATTAACGGGTAATCGGAAAGCAGCGCACCATCTTTTAATTGCGCGGCTACAGTATGCGAACAAAATGGACGTAATTCGCTTGATAGAAGCCTACTATCTTCAAATCGCGTCCAATTCCCATAGCCGTAGCGAATTTCGATATCAGCAGTGCCGGGAAGGCCGGTCTCTTCCCAATTAACACCGTAAATATTTGTTCTGATGTTCGGATAGCTCGCACAGAACCGCGGCAAGCGAGGCGCAAGGCACAACTGCAGGAACGAGTTGTTAACGCTCAAGTCCACGACCTCCGTAGTGGGAGCGCCGAATATGCTCTCAATTCCCTGTTCGACTTGCGATAATCCCTCGCGGACTACTCCATAAAAGGCTCGCCCGGCGGTCGTTAGTTCAGCCGTTCTACCTTTCCGGGTTAATAAGAGCTTCCCCAATCGGTGCTCGAGTAGTTTGATTTGCTGGCTCACAGCAGACTGCGTCATATTTAATTCGACAGCGGCTCGAGAAAAGCTGAGCAGTCGCCCTACAGCCTCAAATGTCCGAAGCCAATTGAGCTGAAGATTCTTATTGGCCATTGCACCTCTTCCTATAAGGGCTACTTATTGATACAGCATGATTACATCGTTTGTCGCGCACTTGCCACACTTGTAAAGTCAGGCGCGCAAGAAAAACATGGTTCAAACATCAGACGTCCGCACCCCATAAATAAAGAATAACAACTTGCTCAAAGACGAGACAGCCGGAGCGGACTTGGCGTGTTCAATATAGAACGACGATCCATAGATTATATTCCGTTATCAGAGCGACGCGGGCATGTGTGGCATCTTTGGCCGGTATGGTTTGCAGGCTCGGCCCATATTGCGACGTTAGCTGTTGGTGCTATCGGCGTCGCTTTAGGCGCTAACCTCGCGTGGGCCGCGCTAGCAGTGGTCTGGGGGTGCGCATTCGGCACGTTTTTCATGGCGTTTCACTCTACTCAGGGTCCGCAATTGGGATTACCACAGATGATTCAGTCGCGGCCACAGTTCGGCTATATGGGAGCTCAGCTTGTGTGGGTTGTGGCTCTAGTGGCATTTATCGGATACAACGCGTTTAACCAAATACTGGCCGCGCAGACGATTCAGAGAATTATGGGAACACATGCGCGAAGCGATGCTCGGACCATTACTGTATTTGGAGCATTCGCTGCCGTTCTAGCGATCGCGGGGTATGACTGGATCCATGTGGCTCAGCGATGGATCGCCTATGCAATGTTAGCTATTCTGACAATTCTCACGGTCGGTGTATTGCTGTTTGGGACCCTACCCGAGAAGCAATTGCACTTCGGCGGCTTCCCACGAGTAGCGTTTTTAACACAATTCTTTGCCGCTGCCAGCTATCAACTCAGTTGGTCAATATACGTATCCGATTACTCCCGCTACCTTCCTCGGACCGTGAGCGTACGGGCCTCTTTCTGGTGGACGTATATAGGGGCTCTCGTTGGCGGCACTTGGATGATGTTAGTCGGGACAGTGGCCGCTGCCCAATATTCTACTTTGGAGGTGGTCGCCGCCGTTGAAGCACTTGCGGACGGCATTCTTCGCGGGTCCGGACGGTGGGTGCTGCTATTCGCGTTTGCCGGCCTTGTAACAATATCCGCGCTGAATGCTTATGGTGCTTCTCTTACGTTTTTAAGTATCCGAGATTCCTTTAAACGCCGAACGCCTACCGCGCGCGATCGCGTTCTTTACGTCGTGCTCGCAACCGTTTGCTCTACGGCAATCGCTGTAGCATCCTCCAAAGACTTCATTAGTCGATTTGCCGATTTGCTGGCGGTGCTCTTATATCTATTCACACCGTGGACCGCCATTAATCTCGTCGATTTTTATTTAGTAAGGCGTGGCCTCTACTCCGTGCGAGAGATATTCAATCCGCACGGTCTCTACAAACGATGGAATTGGCGCGGGTTACTCGCCTACGCAGTCGGTTTCTTGGTCATGACTCCATTTTTTAGCACCAGCAACTATCGTGGGTCCCTGGCAGGGGCTCTGGGCGGAGCAGACGTGGCTATGCTAGTGGGATTGCCATGCGCAGCGATTACCTATCTTCTGGCATGCCGGTCTCTCGATCTTAGCGAGGAACGCAGGCGGGTTGTTCAAGCAGACTACAGATTAGAAACCGAAGGCCAACGAGGACAATGATGTGATTGATGGCGAGTCAACGATTGCGGTGATCGGTGCAGGCACCATAGGCGCTAGTTGGGTCGCGCTCTTTGCCGCGACGGGATATAGCGTGCGCATTTTTGATCCGCGTCCATCTGCGAAAGAGTCAGTCATCGAGTATGTGGGATCCGCATGGCCGAGTCTCGTCCGCCTGGGGTCTGTGCATCCGGATTGGCAGAGCCGCCTCAAATTCTACGACACTCCCGACGAGGCGGTGCGCGGGGCCTTCTACGTGCAAGAGAACGTGCCCGAGCGATTGGCCATAAAGCATGAGCTGTTCCGTCGGATCGAGCCCGCCCTCGACGCGAACGCGATCGTTGCATCAAGTGCTTCTGGATTATTGTTACAGGACATGCAATCGGCCTGGCAAGATCCGGCACGCCTTTTGCTGGCTCATCCGTTCAACCCACCTCACTTGATACCGCTGGTGGAATTGTTAGGGAACGAGCGTACGTCGGCGGCGGCGCTTGATCGAGCCGAGAGCCTGTACCGGGCCTGCGGAAAGACAACGATTCGCCTTAACAAAGAGGTGGTGGGCCACGTTGCCAATCGTCTCCAGGCGGCATTGTGGCAAGAGGCAATCTATTTAGTCACTTCCGGAGTAGTTAGCGTGGAAGATCTTGATCGCGCCGTCACGGCCGGTCCGGGGCTTCGATGGGCGGTAATGGGCCCCCACATGCTTTTCAGTCTGGGTAGCAATGGGCAAGGAATCGCCTCGTTCTGCGAGCGCTATGCGGACTCTTTTAAAACATGGTGGGACGACCTGGGTCGGGCAACTCTCGATTCCGATACCAGAATGGCGCTCGAAAGTGGCGTCTGTGCGGAGGAAGCGGGGCGCCAGTATCATTCGCTCTCAGCGGAACGCGACGAGAAAATAGTGGCTACGATCCTTGCTTTGCGAAATGCCAAAGAAATCACCAATTGAACAAAAGCGTCACACGAAGCACGGGTATTGACTCGGTAGCTCCTATCTAAGCGACTGTGTCCGGTTCAAATGGGGGCCGCTCCACAGCTCCCGTATCATTTCGCGACCGGTCGATCGTGCCTCGATCCATGCGTTTCGCCGCGATGTAAAAGCCGCCCTCGTGATGCCAAAAACGTTTTACTCTTTTCGCGCGGCGATTGCAGAACACGAACAAATTACCTCCACGGGCGTTCTCGAGGATCGCGCAAGTGACCAAATCTCTCAGTCCCCCGATGCCGAGCCGACCACCGATGAAACCGGTTTTCAAGAAAACTCGCGTCTCGCTCGTGATGCCAAGCATCGCTTAGCCCTCGCTAATAAGTACTTTCAGGTGCGCGCCGAGCCACGCCGCATCGGTACCGGCAGCCATCTCCGGTCGCACGCCATTGGGCAGCTGTGTCTTGACCGCCGATGCACGATCCGGCTCGCTGACAATCGAGGTGGCTGTCATTTCGACAATGCTGCCGTCTTCGGTGTTACTCCCGATGCGTCGGCTCTAGCTGCGCCACAGAGACAATGTCGCCGGCGGAAGATCATTTTCTCGGCAAAGCTCGCTCACGCTCTGGCCGCACTTCTCAAACAGCGCCAACCACTTGGCGAGCTCGGCTGGCGTCCAGTTGACCCTCGCCCGCGGCGGCGTCCGCGCCGGCACGGCCGCGCTCATCGCACCATTCGTCATCACGCAGGTCCTTCTCGTTGAAAACCTGCACTGCCATTTATCACGCGATCGGCAACCGGGCTATACCGTGCTTGCTGTTACGCTTTCAATCGAACCACCCACTGTCGCGGGAGGTTCAGAATCGGTAACTCAATTTGATACCGGCAACCCGCGGTCGAGTCACTGTCTCTGCCTGCACAAATTGCCCGGCATTGGTGCTAGTACTGGCATTCACCGACGTCAGATTCTGGCCAAAGCACTGAATCGACCACGCGTCTCGACTGATACCAAAGGCCGCATCATAGGTCGTGTACCCGGGCTGATCGAAGTTGATAAGATTGCCCGTGGCCGATTGCGAATCACCGATTCGTTGGACGCCGACTTGCCAAAACGTTGAAAATTTACCAACGTGTATCTCATCGCGAATTCGAAGGTTCCATTGCAATAGCGGGGAGTTGGCCAGTGGGCTGCCGGCACTGCCGTATGGATTTCGAATCGATGTAATGTTCTGCCCGTATGTCGCGCTAGCAGGGTTGTTATTGACGAGGTACGGTGAGTTAGTCTGTTTGCTATTGTTGTACGACGTCGAGCCTTGAACGGTGAAACCGTCGGAGAGTTTGGCCACAATTTGCAGCTCTGCGCCTCTTACCTGGTAGTTCGGTCCGTTAGTGGCGAAAATCAGGTTGCCTAGGCCTCCCTGCGGATCGAAGAAATTAACTTGGGCATTTCTCCAGTCTTCTTGATATACCGCACCATCGATTTCGAGCCGACGCTGAAGTATCAAGGTTTTAAAGCCGATTTCGTTGTTGGTCAAGGTGTCCGGCGCGTACGTGGCCGGAGTTAGATATTGATTGACGCCATCCGCGCCGGGTAGGTGACCGTAGACACCTTCGTTGAATCCTCCGGGGCGAAAACCTTGTGACCAGGTGTAGTAGAGCAACGCATCATCCGCTATCTTCCAGCTCACATTAGCTCGGCTTCGGAAACCGGTAAAACGCGAGCTGTTTGGATTTTGCGTGTTAATGTTGTTGCCAAAGGGGGCCACGCAAGGGCCAAAATAGGTAGTGGGCGTAAATGCCTCACAAAAAAAACTTCCCACTGTGCCGCCGACTTCCCGCTCATCAAAGCGGTAATATCGGGTCCCAAGCGTCATCGTCAGGACTTTGGGGATGACATCCACATCGATAGAGCCGAACGCGGCTTTTTGATTGATGGTGCGCTGGACGTTGTTAAAAAATCCTGTGTTGTCATTGCGGATGCCGGGATTGCTTGTGAATGATCCAGGCCACGGCTGAAGATTGTTGAAACAGTTGACGTCGAAGTTCACTGAACACGTCGGCACGGATTTGTATTCCCATTCGATATCATCGGTAATTATGAATTGCTCATAATAAAGGCCGCCGATGCCGCGAACGCGCCACTCGTCCGGCGTGCTAAGCCGAATCTCCTGGCTTTGATGAGTATTCTTTTCTGTATCTCTCCACGTCGCGCTCGGTGAATAACACGCCCCTGCCGCGGCTGAAGTGGGCGAAAGACCGGAGCATTGGTAATATGACCCATACACGCCGCGCGCATAATTGGTGTAATCCTGGACTTGTTCCACATTGCGCACGAGATATGACCCGTTATAGACCAGCTTTAGGTCTTGGATGCGGCCGGTAATCGTTAACGCGGTATTTTCAAACTTGTCTTTATCGTAAGACGGGTTGAACAACGTCACGCTCAGATGGGGTAGAGGCTGGGATCCAATGGGCTTGCCAGTCTTGTCGAACGTGGTTCCCTGCGACCCGTAGGGCATCTGATAGAATACGCCTTGCGCGTCCATGTCCTGGTAGGTTTGCGAGAGTAGAGCGTTCCAGTCATCAGCAATCCTGTAGTACCCAGATACTCGAAGACCTTTATAGCTCACCGGGTTTATTGCGCGGCCCACGGAACTACTGTTGTTCACTGCGACGTTATTAGCAGGCACAATACCGTTATTGAACGTAGCGATACCCAAGTCGGTGCTGGCACGAGTGAAGGTGCTCGGCAGATTGTTGATGTAACCACCGCGATTGTCGTCATACACCACTAAACGGACCGCGAGTGTGTCGTCAATTAGCGGGATATTGACCATGGCATCGGCGCTGCTATTAGGGTCACCATGGGCGGTATAGCTGTAGCTCGCGTTTACGCCGCCCTCAGTCGTGTTTAACTTAGGCTTATTCGTGATGTATCGAAGAACACCCGCTTCTGCGCCGGAGCCAAACAGCGTACCTTGAGGACCTTCTAGTACTTCGATGCGTTCAAGGTCCGCGGCATATACGTCAAGATTACGGCCGGGCAGAGAGACCGACTGATCATCCAGGTAGACGGCGACGTTGGGGATTTGCCCGTTGGTGCCACTAGTCTCGCTACCGGCCGCGCCGAGTGAGAGACCTCGCATGTAGATGTTGCTTTGCCCGGGACCATTACTTGCCTGCGTTACATTGGGTAGATATTTGATGAAATCATCTAATGTAGTGACGTTCAGCTGTGTCAAGGTATCGGAAGTCAGCGCTTGAATCGTAATGGGCACGTCTTGTATGTTCTGAGCGCGGCGCTGCGCCGTCACCGTGATTTCAGGAATACCTTCTGCGTCATTCGAGTCGCCAGTGATGGCGGCGTGGGCGAGTTGCAATGAGGAGCCGCCGAGAATTGCCGCTATTGAATAGGATAACGTTCTGTCGCGCGTCATTGTCATTCACCTTTAGTCGCATTAGAAGTACGCGAAATCAACGGCACATGGGGTAGGATCTGGCAATACGAGTTCAACGCCGACACCCAAGGCGCAGTGGTCAGAAAGGTCGCCTATAATCAATTGTGGTGGCATGCAGCGTATCCCCTGGCGAGACGAACTGTCGGCCCGAGTTCGTAGATTCAGTATCAGGTCCGGTGAAGTCGGCGCGCCAACAACAAAAACACTCATCTTGTATTAGTACCGCTAATCGAACGGTCCCGACCCGTCAAAAAAAGACAGACTTATCCCGCAATCGGCGTGCATCCCGGTGGATGAATCCGCCTAGATAAATAATGGTGCCGTTTACGGTGATATGATCGAAAGCGGACGCGCTACACGGCGTAGCCGGCCAGTTACCGCTTTGATGTGGGAGACAATCGACACATGCAAGTCGCGCAGATTCATCGAGACATGGCCAGGAGGCGCTGCATTCCCTGTACTCGAGCGAGTCGCATCCGTTATACCGTTGCAGCAACGTATCTCTCAATAAGTATGTCAGTCTCTTGGGCATATGCCACCGACGAGGCGGGCAATTCAGTTCGTCTCGAGAGACTCTCAACTAACGAGCTAATTCACCCAACTAAGCCCCCGTCTCTTGTGCTCAACGAGGACTTTGCCCCGACACCAAAGTCGCAGAAGCCTATGGAACCCTTCGTTGGCACGATCGAATTAGGTGAGACAAGGATGTTGACGCAACCGGCGGATCTCAAGGAAAACAATATCCACGGACGGGACCCGCGCCTGTTTCCACGTACTCGTATCGCATTTTACAGTGAAGATGCCAACCTCGTGCCGTTTACAGAGGAGATCATTGCGGCAGGATCCAGAGGTATCGGGGAGAGCTATTGGGACATCATCATACAACCCGGGTCTGTATGGTCCGAGTTAGGGGATCATGGCTGGTCGAGAGGCGGCTTTCCGTTTGCGCTGGTAAATCCGTTAGAAGGCGAATCGCACAATGGCCTTGCGACATTTGCATATCGTCATGGTCACATCACAGACGTTCGTATACAGATCATTCAGCAAACAACACCCTATTACATTGCAGCGTTTTTCACAGCGGAAGCGCGGATCGCCTCTCATCTTGCGCCGGCTGACCCAGGCTTGCTAGTGCGGCAACGCGTAGCGAACAAGGCCTCCAATTCCGATCGAATAACGATCGAACCTTGGAATGCGTTAACCCAAGAAATGGGCGAAGAACGGTTGCGGTCCTTCGATGACGATAAACCCATGACCGATATTGTCGCAACGGGTTTGGATTACAACAATATCTTTTATTTGAAGCCGTGTAAAACCGTCGCGGGTCCATTGCCTTGGTGTGACCGGGCACGCTTCGGCGTGTGGTCCGCAACCAAGGCGCTAGTTAACGAGGTCGTGCTTCTACGAATCGCGCAGAAGTATGGAGCGGGAGTGTTTGAGGAAAAACTGGCGCACTACATCCCCGATATGCAGAAAGTACCCGGATGGAACGATGTCCGCTTCGAAGATGCGGCGAATATGTCGACCGGTATGGGAAACGCCCCCAGCACTGCTGATGGGAGCAACATTGAAGATGGAAATGGAGAGAAATATCCACGGTGGTATGAAGCCCGCACGAAACAAGAGAAAGTGGAAGCGGCCGTCATGGACGCAAGGCCCTACGGATGGGGTGCTGGGCGGGTCGCGCGATACCGGGATCAAGATATATTCTTGCTAGGGGTGGCGATCGACGCATATGTTAAAAAAAAGGAGGGCCCTCGGCACAGTATGTGGTCAATGTTGGTTGAGGAGGTATTCGAGCCTATCGGTCTTCGTTCTCCGCCGATCGCCAAGACTATCGAGGCCCACGAACGGTCGGGGCAGCCACTCGCGGCTTTTGGCTTTTATCCGAATTTGTCGGATATGGTACGAATTGCGAGACTTTATCAGTCCCTGGGTGCTCACAACGGGCGGCAGATTCTATTTGCTCCGCAAATTCAGAAAATTCTTTCGCACTCGGTAAGTCCGGGCCACCCGACTGGCTTGCGGTCAACATTTGGAGAGAGCTTTTATTTCAATGCCTTTTGGGAGACGGCCTACAGAAGTAAGGCCGGCTGTAATTTCTATTACCCGCAAATGATGGGTTATGGAGGAACAGTCGTCGCGTTGTTCCCCAACCAAGCGACAGGCATTCGAATATCGAGAGTTGAGGGTCAGTCAAATATACGTGCAAGCCAAACCTCGGGAATGGCTCAGTCAGCGGAAGCGGTGAAGCCGTTCTGTCCTCTTTATTAGTACCGAACCTACTAAATCTGCCGAGTTCCCGAGCACTTCGGATAGTTCATACAGCCCCAAAACTTCTGTCCGGCCGAGTTGCCCCGCTTTGCTGTACGTTCAACCATCGCACCCACCTAACCTCAGTGTCTGGGAATTCAAGCGAATCTCACGGTGGACATGAATCGGCTTGAAGCGTGGTTCCCAACTCAGAGATATCGAAATCGGAGCTTGTTATGGAATTTCCTCTTACGCCACTTGAGTTTGCCCGTCGTGCACGCAAGGTACACAGTTCGCGTGAGGCCGTCGTTGATGGAGAACGGCGCTTTACCTATGCGCAGTTTGGTGAGCGTTGCGATCGCTGGTCCGCTGCATTGATCGCGCTCGGCGTGCAACAAGGGGACCGGGTTGGCACGATTTCACCCAATACTCACCAACATCTTGAGCAGTTCTACTCAATTCCGCAGATCGGTGCGGTGATTGTGCCAATGAACTATCGACTTACCGCGAATGACTTCGTGTATCTTGCCAATCACAGCGGTTGCAAAGTGCTGTGCGTGCACGCAGATTATCTGGACGCCGTGGATACTGTCCGCGATCGCATGCCGAACATCGAGCACTTCGTTGCGCTAGAAGGCGATCGACCCGGGTGGCTCAGTTATGAAAACCTGCTAGCCGGGAACAATGAGGAATATCCGCGGCCCAGGATCGAAGAGGCTGATCTCATAGCCATCAACTATACTAGTGGCACTACAGCGAATCCTAAAGGCGTAATGATTACGCACCGGAATGCATGGATAAATGCCGTTGGTACTTTAGCGCACTGGCCAATGACGCCAGCGGACCGATATCTTTGGACATTGCCGATGTTCCACGCGAACGGATGGACATTCACTTGGATTGTCACAGCTGTAGGGGGGGCGCACGTCTGTTTACGGAAGGTAGAAGTGAGCGAAATTTATAGAGAGATGCAGCGCGAGCGTGTGACCTCCCTTTGTGCAGCACCGACTGTGTTAATCGGGATAGCCAACGGTCCTGACGAGCAACGAAAATACCTCAAGCGCGGCGTGCGGGTTCTTACCGCCGGTGCCCCTCCCGCCGCCGCGACCATCCAGCGCATCGAAAATGAACTCGGGTGGCAGATCACTCAAGCCTATGGCTTAACCGAGACAGCACCTTTTATATCGATCTGCGAGACACTGCCAGAGCATGAGGGGTTAGGCTCGGCGGAGCGGGCCGTGGTCAAATCGCGTCAAGGCGTGGAGCTAATCACTTCTGGCGAATTACGCGTGGTGGATTCGGATTTTCGAGACGTGCCGCACGACGGCGCCACAATTGGTGAAATCGTCGCGCGTGGCAACGTCGTTATGCGCGGCTATTACAACGACCCCGAGGCTACGGCGCAGGCTTTTTGCGGCGGTTGGTTCCATTCAGGCGATGCGGCCACAATTCATCCGGATGGTTACCTGGAAATACGGGACCGCTTCAAAGACGTCATAATTAGCGGCGGCGAGAATATCTCGTCGATTGAGGTGGAAAGCGCCCTAATGCGCCATCCGGCCATGCTGGAGGTAGCCATCGTCGGGATTCCACACGAGATATGGGGCGAGTCGCCGAAAGCCTTCGTTGTGCTGCGCCCAGGTCTCAACGCGACAGAGGTTGAACTGCGAGAGTTTGCAAGGAGCGTCTTGGCGCATTTCAAAGTCCCCAGTGTGTTTGAGTTCGTGGAGGCGCTGCCGAAGACCGCGACTGGAAAAATTCAAAAGTACCTATTGCGGAGAATGCGGCTTAGCTGACCAAATGAGGTTAACTCATGGTTTCCATGTTTCGCTAAATTCTCCGCGAAACTCCGTGCGACTCGCTTGCGCATCTACCGGATACTTCTTAGCCAGTAGTAATAGTTGGCGCGACCAAGCACGTGACCACGATGACGGGCCTGTCCCGAATGTCCATTTACCGGCTCGAACTCGCCTGTCAGAATCCCGCCAGGCGAAAGCTTGCTAAGAACTCGGCGGCCTGAATCGAAGATGAAATTTAGTTTGCATTAAATCCAGACCGTCTGTCCCCGTATCCCGGCGGGGAGGTGAACCTCAACTCCCTCTTTTCAGTTAATCCCGAACGTATCTTTGAAAAGTCGCTGGCGGCTTGATGCCAACAGGGTGCTAAGTGCCGTTCCGTGACTCGGCCATCGCACTGCTACCGCCATCGCTGGTTTTGGCTGAGAACACGTCGTGTAGTAATCGCTTAGGCGTGATCGCCCGGGTTCCACGGTGTCAGCCTGCGGCCGATCCGTTCCACGGCTGCGTCTAGACTGACCGCGATGATGCCCAGCACTAATAGTCCAGCCATCACGCCGGTGGTGTCGAAAATGCCGCCCGAATACGCGATATACCATCCCAAGCCCTTCGACGCGGCGATAAACTCGCCGATGATGGTGCCAATGAGTGCCATCGCCACGCTGGTTCTCAGACCGGCGGAGATCCACGGGATAGCTGACGGCAGCTTCACCCAGAGAAGCACCTGCCGTGGCGTCGCACCCAGCGCTCGAACGGCTCTAACGAGTACGACGTCGGTATTGCGCATGCCCCCATACGTCGCAAACAGGCACACGAATAAAACGATCGACGCACCGACAGCGACTTTGGATGCGAGCCCAATCCCAAACCATACGACGAAGAGCGGCGCCAGCGCGGCGCGCGGCAGACCGTTCAAGGCGACATTAAAGGGATCCAAGATGTTTGCAATGCGCGGACACAAGGCGAGAAACATCCCTAGCGCGATTCCCACGCTGGCGCCCACGAACAGCGCCAGCAGTGTTTCCAGACCCGTTATCCAAACGTGGCTAAACAGCACACCTGAAGCCGTCAGGTGCCACAATCGCTTGCAGATGGCCGCTGGTGACGAGAACAGATAGGGGTCGATCCAGTGCAATCGAGCGCCACCTTCCCAGCCGAATAGAACCATCCCCAGAACCCCGGCGCGCCAGCAAAACAGCGCGATCGGCGATAGCGGCATATTGCCACCGCGGGCGAATGCGCGGGAGTCGACAACGGACGATGCCTTACTCGACATCGGAGCGGTCGCGTGAGGGCTCAATATCGTCCCACACCGGCCGCAACAGCTCCCCAAACTGCGGATTCAGCCGTGCCTGGCGGCTGTCTCGTGGGCGCGGCAGCCCAATAACGTGCTCACGTTTAATGCGGCCCGGATGGGCGGACATGGTGATGACGCGATCAGAGAGCGTCACCGCTTCTTCAAGGTCATGAGTAACGAAGATGACGGTCTTACGCGTTTCCTGCTGTAGCAGTACCAACAGCATGTTCTGCATATGGATCTTGGTCTGTGCGTCAAGCGCACCGAACGGCTCGTCCATTAGCAGAAGGTCGGGATCGATCGCCAACACACGAACGATTTCCGCTCGTTTTGCCATGCCGCCCGAGAGGTGATGCGGTAAGGAGTCCGCAAAACGGCCAAGGCCAACTTGACTGAGCAGCGCGTCGGCGACTTCGGCCCGACGTTTCGCTGTTACGCCCCGTAGTTTCATCCCCAGTTCCACGTTGGCGCGCACGCTCAGCCACGGAAGCAAGGACGCCTGTTGGAAGACGTACCCGACGTTACGACTGACTCCCGATACGACGTGGCCGCCAACCGTGACACGCCCCTGATCCGGCGGGACCAGTCCGGCGATGATATTCAACAGCGTCGTCTTACCACAGCCGGACGTCCCAACGATCGATACAAACTCCCCTAATCCAACCTTTAGCGTGATCCCATCCAGGGCTGGCGGGGATTTTGGTGCGCGGTGAGCGAAACACTTGCGGACCGCAGTCACCTCTACCATCGATGGCGGTGTCATGGCTTATCTGATGCAGCTGCGCCGGCCTCCGCGCATAATTCGTCCTCTCCAGCAAGACCGCCGCCGCAACCGACTCCTCCAATCATCACACCGTTGCGTGTCAGCGGCCAGCCGCCAGGCCCTGGCACCATCTTCAAATTCTCGGAGATGCTGCTCCAAAACGCCGGGTGCGACTGAAAATGAGGCACGTATTCATGGGTAGGTCGGCGAAATCCGGCTGCCGCGACCGCTTTACCACGCGCCGTCTCAAACGATACGAAGCTACAGGTATCTCCCCGTACAAAGGCCACGAGATTGCCCGATTCATCGACTACCGCAACACTCATTGAGATGCCCAGTTCACGAGCCTTGCATTGAGCCGCTTCAATGACCGCGCCGGCCACTTGTTGGTTCATGACCCGCTCCGGAACACGCGCGCGCCGATCCTGTTCTCGCTGAATACTACTCATCTGCCCCCCCTCGCGTAGTTGGTGCCGAGTGTCTTGCTAGGACGTGGCGCAATCTCTAGTAAAGGCCGCGCGCGTGGCCGAACGCTGGAACTTGTCCGGTCTCGCCGCAGGGCTCCAACGTTAGAGCGATCCGCCAACGCATCGCTAACCCTGGTCGCATACAACATCGTTAATTTAATCAGAGCTTGCAGGTCGCCGCGTCGAAGGGCGATGCGCGGAGTTGGGCCGTAAAGCGCGATCGCAGCCAGCAGCTGTCGATCCGGCCCCATGATGGGCGCGGCGATCGATGATAATCCTTCGTGGCGTTCCCCATGACTGATGGAATAACCTCGGCGCCTGATGGCCGGCAGCTCGGAAAGCAACTGCTGCGCATTTGTGAGTCGCAATGCGGGCGCTGCCTTAACTCCTTCGGCAATGACCGCCTTGACCGTCTCTTCGCTCCGGTGCGCAAGAAGTAACTTACCCGATGCGCCGCGATATAGCGGGCCACGCCATCCCGCTGAGAAAACCACGCGCAGCATATGACTGCCTTCGGCACTGGCCACTCGAACAACTTCGTGCCCCTCGGCCACCATGACCACGACCGACTCTCCGGTCTCCTCGGCCATTTGTAGGAGGAACGGCCGTGCCCTGGGCACCAGATCGTGCGCGCGGAACAGATTATTTGCCAACTGCCCAAGACGCTCGCCGCTGGCATACAGCCCGCGCTCGCCAACCTGGGTCACTAGCCGCTCGCGCTTCAATGCCTGTAGTACTCGATGCGTACTGGCAACTGGCATATCGAGTATGCGGCCGAGTTCGCGCACACCGACTGGTTCCGGCGCATGGCTGAGATATTCGACAACTTGAAGGGCGACCCCGAGAATGTTCCTTTCCAATTTGTGTTTCTTCCAATGGAACGATTGTTCAGTTAACGCAATCACGATATCTTGCACCACTGGACGTGTCAAGCCGTCACGGCGGGAGAAAATATGCATTCATTGGACTGGAGCTTTCCTTACGAGTGGCCAAGAAAGCCAGTGTTGGCCGCAAATGTCGTAGCGACGACACAGCCGTTGGCGGCGCAAGCGGGGTTGCGCATGCTGCTTCTGGGCGGCAACGCCGTGGACGCCATTGTTGCCAGCGCGATCACCTTGACCATGGTAGAGCCGGTCTCGAACGGAATTGGCTCCGATCTGTTTGCCGTTGTTTGGGATGGCTTGCGCCTGCATGGCCTGAACGCTTCTGGACACTCGCCGGCGCGCTGGTCGCCGGCCTATTTTTCCGGTTGTGACTCGATGCCGGAGCGTGGCTGGGACAGCGTTACCGTGCCGGGCTGCGTATCAGGCTGGCGGCTACTATCTGAGAAATTTGGGGCGTTGCGCTTCGAGAAGCTCTTTGAACCGGCGCTCGAGTACGGGCGTAACGGCTTCCTCGTCTCACCGACTGTTGCTCGCCAATGGGCGCGACAAGTGCCGGTGCTGAAAGCACAACCGGGCTTCGCAAGAGCATTCATGCCGGAAGGGGAGGCGCCGGCGGCGGGTTCCATGTTTCGCATGCCTGAGCATGCCGCAACTCTCGAACTCATTGCCTCGACCAAGGGAGAGGCCTTTTATCGGGGCTCGCTCGCAGAAAAAATAGCCATGCACAGCGCAGCGCACAAGGGCGTCATGACCGTGTCGGATCTGGCCTCGTATCAGCCGGAATGGGCTATACCGCTCAGTATCGACTACCGCGGGTTCACGCTGCATGAGTTGCCGCCAAACGGTCAAGGGCTGGTCGCCCTCATCGCCCTGGGAATTCTCGAGAACTTCGATATCGCGAGCTATCCCGCGGATTCCGGCGATTGCCTACATTTGCAGATTGAGGCGGTAAAGCTCGCCTTGGCCGACGCAAACCGCTATGTCGCGGATCCGCGTCATATGGAAATCGAAGCGAAGACTTTTCTGGCCAAGGACTACCTTAGGGAACGGGCGCAACTAATCGACCCGACACGCGCGCAGAACTTCAGTCACGGCAACCCTTCCACCGGAGGCACCGTGTATCTGACCGCCGCGGACGCCTCCGGCATGATGGTCTCGTTGATACAATCTAATTACATGGGATTTGGTTCCGGAGTCGTAGTGGACGGCACGGGTATCTCGCTGCAAAATCGCGGCGCCTGCTTTGGGCTTGATCCCGGTCACCCCAACATTGTCGGTCCCCACAAGCGACCGTTCACGACCATCATCCCAGGATTCGTCACAAAGGATCAAAGGCCTGTTATGAGCTTTGGCGTGATGGGCGGAACGATGCAAGCACAAGGCCATGTCCAAGTCATGGTGCGGATAGCCGATCATCGCCAGAATCCGCAGGCCGCTGTCGACGCTCCCCGATTTCGGCTGTATTCGGGGCTGGAAGTCAACTTGGAAGGCCAGTTCGGAGCAGCCACTATTGCTGATCTGTCGAAGCGCGGTCATCAGGTGACCGCCCTAAATGATGCCTACCTTGATTTTGGCTGTGCCCAATTGATCTGGAAGCTGGACAACGGTTATTTGGCGGCATCGGATTCTCGGCGCGACGGGCAGGCCGTCGGCTACTAGAACCTATCTCAAAGTCGCGAAATCGGCATTAAACCAGCAATACTCACGCATGCTACGCGTAACAGACGAGTCGAGGGATCCGGAGGCAATACCCAGAGGGGATATATCCGGCGATCGTCCGGGCTGCAGGACGATCTCGGCGCGCAGAATTCTCGAGATGTTGCTGCAGGTTCTCAACGAGCGCCCAGTGCCAAAGGCTTCCTTAGCCCTACCCTAACTACACGACCTCTCGCCGGCGGGATTAACAGTCGTGCGAGAACGAAGTGATTTGCGCCACGAACGCGGCGCTGGCGAACATGCATCCTGAAGCGGGCACTATCGACGAAGCAGAGTGCTACGTCGACGCCACGATTGCCTCACTGAAG
>Ga0207127_10107_pt1 | contig 21232 bp, 13 predicted proteins | sample Alteio_BWMinHeat_17_FD_153574 | JGI IMG/M metagenome (GOLD analysis project Ga0207127, IMG submission 153574) | Enriched cells from forest soil in Barre Woods Harvard Forest LTER site, Petersham, Massachusetts, United States -... | ecosystem: Environmental > Terrestrial > Soil > Temperate forest >...
CGATATTGAAATTCTGGATAACCATAATGTAAGAATAAGAATGCCAGAACCTGCTGTTTCAAGCGCCAGGACTTACAACATTCAAATCCTAAGCACTGATTCATCCGGGAACAAGGCCTCAAGGAAATTCAGTGTTTCTATCCCCGAAAGCCTTTGGAATGATGGGAAGGATTTATTGGTTAGCGCTTTGCCTAATCCAAGTGGAAATAGTTTTTTTACCATTCGTATCAATTCGGGATACACAACTCAACCTGTAAGTCTTCAATTGCTGAATGATAAGGGAATGTTGATACAGGCTATGGCTAATGTTTTTCCCGGTCAAACCATCAATATTGGAAATTCGCTGGTACCGGGATTTTACTTACTAAAAGCTATTCAATCGAACAGAGTTACTACAACAAAATTATTGAAATGGTGAATTACAATTCACATCCTTTTGCATACAGGTAGGTTACAAATGCTACTTACATGGGTAATCCTAATCACTTAATATTTTATTTTCCAATAACTTTTTCGTTGGTAGGGTCCGGAGAAGTCTTGTAGTTCCCAAGAATGCCAAAGATATCAGATCTACGATCTTTTCTCCACACGCCTTTCCACACGCCGCGTCCAATATTTCCCAACCAGTCCCATGGCGGATTGTAATTCAAATCGAGGGTGGCGGTAATGAGTGTACCCTGCTTACCACTTTCTTCAAGAATATCTCCTCCAGGATTGATGATCATGCTATGCCCGGCGTTAATGGAGGTCACAAAATAAACGCCGTTATCCAAGGCTCGGCTTCTTGAAATAATTTTATTCCCATCTGTACCCCGAATATCACCCGCAGTTGGGCAGAATAAAATTTCAGCTCCATTTAAAGCCAAAGCCCTTGATACTTCAGGAAAAGCGTAGTCCCAACAAATAAGCATACCTATTTTGCCGAAATCGGTGGTAAACACAGGAAATGAATTTCCTGGGACAGCACCTTCTTCAGCTTCGTTATCAGGCAATTCCACCTTTTTATAAACAGCTTGTATTTTACCTTGCCGGTCGTACAATACAGCCACATTACTTAATGTATCGCCTACCCAAGAATATAAACCCGAAACAATGTACATACTGTATTGCTTTGCTTTTTTAGCCATCATGTTGGAGGCGCTTCCTTCCAAGCTGTTCACCTCAATTTTCTTCATCCCAAGCCCGGTATTACTAGTCGTCCAACCTTCTGGGAGGCAAACAATTCGGCAGCCGGATGTACCGGCTTCATCAAGCAGTTTGCCCATTAAACCAATATTATTTTCTACAGTAGGACCGGGTGGTACAAAATAAACCGTTCCCACTTTTACATTGCGTGCAGGCACATCCGGACAGGTTTCCATGGAAATATCATCCCACCATACTGTTCCCGTGCTCCACCGAAATTCGAGAGAAATTTCAGCCGCCGTTGCTCCTGCTACGGCTTTTATTTTATTTGAGGCGAAAAGCCAGCCCTTAGAATCGTCTGTGATATCATAGATATAATTGTAGCCAACATTTTCTGTGCCCTTATACCAGGTAATTTTAATCATTACAGATTTATCAATGGATCCTACATCCTTTGCAAGAAATCTTGCGCTAAAAAGATAGGTGAGACCACCAGAAATTGGAACAGTTTGCACAACCCTGCCGTGAGCATTGGGATTAGTGCTTTCCATTTTGAGTGCGAATGAGCCACTATATCTGATGTAGTTATCAATGCTTGTAACAGGCTGCATAGTAGCTACAGGCCCGCTGATCGTCCAATTGGTTGGGAGATTTGGGGATGCTTCAAAACCGGGGTTCAATACAATATTGTTTGCTGTCGCTGTTTCTAAAATTAACAGAAAGACAGTTAAAACAATCTGAAAATAAGTTGTTGATTTTTTCATTTTTTATAGTCTTTTAATCACCGTCGTTGCGTTGAAATAATTTCTTCATTTGCGTATTATAGTACTGAATTCTGTAGAAGCACTAGTAATGTTTCATTTAATGAAAGATAGCTGCCTTCTAACGCCTTTGCTATTTTTAATCTCCGCAGTCACTACCTCTTTGCCAATCGTAAGAAATTTACCTGATTGAGACAAAAAAGATGAGCCATTATAAAATTCTTCTTTTTGAATTTTACCATTTTTAAAATTTATAATGGCGCTGATATCGTCAGCATTTAATTTAACTAGATTTGGGTTTTTTCTGAGTTCATACAATTTTATCGGACCACGATTTTGACTGGCTGCAACTAAATAATTGCCTGAACTGCTTCGCAATTTCACTAAGGCTTTGGAATTGCCTGGAATGTAAATCCCGCTTTGAAGAATAGATAAGGGGGTGAAGCTACCCGTGCCATCACCTTTTAGTAACAAGCCGTTAAATGCGTCGTATCGACCCGTGCCGACCTCTGTGCCATAATCATTACCAATCATCAGTACATCGAGGTTTCCATCCTCATCAAAATCATCCACCACCATCCCATTTATAGTTGAGACCTGAGCTTCAATTGCCAATGGTATCAAAGCAAATTTACCGTCGCCATCATTTCGCAAATAACAGGACTGTAGCGTATTGGCTTGCAAACGTTGGGCGCCTTTACGTTGCGCTGCTGTCAATACCTCATCCATCGTTGCGAGGGCAAAAGGTTTGTAGGTATCAAACTTTATCTTTATACCGGGCAACTGTTTGGCAATATCGTCCCTGCCATTGGCGGGGAATTCTTTTTTCACACCATGCTGATCAGGCAGAAACAGGGAAGGTATTGCTAAATACCTGCCATTATTGTCAAAGTCCTTGGCTGTCATGTACACCGGATATTGGTCACTTGCCTTATATAAAGTGTTCAGTCCCACATTGCCTATGATATAATCCGTTCTTCCTGTATGCCTGAAATCACCCGCTGCTATGGAATTCCACCATCCATTCTTATCACTGATACCAGAAGCTGCGGTGACGTTCTTGAATTTTCCACTTACATTTTTTAAAAAAGTAACAGGCATCCATTCGCCCACAACAATCAGGTCTGTTAGCCCGTCGCCATCAAAATCAGTGAACAAAGCATCGCAGACCATTCCGATGTTTTTTAAGTCTGGCGCCACTTCATCAGTTACATCGGTGAATTTCACATGATCTTTATCAGAATCATTTCTGAAGATGAAACTACTGACAGCCATCGGATATTTTCCCGGCACGACACGTCCTGATACAAACAAATCCATCTTCCCGTCATTATTAAAATCAAATGCCCTGACACAAAGTTTACTTGTATGATTAAGTGGCAATGCGGAAGAATCTGCGGTAAAATTTCCCTTACCATCGTTAATGTACAATCTATCCTGGTACTCACTGCTGTCCGATGCAGGCTTGTAGCCCCCGCTGGCTATATATAAATCAGGCTTCCCGTCACCATTCGCATCAAAAAGTAATATGCCTTCATCTTTATAATAGTTTGCTTCATATTTTACATTGGGAAGCAAATCTTTTTGGATAAAGCGCCCGTTTGGCAGTTGCAGGAATATAGTGGCATGTTTATTTGAATTACCGCCAATAATTAAATCATCAAAGCCGTTTCCATCTATGTCACCTACTGCCAGCGCTGGACAATATTCTGAGAGTTTATGCGGCAATAATGTCTGAAAGTTGAAATCTATTTGATCATAATCCCAGTGTTGGTAATTTATTCCTCTTGCGCGCGTAACTTCTTTAAAGAGCGCATTGGGAGCAACTGCAGATTGCTCATACGAATAATTATCTTTTGCATCAGCTATATTGACAGTAAGGACCTGGTTTGCCCTTACATTTTTTATTGTTTGTTTTTTCCCATTGTACCATTTAATAACTACTGAGTCGATCCCACTTATTTTTCCCAAACCAAAATGCGCAACGCATTGCATGGTTGATAAATAACCCCTGTAAGGGTTGTTCTCATAAACCTGTTGTTTGCCATGATCATAATGAATACTTGCAATAGCTCCGAGTCCATTGATATTTTGTTTGTCGCCTTTGAATTTAATTTGAAGGAAATGAGTTGCAGTATCTTTTTTCCTGGCGGTATTCCTGTATAAAAAAGTTTCATCATTAATATTATTGATCACCATATCCATTGCGCCGTCATTATCAAAATCCGCATAAGCAGCGCCATTAGAAAAGGTAGGCACGGTCAGACCCCAGTCCTTGGTTTCATCGGAAAAAGTAAGATCGCCTTTATTTTTGAAAGCATAGTTATGGAGTTTTATTTGTGGAATCTGTTGAAGCATTTCCTTTTGACTTACCAGCCCTGTCGCTTTTTGGCGGTAAGAAATAAAATCGTGATCCGACACGTCGCGGGGAAAACCATTGGTAACAATCAGATCCCTGTAGCTGTCATTATCGAAGTCAACTATCAAAGGAGCCCAGCTCCAATCGGTCTGAGATATTCCGCTCATGAAGCCGATTTCGCTGAAAGCTGTAAGGCCGATGGTATCATTTTCCTTAACACTTGGCCCCTGGTTCAACTGCAATGTATTCCTCACATATTGATATTCATATCCATATAAATCAAAATTCTGGTAAGTGTTGGTATTAAGAGCACCGGACATCATTTTCTTACGATAATTATCTTCGGGATTCATATCGAGTTCCACCACATCGGGCATTCCATCGTTATTAATGTCTACAACGTCCTGGCCCATCGAATTAAAAGAGGTGTGCTTAAAATAATCGCTGACGCGATTTGTAAATGTGCCATCCCGATTGTTGATATAAAGAAGATTGTTCGACAAAAAGTCGTCTGAAACATAGATGTCTTTCCATCCATCATTATTGATATCGCAAATGGACGCTGCATGGCCATATCCTTCAAATTTTATTCCTGCCTCGTCTGAAACATCGTGAAATACGGGATGCCCCAGATGGGGATCCATGTCATTACGATACAATCTGCCTCTGTTTGGAGCAGTAGTCTGATCATTACGATGCATAAAAACAGAGGAGTTATACCCATTGGATGCTTCATTAACCGTAAGGTACATATCAAGATCGCCATCATTGTCATAGTCAAAAAAACTTGCCATCGTAGACTGTACGTGGATATCCAGTCCATATTCTGCAGCCATATCCTTAAAATGCGGAACTCCGTCTTTATCTATTCCCTGATTTACATATAAAATATTCCGCCTCCTGAGAGAGTCTTTGTAAATGGTGTTGCAAATATAAATATCCATCAGCCCGTCATTATTTATGTCAACTATTGATACTCCTCTTGCCCACCTTCCCATCCCTTCAACGCCTGCTTTCTCTGTTATATCCTCAAATTGAAAATTGCCCTTGTTAAGGTATAATCTGGAAGGCACCATATTGCCGGTTAAATAAATATCCTGTAATCCATCATTATTAAAATCGCCAATCCCGACTCCGCCGCCGTTATATATGTTGACAACTTTGAGTGGGTTAATTGAATCATTTTCTACAATACTATTATTAAATGTAATACCCGAATGAGTTGAGGAAATTTTTTCAAATAATGTATCATTTGTACTGCAAGATGATAACCAAAAAAGGGACAAGCAAATGAATACTAATCGAAACTTGTTGTTAAAAAATATCATCACGGTAGGAGGTTACGTAAAAACTAAGCACTCGAAATTAAAAAAGGCCTCTCTTTTGGATAAAGCCTTTCTTAATTAGGAGTTATAAATCAATAGCCCGGATTTTGGGATAAATTCGGATTAAGAGCGATAGCCGCTTGTGGTATTGGCATAACGGCATGATTTGCTGTGAGACTGGTATTAAATAAACCATGGGTCTTGCCATCGTGCGTTGGGCCAGGTGCAGGATTAGGAATAGGGTTATAACTGGCATCTGCTGTTCCATTAGCACTTTTTATAAAAGCGATAGCTACGTCGGTGCCAGCCCTGCAAAGATCATAAAAAAGGGAATATTCACCAGCCAGTTCATGTCTGTACTCGCTCAATACCATCTGTAAAGGATCAGTAATTGCTACGCCAGGAGTTCCATCAAAATTGGCGCTGTCCTGCATAATAAGAGGTGCTGTTCCCCCCCATGCTCTGTCCCTGACTAATTTGATGTCAGCCAATGCCCCGCCAACATCACCCGTGCGAACTTTACATTCGGCCCTGTCCAGCAAAACTTCAGCGTAGCGAAGGAGAATCTGATTTTGATCTCCAAAAAGATTACTCTGGCCTTTTGAATTAGCGTTTCCTCCGGTAAGATATGGATCTCTCCATTTTTTTGTGCAATAATACCCGCTACGGCCTTTGTCATCTCCATACCATGGCCTGGTTAAAGTTCCAATCGTGTTTAAAATCTTGCCATCATCTCCGGTATATATTGGGTTTCCGGCATTAAATCCCTGTATAACCTGGTTATAACCTTTTAATCCACCAAGGGCATTGACAATTCCGGGACTAGCCAGGGTATCGCCTGGACCCGCTATTGTAAGCAGCTTGCGTCTATCTCCTGATTGATAAGAATTCCAGAGCGCAGGATTGCCATAATCATAGCCCTGGCCGGTTAATTCCTGAGGCCAGCTAAAACTATCTATCCAAGCGAGTTCGGCCCCCGGCGGTTGCCAGCTCCCACCCCAGTCTTGAGTGCCGCCTGGGGGAAGTTCAAACTGTATTTCAAAAAGAGACTCGTCATTATTTTGATGATTATATTCATTCGCGTCAGCAAAGTTTGACATTAAATGATAGTTATTGGTGAGTTCCGGGTTATTGAAGGCAACCAAAGCGCCTGCATAATCCTTTAGCCACATGCGGGCTGCGCCTTCATAGCCATAAGCTGGTCCTTTGGTTGCCCTTCCCAGATCGGCGACCGGCAAACCAGCTTTTGACCACAATAAGGTCTCTGCTTTTTGCATATCAGACACCACCTGCATAAATACTGAATCCCTCGAAGCTCTCGGCGTCAATCCGTCAGTAATTGGCTTTAATTCCAGGGGAACACCTCCAAAAGAACATGCCAGGTAATAATAAGTCATGCCCCGTAAAAAAAAGGCCTCCCCCGTTAAACGGTCAGCCAACGTTGCGTCAATGATACCCTTTTCTTTTGCCTTTGTAATTACACCAAATGCCGCATTTGCTCTTGCTATACCAATATAAGACTGGGTCCACATGGTAGTCGTTCCACCAAAAGTAGCCGGGATTTGATAATTATTCCAAAAGACATCACCGCCCCAGTTAAAAAAGTCGTGGGTCTCATAATTGACCCAATACCAAATAGACTTTTTCAATAAATCACCGTTCTGGTACGTATCATAAATAGCATTTACCAGGCTGATAACATCTGCAGGTTTGTTAAAAGTTGCATCTGCACTGCCCTGAAATGTATTGGTTTGGTACAAAAAACTTTTTTTACATGCATATGGCATAGGTACAAGAGGCATCAATGCAATGCAAAAAGTAACGATTATGGTATTTTTATTAATTATTTTCATATTTAAGCATTTATATCTAAAATGTAACGTTTAAACCGAATGTAAAAAACCTGGAAGAGGGATAAGTCCCATTGTCGACCCCGTTTTGAGTTGGATTACTTCCCTGTATCCCTATTTCCGGATCAAGTCCGCTATACTTAGTTACAGTGAACAGGTTTTGGGAAGAAATATAGACTCTCAATCTTGACAACGAAAATCTTTTCAACAAACCTGCCGGTAAAGTATAACCAATGGTAAAGTTTTTTAGCTTCAGGTAACTGCCATTTTCAACCCAGGCGCTGGATGGAATAGTATTGTTAGTCGCGACATCATTGGCGAGCGCTCTGGCATATCTGTTCGAAGGACGATTAGGCGTCCAATGGTTATGGTAATAGTCGACGCCTACGTTTTCAATTCCTTCTGACCCGCTTTTTTGGAAGCTTTCCAGGTCCATTTCCACATAGTTAAGTATTTTGTTTCCATAAACTCCATAAAAGTAAAGATTGAAATCCCATGCTTTGTAGGTTGCATCGAAGTTAAGACCGCCGAAAAATTTAGGCTGGGGATTTCCAATTGCTACCCTGTCCTGCGCATTTACTACACCATCTCCGTTCACATCTGCAAAATAACGGTCACCCGGTTTGGTAGCAGCTCTCCAATATATGCCACCGGGAGCTTTTGCATTTAAGGCGTCGATCTGAGCCTGGGATTGAAAAATCCCTAATGATTTGTACCCAAAAAATTCTCCTACCGGTCCTCCTACATTGGAGTGGGTGAATTCATCCCAGCCCTGTCCTGTTAAACCAAGGCCACCAAAATTTGTAACAAAGTTAGTCCCCGATGTTATACTGGTAAGAGTGTTCTTAATTGTAGCCCAAGTTGCCACGATTCCCCATTGAAAATCTCTGCCCTTGGTATTCCTGTAATTAAGAGCAAGTTCAAGGCCCTTATTGTTCATGCTGCCAACATTACGGGTTATGTAGGTATATCCCGTTTGTGCAGGCGCCGCAAGCGTTAAGAGAAAATCTTTTGAATCTCTGTTAAACCAGTCAGCAGTTAGGGTCAGCGCTCCCCGTAAAAAAGCAGCGTCGATACCAATATCTGTTTGGTAGTCGGTTTCCCATTTTAAATTTGGGTTAGCCGGTTGGGTTTGTGCAATCCCATTCTGGTATATTTTATTAAATGGATAACCAAGATTATCGGCCCCGCCACCGTTCACATTTGCCGGAAAATTTCCAGCATAAAGAGCCTGGTATTGGAATAAACCGATGGAGTTCTGGTTACCCACTGTTCCATAACTACCCCTGAGTTTTAGATCATATAGCCAATCAACATTTTGCAAAAAAGATTCATTTTTTATTTTCCACGCTATTGCGCCTGAAGGAAATACGGCATATTTATTAGCGGAGTCAAATTTAGAAGACCCATCTCTTCTGATGGTACCGGTAATAATATATCGGTCTGCAAATTGATAAGTTAACCTTGCAAATTGGGATTCCAGGGTGGACACATATTGGCCGTTACCATACTTGTCAAATTGCAGGTTACTTACCTGGGCTAAATCATGAATAACATTATTGGGTGGGACACCGCCGCCACCCATTAAATCATTTTTATTTTTCTGTGCAGAAATACCACCTACAAAATTTATCGTATGCAGACCAAATGTTTTGTCATATGATAGGGTATTTTCCCACAACCATTCAAAAGTATTATTTATATTCTGGTGATAGAAAGCGGGTGATACAATAGATCCGGGATATTGCACATTTGACCTGTCATCTTCAGGCTGAAAATACCAGCCGGAATAATCACTGATATTCACTCCGGCATTTGTTTTAATTTTAAGCCCATCATATAGGGCAGCTTCCAGGGAGGAACTGGCCAATATGTAGTTGGTTATATTTTGATAACGGTTAGTCTCAATACTGTAAACAGGATTGTTAAATTTGAATACATTGGAATTTTGAGGATTATAAAAGCCGTAATTACCTTTACCATCCTTTATTAGGTAGGTCAATTTGTTCCCGCTATCCAGCGTTGGAGGGTTTATAGTTAATTGGAAAAGTGACCCTGTTCCAAATGGATTATTTGCATCCTGGTAAGCATATTTCACGCTTGTTGAAGATTTAAGCCATTTGGTGGGCTGATAATCCAGGTTAAGACCAAGGTTAAGTCTTTTAAAGAAAGATCCCAATACAATGCCTTTCTGGTTGTAAAATCCTACTGAAAAGGCAGACTGAACTTTATCATTTCCCCCTCTCATGGCAATAGAATAATTTTGTGTCAGTCCCTGACGATAAAGAGCATTTTGCCAATCAACACTATGTAGCACATCAGGAGTATGCCAAATCGATAATCCGTGATAAGTGTGGCTTGAATCCGCGGCTTCAACCTCATTAGAAAGAGTTGCAAAATCAAGTGCATTCAATAATTTATATTCTTTAGGCTTTCCCTGGATACCAATATACCCATCAAAAGAAACCTGCATCCTGTTTTTTAACCCTTTTTTAGTGGTTACTATCACTACTCCGTTAGCAGCACGAATTCCGTATATGGCGGTTGCAGATGCATCTTTCAATACGTCTATCGAAGCAATATCATTTGGATTAATATTATTTATACCTCCGGTTGTTGGGTATCCGTCCACAACATATAGTGGAGCATTGCCCCCACTGGCCAGACTGCCGATACCCCTTATCAGTACACTAACATTTCCACCGGGCGAAGCGTCGTTATTCATTACCTGCACCCCTGCTGCACGGCCCTGTAAAGCCTGATCTAAGGTAGTAACTGGTACTTTTTCAATCTGATCTGCAGTTACACTACTTACAGCTCCCGTTAGATCTTTTCGCTTCGATGTTCCATAACCGATAACAACAACATCTCCGAGATTACTATCTGCCAGTACCAATTTGATGGAAAACTCGGTTTGTTTTCCAATTCTTACTTCCTGAGGCAAAAAACCTGTGTAGGTAATTACCAAAACTTCATTATCATTTGATACTTCAATCTTAAAAAAACCTTTGCTGTCAGTAGTCGTTGCCCTGGATGTTCCTTTAACTAATACTGTAGCACCTTCCAGCGGTTCCCCTTTATCATTGAATACTCTTCCTGTAATAGTAGATGGAGGGGGATTGTTGTTAGTCAGAGGTTTAAATACCTCATTAGGTTTTTTTTCTTTCTCGCTGATTACTATAACATTGTTCCTTATCGAATAAGTTAAAAGCGAGTTCTCAAAACAGGCATCGAGGGCTTCTGTTAAAGACGCACCTTTTACATATACTGATATTCTCCCGCCGAGCTCTATCGTTTTTATGTTGTATAGAAAATCGTAGCCCGTTTGCTTTTTGATCATCTGCAGTACTTTTGCCACAGGCACTTCTTTCTCCCGAAGGGAAACTGTTTGCGCAACTCCGCGAGCCGCCGCCTGAGAGCACACAACAATTAATAGCATGGCAGCAATTTTCATAACCTTAATCGTTTTGGTGAAACCCCTGCCGTGAGAGAGCAGAAGGTTACAAAGAGCTTTTTTCATACTTTTGTTTTGTTTGGGCAAAGCTGTTAAGCATTCAATTATTTGATGCTGAGAAATACAAGATCACAGGTGCCCAAACTTCATGCGGGAGTGTTGCAACCACTCCCGTACTTTTTTGAGCAACCCTCTGTTTTTATAAGGTCAAAAGATTTTAGATTTTAGTTATTTGGTTTTACAATGATCTTTCTGTCTTCTATAGAAAATTTTACGGTTTTTGTCAATTCCAATAGGTTTAATAATTGTGATACATTGGTAAAACGAGACAAACTTCCGGCAAACCGTTCATTCTTCACGCTTCCCTGGTACGTTACGTCCACATCATACCAACGAATAACCTGTTGCATGATATCTTCAGTGCTAGCTCCGTTAAAATAAAAATATCCGTTTTTCCATGCCATAACTTCTTCCAGGTCCATACCATTTTTAATATCAATTTTCCCATCAGGATATAATTTGGCCTGCTCACCCGGTTTAATGAATTTAGTATTCCCATTTTTTGAAACTTTTATGCTTCCTTCCAGAAGGGTGGCCTTTATTAATTCTTGTTCAGCATAACTATTGATATTGAAGTGTGTACCAAAAACTTCCACGTCTACCCCGTTTACTGTTACATGGAAGGGCCTTAAGAGATCATGGGATACCTCAAAGTAGGCTTCCCCAGTAATTTCAACTTTACGTTCCTTACCTACAAATGCCACTGGATACCGGACCGAGCTTTCATTATTCAGCCATACCTTTGTTCCATCAGCGAGTGTAAGTGTTACAACCTTGCTTCCTTTGGGATTATATAATGTATTATAGATTATTTCCGAAGAATTGCCCTCATAAGCTATTTGACCATCAGACAACTTAATTACTTTAACATTTTTCTGAGAAGCAATAAGGCCATTGCCCAGACTATCCAGCGCAATTCTTGAGCCATCAGCAAGGGTTATCATCGCAGCTGAACTATTTGGGGAAGCCACATCGGCAGACTTATTTTTTTGGGCAACTTCCAATCTTTTTGCCAGGTGACCGGGATGGGAAAACCAGTAAGTGAGCCAAATAATAAGTACAGAGGCTGCTGCTATACGAGAGAAGTAAATTAGTTTTGAAAGTTGTCCAACAAGCGGACTTGTTCCTGCTATTTTTTTTTGAAGATATTTTTGAATCTGTTCTCTGATATGTGGATTTTCTTCTTCTAGAAATTCTTCGCTGTTGAAACTTTCTTCCATTCGTGATTCCAGCATTTTCAAATAAACCGTCTGATCCAACAGTTCTTTCAGCTTTAATTTATCCTCACGACTGATAGAACCGGCAAGATATTTTTCGAGTAACTCGATAAAATAAGATTCGTTCATATGGAAATATATATAAAGACGCTTCTGAACAAATAGAAGGGTGGTTCCCAGTAAAAATTATTCCTTTATTAATTATGCGGAAAATAAAAGGCAGTAAGGAAAAATTAATATAAAATGATCTAGATGGGTATGTGCATACTGCCTCAATTGGGTGAGTGCGAGCCTAATATGATCTTTTACCGTATTTTTGGATATGTGCAGTTGAGAAGCAATTTTTTTGTAGCTTAATCCTTCCAGCCGGCTCATTTTGAAGACAATTTTCCTCGTGGGAGGAAGTTCCTCAATACCTTTGACCAGGAATTCCCAGGTTTGCTTGGTTTCCAATTGACGGTCGGGGTAATATAATTCTTCGACCTGATTCAGGGAAACCTCAACAAAAGGTTTCATGAGTTTTTTGCGCATGGCGGATATTATCCGATTCCGGCCGAGGATAAAAAAATAATTATTGAAATTTTCTATATTGCTCAGCTTATCGCGTTTATTCCAAATATGTAAAAAAATATCCTGGGTAATTTCCTGGGCGCAAATGGAAGATTTGAGGAAAGCGAGGGCATGAGAATAAATCTTATTCCAATGCATGTCTACTAACCGGGCGAAAGCTTTTTGATCGCCACCGTTTATTAATTCAATCAATGCCTTATCATCGCAGAAAGACTGGTTATCCACAATTGGTAAGTCTTTAAATAGCTACTAAAGGTAATAATAAAGTAAGACTGGAAAAAATGTTAATCTGTACGCTTAAGCTTAACCAGTCAAGTGGGGGTGCAAATAAATCACCAAATAAATCACCCCGAAAAATCGACTTTCTATTGCATGAATGCTTTGCAAGGTTGGGTTTAAAACTTTGTCAGCTGGCTGCGAGGCGATTTATGGCAGTGTAAACGCTATATAATAATCAGCTGATTTTGTATGTTGTTTCCCACCTCCCCCGGCGGCAATTACAACAAATTGCTTACCATCTACCTGGTAAGCTGCCGGTGTTGCGTAGCCACCTGCAGGCAACTGATATTCCCAAAGTAGTTTTCCGGAAATCTTATCAATTGCTCTGAACTTCTCATCCTTCGAAGCTCCAATGAAAATCAATCCTCCCGCGGTTACAATTCCTCCCCCAAATAATTGTGTGCCTGTAGCGATTTTACCTTTTTCCGCCAACTCCGGATATTGCCCCAAGGGCACCTTCCATAATATATCTCCCGAGTTGAGATCTACTGCATTTAAGGTACCCCATGGAGGTTTAACACCCGGAAAACCATCCTGATCCAGTAATTGGCTATAACCTTTAATTCTATATCGTGTCCTTGTTTTTTGTTCGGAAATAGCAACATTGGCGGCTATTGTATTTTTATACTTTTTATCCCCATTTATTTTAAACAAGTAGGATATAATGGCAATCCTTTCTTCATCCGACAATTTGCTAAATGAGGGCATCATGGCCCTGCCTTTTTCTACAACATTTTCTACCTCAACAGGCTTAAGCCTTTGTCCGATTTGCAACAAAGGTGGAAATTGCCCATTCCCTTTGAGGTCTTCTCCGTGGCATGCCGAACAATTTCTCATATATAAAAGATTCCCAGCTTTCTGCATACTCAGGTTTTCGAACAAATCGACCTCACTTCCGACCGGTTCCAACTGAACTATATTAGGTATATCATTTATACCAACATACATAATCCCTGTTTCCATATCAACACAAGCGCCGCTCCACTCCGCACCTCCCCTGAATCCCGGCATTTGTATGATTCCATCTAAGGTGGGAGGAAGATACAGATCACCCCATGAATACTTCTTAATTTCCCTTAACACAAAGTCATGCGCTTGGGGAGAAATATCTGTAATTATGCTTTCATCAAATTTTTGTCGGCTAAGGGGTAGTGGCTGGCTTGGAAAGGGCTGGGTTGACCAACTTTGCTCACCCGGCATTTTTGAAACCGCTACCGGTTTCTCTTCAATTGGAAATAGTGGGGTACCTGTTTCCCTGTCAAAAAGAAAAATAAAACCCTGCTTGGTTATCTGTGCTACCGCATCAACTTTCTTATTACCTTTTTTTATGGTGACGAGGTTTGGTGGAGAGGGTAAGTCATAATCCCATAAATCGTGGTGGGAGACCTGATAGTACCATATAAGTTTCCCGGTAGCTGCATTCAACGCAATCACTGAATTGCCGAATAAATTCTGACCGGTTCTTTCTCCACCGTGAAAGTCAAAGGCAGGCGTGCCTGTTGCTGCAAAGACAATCCCCCTTTTGGCATCAAGACTTAGTCCTGACCATGCATTACAGCCACCCACCGTTTTATAACTCTCCTTTTGCCAGGTATCGTAACCAAATTCCCCTGGCTCCGGAATGGTATGAAAAATCCATTTCTTTTTTCCTGTTCGCACATCATAGGCTCTGATATGTCCGGGCGAGCTTTCATAATTTTCCCCCACTAAAGAGCCGCATATTATTAAATCTTTGTAAATAATGCCTGGGGATGAGTTCTTAACATCTTCATGGAACGCTAATCCCTCTTTTCCTCGGAGATCTTTATTTAGATCCACGTAACCATTTTCGCCAAAGTCCATTATTTGTTTTCCTGTCGTTGCATCTAATGCAATCAATTTATTGGAGGCGAACAGAAAGATTCTTTGATCCTTACCACTTCGCCAATAGGATAAACCTCTGCTGATGCCTCCTTCCTTGCTGTCTTTTGGAAAAGGATCAAATTCCCAGCGCACCGCACCGGTTTTAGCATTAAGCGCGAAGGCTTTAAGTTTCGGAGAAACGCCAAATAGAGCATCATCAATTATTATCGGATTACATTCCAAGGTGGTATTTTCTGATGGATCCCCCGTCCGATATACCCATGCTACTTTAAGTTGGTTTACGTTTTTTGTATTGATCTGATCCAATTGGGAATATGCGTTGGAACCATCATCCCCCCGGTATACCTCCCAAGATGTGTATTTCGCTGGGTTATTTTGCTGACATCCGGCAAGGCCTGATAGGATGACTACCCCGAGTATAAAAAAGTTTGCAGTGACAAGTAGATGCCTAATCAGTGACAAAATTGTTTTCATTTGTTATTCTGAAAAAATAAATAGTCGATCTTTAAAAATCCATTTTTGCCATTAAAATTTTTCTGTTTTCGTGGAGGATAAGGTCAAAAAGGTATTCCAGGGTAGAATAAAAATGCCAATACATCTTTTTATGGATATTCATCATTTCAGTTAACCCAAACCCCATGATTTTATGGTATCGTTAATAAATAATTTCCTTACATCTGGATTTGTTAATATTTTATTCCGGGCATTTTTCCAAATTTCCACGTTAGGTCCATACATATCGTCAACGTAATATGATTGTGTAGAATTCGAAACGATTTTTTTCCCTTCTAAGTCATTTAATTTCCCCCAATGAAATGTAAAAGGAATGTTCGCCACCCTCAGTTCATTCCACACCTTCGCGTAATAAGCTTTTGTCCGACCATTGAGTAAACCATCCGCTTCAATTACACAGGTAACTTTGCCAAAACGGGTGCAGGCCAGGGTCGCCGCTGAGGTTTTAACGAAACGCAATGAAAATACACCTCCAAATTCCGGCATATCACGAGGGGTAAATTTTTTGAGGATCTTAAGCGTTTTTTCAATGTTTGAGACATCGACGCACATAGAACTACCTGCTAATGCCGATGGAGGGCCATTGCCGGTAAACAACTCCCCTAGAGTACCCTGCTGGGTTTTATTTTTGTAGGACAATTTTAAAACAAGGGCAGTCATCTGGGGAATTTCCATAGCGGCAAATTTATCAATACCTGAAAGCACAAAGACAATATCATTCGGAACACCGCTAAATAATTTTCTGAAAAATGTCAGTATTTTATGTAGCCTGTAACCGTAATAAATGAGTAGATCACGAATCCAGCTATATTTACTTTTTGGAAGGGTGGAAATTTTAGGGATCTGATAACCGTAAGTTATAATTGCAGTGCCGGTAATTGCCTCCGGATCAAAATCATATGGATCGAAAACCACCTGTAAATGACATAATTCCTGGTCTTTATAATCTGGAAATCCAAAACCTTTAATGTCCAGATCGCTCATTAATCTTACAAGTTTTTCATTGTATGGAAAGGTTCGCCGGATCAGCTTCATTTGATAGATTTCCTCTGTTTCAAGTAATACGCCGTGAATAATGCCGAAACTGCCAAAACAAACTAAAGCTGAATTAAATACATCGTCATCACTGATAAATTGACTTTCGCCAATGTTTAAAGAATTCAAAAAATGAGTGCTAACCACTTTGTATGAATTTCTTTCTATCCAAACATGGTCGTTCTGACCGGGGCCTGTTACTATATGCAAGCCAACCACAAAATCGTGAATTGACCCAAAACTTATATTAGAGCCATGCGTATTGGTTGACATAGCGCCAACTATTGTTTGACCATCACTTGCACCTGAGGTTTTTAATGACCGTTTGGTTCCTTCAAGGTATTTGTTAAGTTTCCGTATTCCCTTTCCACACTGACTTAATACAAGATGTTTGAAATTACCACCATAAGTACTGAATACATCTTCAGGGTTAAGGTCAATAACCAAATCCAGCCCGGAGGCGGCGTTGGATGAAGTGTCCAGCATAACCCCATTAGTAGTGGTATTTACTTCCGACCACGACCATCCTGAACCAAATGCCCGCATGGTCGTTTTTTTATCAATAACTTGTTTTTGAATAAATTCTTGTATGCGATTGGTCATAGTATTATACTTTTCCAAATCAGTCTTCCCTTGCGGATTTCCAGCCGTGAAAAGATCTTGAATCTCTACTTCTATGGTTTTGTGAAAATTAGTCCAGCACTTTACATTCGTTGATTTAAAAGGATTTTGCATAAAAGAAGATTTTGGAGGCGTAAATCAGCAGGTCATCGAATACAATTATATTTTTTTTCATATCATTCATTTACCTACAAACAGGAGTGTTGAGAATGAGGAGATTCTATAGAATTAACTGAGGCAAATTCATTACGTAAAAATGAAAACTATTTCCGAAACTACCAATACCCGATTGGTGGCACCGTCAGCATACTGCTTTGTTTCGGTTTGCCTTTCTTTTCCCAGTTATTGGAGCAGCCGACTGATTTCATGGAAATTCAGTCAGTTTTCTGTCCGGATTAACAGCAACAAATACCTTTTGCTCGCGCATTTTTGGGGATGAGGAGCTCCCACGAATACTTTTCATTTGTATCGGGGGAACCTTCGTTTTCAAAGATGGAAAACAGGAAATACCTGGAATTGAGAGAGGTAGGTTGTATCCCTTTAGCCCGGTCTTGCAGGGATATTTTTTCCATCAGCAGACTAAGAGATTTAAGTATGGCGAAAAAGCGGTTTTTATCTCTCGTTGCGCAACAAGATAAAATTTTCTTTGTCAGGTAAAATTATTTCTTAATTTTACTGTTCTATACTAATAGTACAGTAATACATGTTCAGAAAACTGAACCCCACATCAGGCATTCCGATTTATATCCAACTAAAGGAACAGATCAGGCATTTTATTGAGGTTGGAGCATTAAAACAAGGTGATCAATTACCCAGTCTACGCGTACTTTCGGAAATGTTGGTTATTAATCCAAATACAGTTGTTCGCGTATACCGGGAGTTGGAGCTGGAAGGAATTATTGAAGTTAGTCACGGTCTTGGCGCCTTCGTTGCGGCTACCAAAGAGAAAAAGATAAAGGCTCAGCGCATAAGGGAAGCCCAGGAAGAAATAGAACGCATGATGGAAACTTTTAGAAAGAAGGGATTAACTCCTGATGAAATAAGACGTTTGATGGAAGCTGCTTTTGTGCAATTCGAGGTATATTAAAAAAAGTAATTATGCAACCGATACTTGAAACTTATGATTTATCGAAGAGCTATGGATCCTTTATCGCTGTAAAAAACTTGAATTTAAAGATCAAAAAGGGCTCCATCTGCGCCTTCTTGGGCCAAAACGGTGCAGGCAAGAGTTCTACAATTAAAATGCTGCTGGGAATGAGCCGACCAACATCAGGGCAGGGCAAAATATTTGGACTGGATGTAGCTGACGAGAAGCAAAGTATTGAGATCCGCACTCGGACGGCCTTTGTCGCTGAAGATAAACGACTTTATGATTATATGAGTGTTGGAGAAATCCTTCGCTTTACGAAACATTTTTTTCCGGGTTGGCGGCAGGACTTGGAGAAAAAGTTGGTCGGTCTCTTTGAGTTGCCTGAGGACAAGAAAATCAGGAAGCTTTCCAAAGGGATGCGAACCAAGCTTGCGCTAACGCTTTCACTGGCAAGGGGAAGCGAGCTATTGATCTTGGATGAGCCAACGGAAGGATTGGATCCTTTGGCAATTGAAAATCTTTTGGAGTTTGTTATTATGCTTGCGGGTGAAGGGATCAGCGTTTTTTTCTCTTCTCACCAAATTGCCGAAGTTGAGCAAATTGCGGATCATGTTTGCATGATCCATAAAGGCAGTTTGGTTCTTGATGCTGATATGGATCGTATAAAGGAGGATTTTAAATATGTAAGAATTACTTTCAATGGCAATGAACCGCCCCTTAATTTTTCCATTGAGGGCGCCCGATCCATTCAAAAAGAGGGCTCAACCATCTCTTTTATAACTGACCATAATATAAATGGGGTTTTTGAAAGTGCCAACCCCTATCATCCCGGCAATATAGATGTTGAACCCCTTTCGCTAAAAGAAATATTCCTCGCCTTGGTTAAAAATAATTGAATATGCTTCTCTATAAAGCCTGGCTGGAATCGCGTCAACGGTTTTTTATCGCTGTTTTAAGCCTCTCGGCCGTGGGTATGTTATATGTTTACCTGCATCCCATTTTAATCCCACAATGGACCTTGGCATTACATGACCCAAAGGCCATCAAGCCTGCATGGCTATCAAAAGGAGTTTATGATTACCGATTTTATGTTTGGCATTTTCTTTTTGACTACCAGTTCCAGGAGATCTGGGTTTTGTTTGCACTGGTTTTGAGCGTAGGGGGTCTGAGTAGTGAATATAAAAATGGAGCCATTCATTTTAGCCTTGGAATTCCTGTATCCAGATCTGCTTGGGTGAAATCCAGGTTTTTCGTTTTGTTAATGGAAGGAACGCTGGCTAGCCTTATTCCTATTTTAGTTGTGACCGTATCTTCAAGGTCATTTGGCCTGAATTATTCTTTATGGCAAGCCATTTCGCATTCCATGTTGCTGGCAGTCGCGGGGTCCGTTTTTGAGGGACTAGGCATTCTTCTTTCTACTTTACTGCGTGCAGGATATTATCTTGCCATTGTTGTCATAATTTTTGGTATTGGTCTACCCTACATGATAATCCAAGAATACGTAAGAGAATCTGGCGAGACTTCATGGCTTTATTATATGGACATATCGCACGTTATGGCCGGCCCCTGGCTTTTGGGTTGGGCTAATATACCATGGGCGGGCATTTTGATATCACTGCTGTTAACTACTTTTTTTATATGGTTATCAATTAGAATTTCTAAAGTCTATGATTATTAAGAATATAATTAAAGTAGACCAAAGCGCGCAATTTACCCTGATATGGAAAGCGTGGTATGAATCAAAGGCGCGTTTCTATATCCTTCTGGCTGGATTGGTATTAATCATAGCATATATAATCCTTTCAGGACCCCGTTTCATAAAAAGTTATAGGTTGCAGTATCCGGATGATCCTTTGACCTACACAGAATATGTCTGGCAGGGTGTCTTCAATTACTATTTTCAGGGGCTTTGGGTTTTTTCGGCCATTATTTTGGGCACGGGCGGAATTTTAAGAGAAAAAGCTCGTGGATTTTCGGACTACACCCTTGGTCTTCCGATATCCCGTAAACAAATAATGGCAACACGTTTCTATGTGGGGGTGGCAGAGTCTATTTTTTTGGGAATTCTTCCGCCCTGTCTGATCCCGCTTTTTTCCCTGCTTGCCGGACAGTCCTATCCTTTGATCCAGGCATTTGAATTTGGTTTTTTGCTTGTATCTGCAGGTATTTTATTTCACGCGTTAAGTTTTCTTCTTTCTTCCTTGCTTAGCGGAGAATTTGCTGCTTTCCTGCTTGGGTTTTCGGTTGCCAGTATTTCTTTCTTTGCTTTTAAAGCCAGGTCTATCCACCGATGGAGTATTTTTGATCTAATGAATGGTGCTAATTCCATTGACCCATCTACCCATCTGATCGTGCGTGCTCTACCCTGGCCGGGAATAGTGATTTGCGTAATAATAGCGATTGTGTTTTTTGAACTAAGTATTCAGGCGATTAAACGACGTAACTTTTAGGATAACAATTTATTTGGTCTTGGGCATGTGGACAAGTACACACAGTTTAAAAATGGGAGTATTTTGAAATTACCGATTCCCTGGTTTTAGAAAGGATCAAGATGGGTAAATGTCTTAAGCCAATATGATACTGAAACTCATTCTGCAGTGGCATAACAAGCTATTTCAAAAATGGAGGTACGATATTTACAAAACAATGAACTTGCGAGGAAATGCTAAAACAAGTAAAATGCCTTTCATTTTTCTCGATCAGGTAATAATACTAATTAATAATTTATGCCAAGTCTTTCCAATTTAGGCCGCATTTTCTTTGGAATAGCTATAGCCGTGATGGGGTTTCAGACAATTTACTATACAGATTTTCCATATATGCTAATACCCCCCAAGCATCTCTGGATGACCGGTCTTTCCATATTCGCTTATATTTCTGGAACCTTGCTTATCCTGGCTGGGATAAGTATTGTTTTTGACAAAAAGACCATGTCAATTTCTCTTTTTTTGGGAAGTGTACTCCTATTGATATTTTGTTTTTATTATGTCCCATATGAATTATTAGCTTCCTCAAATTATATGCATTTTGGGGAATGGGAGAATGCTGCAAAGGAATTGGCATTATCCGGCGGCGCATTTGTAATCGCTGGCAGCTTTTCAAAAAAAATT
>Ga0207127_10108_pt1 | contig 21112 bp, 27 predicted proteins | sample Alteio_BWMinHeat_17_FD_153574 | JGI IMG/M metagenome (GOLD analysis project Ga0207127, IMG submission 153574) | Enriched cells from forest soil in Barre Woods Harvard Forest LTER site, Petersham, Massachusetts, United States -... | ecosystem: Environmental > Terrestrial > Soil > Temperate forest >...
TCTTTCAGAGGGACAATCACGCTGCCAATTCGAATCTTCTTAGCATTATTGGCGTTCGACATCGGCAACCATTCAACAGGGAATTTCTGGATTCCTCTTTGTAGGGCATACATATTGAATGAGAATGTGAAGGTTTCCCAAGACTGCATTTTCTCTATCCAGATAATCCGCGGACGGTAGCGCAACGTTATTAAGAGCAAGTATTCACAAATCTTTTCTGTGTCCCATTTGCCAAACACGCAATCAAACACATAAATCTGTCCTTGGTACATGCGGCAAACAAAAAAGACTGTCATGTCACTTTCTTTCTTGCCTACATAAGAAAGGTCTCCAAGAACGAAGGTGACGCCCTCGAAGGGAATGTCGTCATAGCTGAGAAGGGTTTGTGTATCTATCAACTCGGGAGTAAAGGTCTGTAACCCGGCTCCAATGGGATTGTTCTCGTACTGGCAAGCAAACCACTCAGCACCATTGGCCAGCTTTTCGCGCTGTAAGAATTCAACAGTATGGCCTTTTGTTTTTCCTGACTTGGTTCTGAATTCGGGGAAGAGAACACTTATCTCGCCAGTCCCGTTGAACTGCTTACAGTCACACTGCGTACAAGGTGGGCTACTGTAATTTCTATCTGAATCGTGAAGAGTGTTCGGGTGCCCGCACTTACACATCTCAGACCAGCAGGTCATTATTGATGTTTTCCAGATCGTCCTACCGAACTGCTCGTTCTCCAAGACAATCATTTTCTGGATGTGCTCGTAACAATCGTCAAACGAATAGCGGGTGCCGGTCACGTACATATACCCGTTGGGGTCGAGCAGGGGAGAGATGTCGATGTATTGCTGAATGCTCTTGGCGAGTGCCTTGGGGTTGTTGTAATTTTGCTCGTTCACCAAGTCATCGCAAAAGATAACGTCATAGTGAGAAGAAGCCTTGACCGAGGCTGCGGTAAAGATACGCATGGTCGGTTCGGCAACCGTATGGCCAGCAGTGCGGCAAGGCACACTGAATTGCTTTGAACTCCCCAGGCGGTCCTTACAGAACTCAGGAAATAGCTGTTTGAATTTTGGCGTGGGATTCTCAAACACCTGACGGATACGGAGCAATTGAGCAATAGCCAAGTCTTGTGATCCGCTTAGATACCCAATAGCGATGTTGGGGTAATTGATAATCAGTTGGACTACTTCAACCAAAACGGCGGAAGTCTTGAATGTTCCTCTTGGCCAGAGAATCAGTCTTCGTTTTGTAGCTTGGTCAAGGTCATAAAGAGGGGTCTCTTGCTCTGATTTCTTTAGGAACTTGTTAAACATTATCCTGTGCGGGGTCTCTTGGAAGTCCATACCGAGAACGTCCACAGCCAGGAACATGTGGTCTGTCTGTGCTTTTAATCGTTGGGCTTGCCACTTGGCTTGAGCTTCGGGAGAGAGCCGGTCGTACTTTGCTCGGAACTCCGCAGGAAGAACTTCAGGATTAAACATTTGCCCTCGTGAATTGAGGACAAAAGTTTTCTTACTTGTACATTAGTAGTTGGCCAGAGGATATCTGGGAGAGTATCCATTTGCCGAACTTCAACGTGAAGAGTTGGCGAGAGTCGCCAGCGTCCCATATCGTGATTGTCTGCTTGGCTACGGCGCAAATAGCTTCCCTGATTACGTTTCCATTGATGTCCGTAATGATGAGGGTATCTCCCACGGTGACGGGGTTATACCACTCCACAAGACGGAAGCTTTGAGGTGATTTTGTAGTGTCTGTCAGCGCAGCCGGAATAGTTCCGCTGTTCCATGCCGTATCTAAAATGAATGGGTTCTGAGAGAAATTATTTGCCATCTTCCTTCTTCTTTTCCTTGACCTCAGCTTTCACAGCTTTCTTGAAGAGCTTCGGGTGTTTGATGTCTTTCTTGCCCAGGTCAATGACCTTCTTTTTCTTCCCGGTGGAGGGCTTTGCTAATCCCGATAGTGCGCTGTTTAGGTCCATATCTATATTGGGCTCCGTAGTTGAGTTATTGCATCAACTCAATTCGCAAAACTGTACCAATTGCTGTGTCTGTGCCAGGACTGTTGAAGCTCAAGGCGACCGCAAGAGCATTAGCGGTATTTTCCGCGATGCCTGCATTGAGTCCGGAGGCCACCGCTGGACCCGTGCCCAGGAATGTTGGCGATGTTATGGCCTGTTGCGCATTCTGTACTCCGCTCTTGTTGTAGATTTCCGCCTCGCCAAACCAATCTATATTTGACGTAGTGGCCTGTTGAGCAATGATTGTTGACCCAAATTTCAATGTGAACGTTACGCTGGCAGACCCCGTAAAGTGCCTTGCGCGCCACTTAACCCTTATTCCCTTGTTTGCCGCGATTGTATTTGCCGGAATCGTGTAGGTTTGCATCACTTGGTCTGCGCCAGTGCCGGTGAAGGATGTTGCGTTATCAAGAATTTGATACAGCAGGTTTACAGCATTCCCACTCCCTGCTCCGGTTAGTGTTTTGTTTGAGAGCGTGTCAGTAGTTGCTTTGCCGGTCAAAGTATCGGTTGCCGCTGGCAAGGTGAGCGTGCCCGAAGCAGCAGCCGTGGCCTGTAAGGTGGTGGTGCCGGAAGTAGCACCGGACAATATCAAGTTAACACCGGACGCTAGAGTCAAGTCTGTGCTGTGAATAGTTAGTCTGGTCGCTAACGTCTGCGCCGTCGTGCCCGAGCTCCCTACTGTCGGGGTCTGGAAAGCAAGGCTGCTGGCTGCTGAGTTGCCTGTCCCAGGTCCAGAAGTGATCGTTAGGTTAGCACCGGATACATTCGTGTCTGTGCCACCACGTGAGCCTTGTGTGGTTATTGTTTGATTTACGGGAGTAGCTGAGTTAGCGTCGCCATGCTGTAAGGTTGCTGCGGCATTTCGGGTTAAGAAAACGTCCTTGTTGGAGGAGTCTAAATCTATTTTGCTTACGGCGAGCTCTGTAGCAGAAGCCGAACCGAGTGCAGGCGTTACAAGAGTCGGAGACGTAGCCAATACAACAGCCCCACTTCCCGTTGTCCCGTTTGACAAATCTGAAGCAGCCGGTTGAGCCTGGGTGAATACACCCTGAGCACTCATACCAGTTAAGAAGTTATGGCTTACAACGGAGATTGTCTGAGCCGTGGTGCTATTCGCATTCGGGATATTCACCGTGCGAGTTGTCGCAGTAGCAATGTTGCTTGCATCAAACTGAAACTTCTTTGTGGTATCCGTCGTGTCGGTAAGCAGGTGATTAGCACCAGCTTGAAATGTTTGAACGAAAGCACCAAATGTGTTGACCTGATCTGTGTAGACGGTTGTCGCTAATGTTCTACCCTTTGCTAGAGTCCCGCTCCAACCCAAAGTCAAATTCTGAGCGGAAATTGAGCCGGTTACATTTGTGTCGTTTGTTATGGCATTGACTGCTGTAGAAGGTAACTGTCCAGCGATAGCAACACCTGAAATATCACTGAATGCCGGCTGTGTCGAACTGGGAACCCCGGACGTTGAAATGCTGTTAATCCACTGGTGAGATACGGCAGTAAAAGACTCAATGCCGCCCAAAGTTGAGGCGGTTGGCAAGGGTAAGTCAGAACCCACCAGAGAGCGGAATGTCGGGGTGGTTGCTCCCCCGGAAGTTGGTCCAGCTAAGAATGTGTTGGCAGATTCATTGGCCAGGGCGATGTTGAATGTCCCTTGCTGTGTGATCGGGGAGCCGGTGATCGTAAAAATTGGTGAGCCGGTTAATCCAACGCTGGTAACAGTTGCACCGGGAAAGAACGGATACTGTACGCTTGCCTGATTGATGGAACGCATTGTTCCAATATCTACAGTCGCTCCCGCCGTCTGGTTGAATACCCAGATAAGAGGACCAGCGAGACGCGCACCATTCTGGTCAAATATATTGACCGTATAGCCCACTCCGGAGGGTGTGAACTCACTTCCAGACCAGATTTGGCAGGTGCCGATTAGATTGCCGTGAGTATCAAAATTGAAAGTCGCCTGAAGACCGCTGAGCAGTATTCCAGGCGAAGAGATCAAGGTGCAATCAACTGGCAGACTAAACTCAATTGAGCAGTTGGCCGGATTGACTCCTGCGAGACTTTGTAGGTTTCCATTACTTAGCGTAATCATTACAGTTCAACCACTCTTTGCTTTTTCTCTTCTTTGGGCTCCCATTCGTCACAGCAGCCGTCTTCGGCGTCAATCAGCTTGTAGCCGGTCTTCTTGTCAGTCGGGACTTCGTCATCTTCTTGAACCTCATCATTAAGGCAGAGCTCTCCCTGTGAGTACTCACAAGTGGCGCACTTTTTAGGAATGGGAGTTTCTACGTATCCAGTTTTCTCTGTGATGTGAACTGGTTCTGATTCTTTGGAAAGACCCTCTAGTCCGGCGATACTTATAAGCACGTTGACCTCTATACAGAGGCCAGAAAGTTACTGATTTTCAAATTCATCCAACAGGAAATCATCTTCCTGTTTAGGCTGGTCAGCGGGAGTAGGGGTGCCCGGCTTCTGATTTTGAGTCTCTACTGTTCTCTTGAGACTGAGATACAGCCGGTATGCCTGAATGAGTCCCAGGTCAACTTTCCTTTTTCTCATTAATCTCTGCAACCGCTTCAAGACAATCTCGTCACTTTCTGCTTGCCAGTATGCGTCTAGAACGTCTGCAATACGAGGATTGCTGAGCAGGTTGTAACTCATAATGTTGGCGTTGATGTCCTTGCTAACCGAATAGGAAGCGTACACAGCCGCCACTCTATCGCCGCCATTGGTGATGTATGCGATTACGAACGCCCGTTGCTTAGGGGTAAGTGATATGAATTCCCGCGTCTCTTTTAATTGTTCAATGGTCAATGGCATTACGTTTGTTCCTGCACGACGCCATATAACTCTCCCTCGCGCATAATGAGGAATGGGTGATCTTCAATTTGAATAGGACTGCCGGCATACGGGCCAAACAACACCTTGTCCCCCACTCTGGTACGCAGAGGACGAACCTCCCCTGTATCGGAGACATAGCCTTCACCAACGGCAGCCACAACCCCGGTCTTCATCTCTTCCTTGCTTGTTTCTGGCAGGTAGATACCTTCAGAAATTAGCTCCCTATCTATCAGAGCAACCAAGACGCGGTCATAGAGTGGGACAAACTTTGGCATGGTTAAGCTACTTCCTTCGTTTCGATTTCAGCCACGAGTGCTTCTGTCGTTAAGATCATTCCGGCTACAGAGGCGGCATTTTTGAGAGCCTCTTTTACAACCTTGGCCGGATCAATAACACCCGACGCAACCAAGTCTTCATATTTTCCTGTCCTGGCGTTATAGCCGATTACCTGTGAGGATTGACGAACCTGCTCCATTACCTCAGCAGCTTTCTTTCCTGCATTCTCTACGATCTGGGTAAGGGGTTTTTCGCACGCCGCTAACACCGTATGCACGCCTGGCAATTCCTCTGGCAGGAAACTCGAGACGTCTACAGCCATCGCAGAGCGTAATAAGGCGATCCCGCCACCAGGGACTATTCCTTCTTCTAACGCAGCTTTAGTGGCGAATGTGGCGTCTTCAACGCGGTCTTTCTTCTCGCGCATTTCAACCTCAGTTGTGGCGCCAACCTTAATGACGGCAACCCCGCCAGCGAGGCCGGCAAGACGCTGTTGTAAATGAACTTTGTCTATGCCTTCTGCCTTCTCAAGCTGATTGCGAATCTCTATAATCCTGCCTTCAATGGCTTGGTCGTCACCGGCTCCCTTAACGATCACAGTGCGCGTGGTATCCACAACAACACGTGAGGCCATTCCCAGGTCGGCTAAAAGAATGTTTTCAAGCTTTAAGCCAAGATCATCTGTTATGGCTTTTCCACCTGTGAGGGAGGCTATGTCGCGGAGAAGTTCACGACGGCGATCTCCAAAAGCACCCGAGCGGATAGCACAAACGGGAAGACCTGCTTTGATCTTGTTAAGGCACAGCCCCGCTAGAGCGTCGTTGTCAAAGTCGCCAGCGATAATGAGCAGTGAGGCGTGAGCCTCGTGTATTTGACGGAGCAGAGGCACAATTGACTTTGCTGTGGCAATTTTTCCCTCATAGAGGAGAATGTGAACATCACCTTCAAACACGCACTGCGCACGGTTTCGGTCGGTTATGAAATTTGGGGATAAATATCCCGAGTGAACTTGTAGACCGTCAACCACATCAAGGTGGGTCTCAAGTGTGCGGGATTCCTCAACTGTGATAACTCCATCTTTCCCGACCTTGCTGACTGCTGCTGCTACGATCTTGGCGATGGCTTCATCCCCATTGGCCGAAATATTGGCAACCTGAAAAACCATCTCGTCTGTGACAGGAATGGTCATCTTTTCAATTTCTTTAATGATTGTCTTCGTTGCTTTTTCAATACCAGCCTTGAGCGCGACAGGGGAAACTCCCAAGTCCAATTGCTGCATACCCAACCGGCACATAGCCTGGGCTAGAACTGTGGAGGTTGTTGTACCGTCGCCGCATGCTTCTACTGTTTTCTGGGCAGCTTCGCGGACAATGTCACTGCCAATCTGCTCTGTGGGGTCCGTAGGATCAATATTGTTGGCAACGGTCACGCCATCCTTGGTTGTATGCGGGGTCAAACCCATTCCTCTGCGGCCGATGACCACAGTCCGGCCACCAGGACCCAGTGTTACCTTTACAGCGTCAGCGAGTAGATCAACCCCGCGCATAATGGCGGAGCGAGAGTCTTGTCCATATAGAAGTTTCTTGGGCATTATTGCGTTACCTTTCTGAAAATGTGAATGGTCTTGTGCCAGAGGTCACGGAAGAACGTGAGCTTGGTCTGAGCTTGTAACTTGACGCTCTCTCTCTTCTCGAAAATCTCTTTGCCATCATGGTTGTAGAAAACGGAGAGGTGCTCATATGCGTAATCCGGCGCAGTCTTCACATAAATGAGCTCAAAGAATCCAGGATGAATCTTCAACCCAATGGGCGGTCCTACGTACCCTTCCGGTTGACGAATATTGTTGTTGATTGATGTGATTTCCATTACTTCAGTTCCTTTACAGGTGTGTTTACGATCATGAATGTGTTTGTGCTGCCGTCCTGGCAGAGTATTCCTTCAGCCTCAGCCCAGCCCGACGGGGTTGCCGTGTTGTCCTGGGGCATGAACTCACAGGTGCCGCGGATTATGAGATTGGGCACGTAGAAGCTGCGGGGATAGAGGTTGTCCTTTGAGGGAAGCTCCTCGATCACCCAAGCCTTAGCCGGGTCGGTGCCCTTGGCGAAATGAATCTTGTATCTCATCGCTTGCGCGTCCTCTTGCAAGAGTCCAACCGCTCGTGAATCGCCTTCAGCCATTCCAAGGTCAAATCCTGATTGATCTTTAGCTGGAGCAGAATCTTTGCTAACAGAAAGTCGGTGGTGTTCTGAGAATCAAGTTTGGTCTTGCGTCGCTTCACTTCGATTCCTGCTTCTTCTCGAACTGGCGAGATTGAGAATTGAAAGTCAAATCGGGGTGAGCCTTGAGCAGGTCAGCAACGGTAGCTGAAAGACGCTCGTTAGCTTTAGCCTCATTCCCCTGTGCAATGTGAAACTGCAATTGGAGATTGGTACTGCGCTCTTGAATCAGAGTGATGCCGGCCTGAATCAAAGCAAGATTGGCCAGAGCGTTTTCAAACTGCGCTTGCTCAAGCTGAGTTAAGTTGTCCGCGTGTGGAACGGTGACGTCTGAATAAGTTGGCATGTAATCCTGTCATGTAGAAGGTCAGGTGTGTTTCCTAATGCTCCAGGAGACGGACAAGTTATGGCGAACCTGTCCTATTTTTGGAGCACCCGTTCGTACCTCTCGTACGAAACCATGCACCTAACCTTCATCTTGTGTAATTTGTGTTTCTGAATTGGGACAGGAAATTTGTTTTGGCGTTAATTAGCGATTAACTGAAAATTAAGTGGTGAATTCTTGGGGCGTTGGCCATGCAGACAGACACCCCACCGGGGGGCGAACACCCCACACTGGGTATCGAGAAAAGGATCCCCCTTCCACATTGTTTCCACGATGGATATCAACCACTTAGACGGTAATGTGTTGTTGTGATTGTGCTTTGCACATATACAACACAACAGACACAGAACAAGGGTTAAGTCAGAAAGTTACGAGAGACAGTCCGACGACCAATTCTTTCGGTAGCCGTTTGGGTAGCCGGTGATTGTTCTTTGTTCGATATCAATAGCTTAGGAAGATTCCAACCGAGTAACCTACTCGGCACCGTTTCGGGAATCTATTAGAAAGCATAGATTGTGGGTGTTCTGGATGAGGGATTGGTTGGTAGCGTTGGCATAGATTTTTGAATCCAATCCAGGAGTAGATGCATCTGATTAGTAGGATAGGCAACGTGTTTGGAGGGTGTTGCCAGTGGGTACTGGACGCTGCCTATCAAGCGGTCGAGTGGCCTCGTCAGCCATTACGGTTCAACTCCGTTGCCCTCCTCAAGTTCACTCGACCCGACTTTAAAACCCGTTGACAATGGGCTGCATCCATGTATACTGAAATTGCTTGATAGGCAATACCCGCGCAACACATATCAGCCCCGGATGACTACCGGGGCTTAAGTTTTTCTCCCAACAATTCAAACTGAGACACTACCTGGAAAGCAGACCACTTGACTTTTTCTATAGCTCTGTGCTATACTGTATTATCTCAATTGGGCAGATGTTGGGACAGTAAGTGGAAAGATTATCTGTCTTTAGGAACGATCCAGCTATGGCTGCCTGCCAACACGGAACGTTCCGGTGCGTTTTGCTTGTAATGAGTTAGCAAGACGCATTATACCTAGAGGTAAAATGCACGATGAATTCCTTGACTTTTTGACAAAAGTCCAGTGGTATTCGTTTCAGATTTTTCTTACTGTGGTGTTCGTACGAACACTAATCAAACAAATCAAAAAATGGTAACAAAGTTATAGGCTCCGGTGTCTTGTGGATTTTATTTTCAGGGGATACCTGGAGCCTATTTACTAATCATCAACGATAATCGGCTCTTTCAGTTCATTCACAATGGCGAGGATGAACTCAAGTATTTCCACAGCATCCGCCGGTCTACAGGTGAAACTCTTCTTCAGCCTTGCTCTTAGGTCTTCCGCTCGTTTCTCTATTTCATACATTTTCTGCATGTAATAGGAAGGCGTATTCGGTTTTAATCTCACTCAAAGGGCTTAGTCTCTCGGAGGATAAATCACATACAATCTCGATATTTTCGTGATGGTGTCATTTGGGGAGAATTCGCGTTCGACTGCTGGGTCGAGACTGAAGTCAACGTCTACGTTAAGATACTGGCAGTTGCGATACATATAATTCGTATGGCCTCGAAACAGCATGCCGCCAGCCAGAATAAAGTTGGTCTGCTCTAACTGTTTACGTGTCATTCCAACTTTGACGTGCTGCAATTCGTCCAGAGCCTGTTGAGCAACGTCACAAGAGGAACAAGTGCTTGCTCTGTTCTGCGAGTTTAAACTGCCCGCTAACCCAATCAAAATGCACGTCAACACAAACAACAAAGTGAATTTTTTCATAAACCTGTCCTCTTTACTGATTTGGCAGAGTAACTATGTTTGTATACCCTGATTTGTCGATTTGATACTTCCAGAGATTATCACTGTCCTGAAATACTCTTCTATCTATTGTTAGGTCGGGTACGAAGTTTGTAAGAGCACCGTTCTGATAGCAAGGGCATATGAACCAAAACCTTTGAGTTGATGAAAAATGTGCAGACATATAGGGTTGCTGATAACTGGTGGGAGGAAAGTTTCTGTCTGGTATGAAAACATTTGTTGCATTAGAACTTCGCACAAATGGGTTTTGTGTTTGTGAAACCATAGGAAGTGGCCAGACGAAAATACCTGAGCTCCCTGGATAAAAAACAGTTTCGCCTACAGTACAAGCAGCTATATCATTTGTAATACCAGTACTGGAGCTAAAAGTATATTGAAATGATAATGAACCTTCCGGCAGATTAACTTCACTCACCGTAGAGAAATTTGTCGGTACTGCACAGACCACTTGAAAAGTAACAGTATTGCTCTTTTGTCCGGCGACAGTAACTGATACATCTCTGCTGCCAGATGTTGTTGAAGAATCAATTATAAAAAGAACGCTTATCTGGCCGTCTGAAATATTCTTGGGATCAATAGAGACAACGATTCCGTCACCTGCCGAAACGGTGAGAGCTCCTGCACTAAACCCAGAACCGGTGATTGTTACAGGGACAGTAGTGCCAATTGCTCCGAACGCGGGAGAGATGCTCGTGATAGCCAAAACGTTTGTCGTCCCGCCGGAATCTTGGACCTGGCGGGGACATGCATTTGGATGACCTCCAGTAAATCCCGGATCAACACCGTCTCCTGAATCGAGGTCTCCGCTTCCACCAACACCAGCCGCGCCCCCACCCAATCCTGTCTGCATTCCTCCTGGTGGGTCCACCCAGATAATGTTTGGATTGCCAGACACCCATGCAGTGATGAAGTTGTAGTCGAACTGCGCCCCGCTGCAATTATCCTGTACAACGGGAGTGGTGAACCCATTAGTCGTGATCGGCAATACGAGCGGATTAGGGTCCATGATCCTGAGTGAACCGTAACCGCAGCAGGTCATGCAACCATAGGTGAGATGCCCCCAGGTTTTGTCCACTATGATCTTTCCTTCAAACAGACTGCCTGATAAGGTCTTGTCTGGCTTCAAATCCCTAAGCTCATAGGTGCCGGAAGTCAGCGTGGTGGGAAATACTTTTCCATTCTTGTCAGGTGTGCTGTTGTGAATGTAGTCCGCCAGATTAAGCCAGAGTTGATCTCCCGGAGCTATGGTCTTCTGAATCTCGTATTTGTCTTTCCCGCCATTGTAGAAGAATGTGAGGAGCGCATCTGTTGGCTGATTACCACCATTCGTCACAGCAATAATTGAGTTATGTGTTGAGTCAACTTGCCATAATCCGCCAGTCCAGTGATCTGCAAGTTGATCGGAGAAAGGAGTTTGTGCTCCATATCTGCCCGTGGCATCGTAGCTGGCTGCTACCGCGATCACATCGTCAGGAGTGACTCCGGTTGTCACTGTAACCAACCCCCAATGTGCCGTGTTGGGAATACCTAACTGCTGTTGCATGCTTCCGATATCCAGCTTCCTTGTCTCTAACGGCTGTAGCGTTATCACTGGTACGTTAGCCTTACCCTGCCCTGAATCACCGTGCCAGCCAATGCTCACATTGACGTTAACCGATTGAGTTATGGTATTGCGCAAGAAAACCATAGGCTGGAGCACGGTACCTTGAGGAAATCCCACTATTGGGTCGGGATTTTTTAGGGCCAACATCGGAGCCCACTGAGTCCATTTTGTATTTCCAGCCCACATGCGCTCTTCTAACTTTGATGTGCCATCAAAATGAAACATCTTCATCATGGCCGAAAATCCGGCATTCGGGTCGTAGAGGAAATGAACACTATTGATCTCTCGTGCAGAATTGGGAACACTGAACCTTATACCACCATAGCTGCCGGTCAGGTTCGCGGAACTGACAAGCTGGCTCACCACAACGCGCACCGTCTGGTGCGTACCGAGCTTGACGGTGGATTTGGTCTCTTTACCGGCTGCGTCGTATATGGAGAGTGTTCCGGTTATGGCCTTGTCTGAGCCGTTGCTGATAACAAGGTAGTCATACACGCCTTGGCGCGGGAGCCACCAGATACCTTCCCGACTTCCACCAACGGACTTCTTACCAATCGAGGCAGCATCGATGTGATATCCGATCGGCTGACCATCCATGTGAACCATTGCAACGGCATAAAGGTTAGCTGTGCTGATTGATGAATATTGAAATGAAACTGAGCCATATGTGCCGGTTTGATGGACCAACTGAGGAGCGACTTTGTTGAGTTCCGTCATTACGTCAACCGTCGTTACCGTGGCCGCAGGAATGGTAACTGGCGAGAGTTTGAACTCTTGTCCGGTAGAAAGACGGAGTACTGGTGTCACCGTCAGGTCGGACGTGAGGAGATTATTCCGCAGTTGAAACTCTGTATGCCAGCCTGGCTCAGCGCACCAGTAGGGAGCCATGAGTTCGTGAGGAGAGGGTTTCTTCTTGGTTGTTTCTTTTGCCTTCGCCAGTAACGCGGTGATATCAACTGCTTGTGCGCCAGTGGTAAATATAGCCAACAGAAAAGCGGTAAGAAGGGCTTTCATCAGGGGGTCTCCTAGACGTAAGAACGTTTAGGGTAAATGATCTTGCAGGTTTTGAAGGTGGGTTTTAACCGGATTTTAACGAACTGAATTCCCATTATGGCTTTTGTGCAATAATGGGAATTTATGGTTCCATCGCCTCGCGAGAATCCTGCTCCGGGTCCCACTACCAACCTTCGAGGCGAACACACTAGAAGGCCAACCCCAAAGGGGCTGGCTGATGAATCACTGACGGTGACTACTCACCCTAAAGGCGACCATCATTCCAGCAGTTCGCTGTGTGGGGTCTGTTTGGTTCCAGCGCAGAACATAACGGTCAGGCGCACCGGCTACCTGCCATTGAGTGGACATAAAGAACTGATTGGAGTAGACAGAGGTCGCAATCGGAGTAGCTGTATTCTTGTTGGGACTTCCGCTCATACCAAAATCAAACAGCAGGTCACCCTGGCTGGTGGTTGTAATGCCCCCACCGTTAAAAGTCTGGCCGGTTGGGTCGAGGTTGGTTGCTGTGCCGGTATCGGGGACGCTCCCGTATTTCCTTGGTGGGACTAACGCTTCAATCCCGGTCGGTATCGCTCCAATGAGCGTGACGGTCTGGTCATTGAGAAACGTAGCATTCACCAAACCGTTAAACGTGATCTGCTGCCCAACGGAAAATGTGTTGTCGCAATCTACCGTCAAGACACCGGCATTATTCAGAAATACAGAAGTGATCTTGGCAACGTTAGCCACTGATACACCGTCAACCACATTCCCACCTTGGTGCTCAACAATCCCATAACGATACGGAGGATTCTTCGCGGCACCACTAATTTCCGTGACGAAGACCTCGAAGGTATCTCCAGTGGATGTTGTATCAATCGTGAGGACGGTCGTGCCGCTCGCGGCATTCTGGGCATAATACACACGGTTATAACGCTGGCTTAGATCAGAAACGGCCAACGTGTATTGATTTCCCCGATTGTCAGTGATGACAGGTGGGGCTGAGTCTTCATTTAGCTCTGAAATGCAAACCACAATCAAGCTACCGGCTGTTACTTGATGTGAAAGGGCTATGGTTCCCGCCTCGCCGCGAATTGTTGCTTCACGGTGCTGTAGGATTGCCCAGCCGGTCTGCTGTGGGGTAGGTTGAAAGTTGACTACCGGCTCACCACATCCCGTGATGAAAGCCAGTATGAGAAGCAGTGTTACTAAACTTGTTTTCATGTTGTCCTCTCAATTCCAAAGTTGGGAAAAATAAAAATGGCTGACAAGCGTTAGTACTCGTCAGCCAACATCAATGTTGTGTATGAGCGGTCCCACTCAGTGATTACGAAGACCCTTGTTCCGTCCCTCAAGTTGTAGCCACTGAATATGCGATCCTCAAAAACGATTGCAGCCTCATTGAGGTCGCGGTCTTCCTGGGTCATCTCTGACCAGTCGCAAGCAAAGTGGCGGCGCAGGATTTCGTAGGGGTCTTGACCAAGCTCCCCGCACTTATCCAAGAAGTGCTGGGTCGCCATAATCCGGCCAGGAGCAAATCTAGGCTGCGCCATAAGCAGCCTCCCGGAAGAGTTTTACGTGGTGAAGCTGACTTTCCCTCTTCGGGGGAGCAACACAAGCCAGAGCCAAGCCGACAGCCGGATCACCGTGGTAAGAAACAGTTATCCCCTGGTACTGAATTACGACCAGGGGATAACCACAGACGGGACAGGTGAACCATGTTGTTTGGGCGGGCATAGCTACTTACCCGCTTTCTTGTTGGTTTCCTCCGCAGGGGCAACGCACTTGCCAGCGGCCAGCGCAGCCTGAAACTGTTCAGCAGATACGCCGAGCTTCGCACGCTGTTCCCAGGTGTAGCGGTCGCCCTTGGGACCGTAGACTGCACGGAATTGCTCCTTTGTCGGTTTGCCTGCCAACTGAAACAGGCGAATGCCTTCCTTGCGGTTGGCGGCAGTAGTTGCGGCATCCTGCTTTGGCTTGGGTTCAGCCGGGGTCTTAGGCGCAGGAGCCGATGTAGCTTCCGGCTTCGACTCGGCAACCGGCTTGGTCTCGACCGGGGTGCTAACCGCGACCGTTGCGGTATGAACGCCCTTCATCAACTCAGCACGATTTTTGTTGAAGTACTTGAGTGCCGCCTTGCGGGTTATGCCACGCGACTCTTGCAGGCTGGCGATGATGGTTTGCTCTTGTTCGGTGAACTTCGGAATCGTGATAGTTTGCTTTTTCATTTGCTTCTCTCCAGTTTTAAGTTTCCCAAAATGGGAATACGCTAACCATAGCGTGTCTCCGAGAGAAGTAAACAACTTTAGTGCCACTAGATTTATGTACTTAGAATGAAGGCAGACTTTAGCCAATAAAGACGAGGCTTCGGGAAGCCAAACTTTTTTACGATTGTTTGCAGTTGGTTAGAAGGATTAATTCGCCAGCCCACATGGCAACGGTGAATTCTTATGGGACACGACGTGAACAACGTTGTGCGCTTCCACAAGATGACGTTCAAACACTTTTACGTCTGTGTCTGTTGAAGACCATCCACACTCGCAGCTAACTCCGGCGTCCGTTACCACGTAATTGAGATCGATGATTTGGATTTCCATGCTTATTACTACCGTGCTGGGCAAGAAAACAGTTATTTCCCGAGTTTTCTCTCAACAAACCGCTTGGCGATTTCCGCATTAAGAAGGCGAGTGAATTCGTCAGCGTAGCGACTGCCCTTCTTGTTCAAGGCCAGGATGTCTTCCTCTGTGAACCATTCGTAATCCCTCTCTTGGTTTCTAGGCTTCGCCGGCATGCTGTGACCCGGTAACCAGTCAGCAGATGGACCGGCCTTCCAGACCAGAGCCTTATGCCCCGTAGCACCATTCTCCTTAATGCCTGCCTCGTGTATAAGCCCGCGACGCGCCATAGGGCGGAGCAGGGGAGAGATTGTCACATAGTCAATCTCCAAAAACTCCGAAATCTCGCGTGCTGTTAGCCCATGACGGCAGCTTTGGAGAATCTCTAGAACTTTTGATTCGTTTAGAGCGCGGTTGCTCTCCGCTTCTCTTGCGGAGAAATGAGCTGTAATAGGGTCGGTAGAACGTGCGTGTAGATTGTCTTCAGTAGTATCTATCATTGTAGTTTCCTTTATGTTTGTAACCGCTCTACCGGGGTTTGCCGCCCCGGTAGAGCTTCTCTTAAAATCTCTTGTTTCTTCCGTTCGCTGCTTCTTCCTCTGCTCGTCGCAGTGCCTCGTCGTAATGGGCCTGCATTCCTTCGCGGATATCTTTCTCTATCCTGAGCAGGCGTTGCTCGGCTTCTTCTCGATCCGGACCCGATACAATCGCACCGGAATCTCCACTGATGACCCAGCGACGGTTTTCCACATCGTAACGGGCGGTCACGATTTGACCTCTTGGCGTGTGTCGGGCAGGGAGTAGAGACGTTCCGGGTCGAAGTTGTGCAACTCCTCAAGCATGCCGTCGTGACAACGGGCGTAGTGCGCTCCCACGTGGAAGATGGCGTCATCCTTCGTAGCAGGAGAGAAGGTAAGGAACCAATCACAAAATCGGCAGCTTAATTTGGGCATGGTGCTAATCCTCGATCTCGTAGGCGGAAGTCTTTTTGAGCACACCGCAGTTCCCGCAGCGGTATCCGCTCGAGACTTTCACGAAGTTGTGAACCTCACACTTCTCCTGTTCACCCTTCGCCGAAGGCGTTGTGGCTGTCTCGTCTTCTACATCTACATTTACATCTACATCTATATATAGGCTGGGTGCGGCTGGCTGAGGAATGTCAAACTGTTGATTCGTTGGGATTAAGAGACCTCGTCTCACCAGCGACTGTAGGGCGTGTGTGGCGCGTCCACGTTCCGTGGGGTCCACGTCTAGTTGGCGTAGTACCCACATGTGGTCAGCGGGTAGGTTGCGTCCCAGCTTGCCCCTCAACCGTCTGCACGCGTCAAAGAGGTAACGTGCTATAAGGCTCAGTTCGGCATACTGGCTATCACATTCTTTATCGCAGTAGTCGCGAATGTAGGGCCGGGAACGACCGTCCAAACTCTTTCCGTTCTTGTCGGTCGTCGTCTGGAACTTGGCCCAGTTGCGGATTGCGTAATACTTGAATCCCTGCTCCATTACAGCGCCGCCTTGGGCTTGCGACCCGGTTTCCTGCGGAGGGCAGCGCGTCGGGCTACTTTCTCCACCATGGATGTGCTGCATTGGAAGTGTTCAGCAATTTGGTTGTAGTTAAGGTCGGGACGCATGCGAATGAATATCGCCATGCGTGCTAAGGTTTCTTCGTGGGCAAGTTGTTCTGATGCGGAATATCTACCAGTTTTCATTGTTGTCCTCTGGTAGACATCCCGTATTTCGTTTTCCCGTTAGTTAGCGAATGGGGAAAAGTTAGATACGCAACCCATTGGCGAGATCGGCTGGAAAACAAAGAGCCGACTGGTTATCGGATTGGATGGAGTTTAGAGGACACCATGAAAATGAGGATAACCAGTCGGCCTATAAGAGCGACTCTTCTCTTATGTTATGGGTTTCTGTAGCGACTCAGTGCTCGATTAGCTAAAGCCGCTCCGCCAACGTGCGGTGTTTTCCGCTTGCGCTGTCATGCGTTCCCTTACGGAAAACAAGAGCCGTAACGTCCGCTTACAGAGACGCAAGAGGTAATCCTCGCATTCCTTCTCGTGCTCTTCATACCAGGAGACACCACCATCTGGGTGCTCCGTTGAATGCATGTGAACTCGGTACATCAGCCGCAGGACCTCTTCTTCGCTCAAGGTCTCCGGGTCGCGTGTAAGGTCAAAGTGATCTTCGAAATCTAGAAACTTTTCCATAAATCTCCTCCGTCAAAAACCCGAAGGCCGGTCTGCCCGGCCCGTTGGTTTAGCTGACCTCTTGGTCGATTTTGGTTTCCACAGCATCCCGCATTCTGTTGTAGTGTTTCCGGACTTGGGGCCAGAGAACGGTTTCAACGTGTTCAGCGTCCCAGTTGACGAGGATGGACGTGATAATTCCGAACAATCTATCGACATTCTCCTCAAACAGGAAGCCGTCCTCGCCAATTTCCAGAGCGATGCCGCAATCCCTGTGGAAGATTCCGTCCATACCCACATCCTTGTTGCAATCCTCTGGAACCACTATGCGGATTTCATCCGGTTGGATAGGTTGAACACACTCTTGGCAAACTGTCAGCTCTTGCAGTGCCGTCAGCGTTTTCGTTTGTTTTTCCATTTTGGTAATTCTCCTTGGGCTGATTGCCCACAGGGAAATACCAAGGGTTCCAAAGGAACCCCTGAAATTATTTTTCGGGGTGGGTGCCCTTAATCGCGTTAGCCGCGTCTATTACCGCTCGGTAAGTGGCGGGTACGCCTATCGTGTCCACGGCGAATTTGAAAGCTTCTTTGTCCTCTACCGTTTCAAACTCTAGGGTGAACTTGCGGCTTTTTTGCCGGGGTTTCCGGTTAGGTGTAACACCTAATCCGTCGTCTAGCCAATAGTCTTTGTGCCGGTTGGTGCGCTTGCCCTCTAGAACATCCGTCCAATAGCGGGCACGTTCGTATTTAATGCCCAAGCCTGTGACCCGTTTCATGTAATCTTTGCCTTTGCACGCGTCCCGTAGTGCTTTTAAGGCTCGGGCCAACGCTAAACCGCGTTCGTGCTGGTCGCCCTCGGCTAACTCTAATGCCGTGTGGGCCGCTCTTACTTCGTTCTCGGCTGTTGCAATGGGCTGGTCGGTCGCCGCTATTTCTTCGGCTGTAAATACCTTAACCGGGCCGCTGAGCTTCTTAATTTCTGCGGTAGTTAGGGTTGTGTGGGGCCAACGGGTTGGTCCTGTTTCCGGCATCCCGTTCTTTAATCCATCTAATTTCATACTTTTATCTCCTTGGTGGCAAAAAGCCACAATAGGAACTACCAACCAGCTCAAAGAAATGGCTAAGAGTGCGGGAAGTATAGGCAACGGCCTACCCTCCGGGCACGGACCCAAAATGTACCGTTATTTGGCGTGGCAATTAGGGCAAGACCGCCCCGGTTAGTGGCAATGCGGCTAAGAACAATGGTTTCTTGCCCGTACTTTTCTTTAAGCTTTTTCATTTCGTTCCCCTTTTCCAATAAAATCTACGAGCCAGCTCAGGAAAACGTCTAAAACGAGGGGAACTACTTTGCTTTCTTAGGGTTGGGAGTGATAAGGGGAATTAGTTCCTGGTGCTAATTATGGCCGCGACAATGGCGTCTTTGGAGGCGTTCTGCGCAGCGACAATCTCTCGGCTGCTCTCAACAAGCTGTTTGGACATATCCACCTGGGCTGTCTTGATGCCGTCAAGCGACTCTTGCAGATGGGTAAGGTGGTTTTGCTTGAGGTTATCCACGGAGGCAACTAAGCCCGCGAACGCCTCCCGCGCCTCTTCTTCCTTCTTCGAGTACCACCGAGCAAATCCCCAGACTCCTGCCGCGAGGCCGGGAAGGGTGAGGGTGTTGAGCCATTGATGAATTAATGCCAGGATGTCCATGTATTCGCTACCTGTATTGAGGCGCGATAGCGGTAAGACCTAGAGACCTGCTGGTGTAAGATAATATCGAGTTGAATGTTGCTACTGAAATCAATATGCCAACCCTACAACGTGCTGCCTTTGAGAGTGATAGACCTTTTCTCTGGACTTGTTCGGACTGTGGTAAACCATTTGACTTTGGCCGGATACCCGCCCAGCCCTCTGCTGCTGCGGAGGATGCGCTAAATCAAGACTTCCTCGCGCACTGCGAGAAGGAGCATAAAGGGTCACTTCCCATCGTTGGTTTGAAAAACAGGGTTCTCTCTAAGCAGGGCTAGAAAGAAAAAAGCCGGTCCGAAGACCGGCTTAAACAAAAATCCTCAATTTCACATCTCATACGTCGTAGCGGGTTTCTCGTAAATAGTCTGCTCGTTCTCCCGGAAGTCATCCAATCCCAGGTTGATACCGAAGGTTACATTGGCCTTTTCCTGCGCCAACGGTGCGCGTGCCTTCTCGCAGTACCGCATTGTCTGTTCAATGCTCGCGTGCCCCATCCAGCCCTGCACCGTCCGTATATCAGTGCCAGCCCGAAGCGCCCAGGTCGCAAACGTGTCGCGGAATTTGTGAAGCCACCAATGCTCACATTCGTTTTTCTCCTTGCAGCTGTCACACTTACCGCAGTTCAATCCAGCCCGATATGCCATCAGCTTGCAGGTTTCCAAATAATGCGTATCTTCACTGTCGCTCGCAGTGCCAAAGAGACGCTTGCTGTCCGGATTCTTGGCCTTCCACATCATTAGGCGTAGGTACAAGCCCTTTTCCAGCGGCACCACCCGAGACTTGCCGGTCTTCGTTCGGAAACTCAATTCCAGGTGGTTCTGGAACTTGACGGCGGGGTACTGCCCGCCCGTTATATCCGTCCACAGGCAGCAGGTCATTTCCCGTTCCCGTGCTCCGGTCTTCAACAGAAACTCAAAAGCCAATCTGTCGCGTTCCCGACTTACGGAACTCAAGAATTTAATCATTTCCTCTTCCGTGTAGGCTTCAGGGTCGCCGTCATCCGGTCGTGGTCGCTCGTGGAGCGGCAACAGTTCCTTGTGGTCAACCCCGCAGAATTTCAGAAATGTGGCAATGCTGGTGTAGTGGTTGCAAATTGTTCTGTGCGTCAGGCCGCGTTCGGCCAACTTCTCCATATACCGGCGCAAATCCATGCCGTCAATCTGTTCCGCGTATAAAGTCTTCTTGCCCAGGACAGACAGGAACTCAGAAACCTGCTGCTCATATGCCGACAAGGTTTCCGTGTCCAGCCGTGAGCCATCCTGTTTCTTGGTGAGTTGCTTCTGCTCTAAGAAACGAGCCTTCTGTTCTACAAGGGTTAGTTTTGCTGGTTCCTGGTTAGCAACCGGCTTGTTCAAACTCAACTCGCCGTCGCGTATCTTCTGTTGCGCTTCGGCTGACCGTAGGTCGCACCCTACGTTCTCCCAATACCGTTTGCCGTTGACTTCAAAGCGCAAGTGGTAGACGCCTTCCAGGTGTTTTTCAGGCTTGCCGTTGACCATTGCCCAGCCGTCCTTTTTTGGCACTATTGGGCAGTAAGGACGTTTACCGTCCGGGGTTTTGATACGAATCCAAAGACTGACTCTCTCGTACTTCCGCATATTGTCTCCTGAGAGCCAAATACTGCGTTTCCAAGAAAATCAGCGAAATCGGTAGCCGGATCGGTAGCCGTGCTTCTAACTTATTGAGAAATATAAGCTGGTGCCGAAGAAGGGACTCGAACCCCCACACCCTTGCGGGTACATGGACCTGAACCATGCGCGTCTGCCAATTCCGCCACTTCGGCTTGAAGTTGCTGGACGGCAGCGATCTGATCGCCGTCCGCAAACGGAAGGAAACTAAAGATTTATTTTTACAAAGCTGGGGCAGCCTGTCAAACGTGGTCTTCTATAGATAGAGGAACGCGGCCAATGTCGACTCGGAGAATCTTCGTAGAGACGCAGCTTGCTGCGTCTGCTATGGCTACTAGACTCTTGTGGCAGAGCTCGGACGTAACGCCGGTGCTACGCTAACACACCAATTCTGTGGCCACCAGGTGCTGGGTAGTGGGTCAGTTTGGTTTCCAGCAGCTGCGGAAAAACGTTTATTCTGTGCGCTCCGCTTCGCTACGCGCATGCCTTCGGCAGAGCGGAGTTGCTCGTTTTCGGCAGCTTGGCGGCACGACTCAAGTCGTGCCCTGACACGATAGTTCAAACATCATCGTGGCACTGATAAAGCCAATGCCACTGACAAACGCGGAACAGAGAGTTTCGGCACAAAAGGGATTCCTCCGCTACGCGTCGGAATGACAAGAAGCTTGTTTTTCCGCAGCCTCTGAAGTCGTGCCCTGACACGTCTTCACGCCCCAAGAGGGTTTTTCCGCAAGCTCTGAAGCCGTGCCCTTTCAAATCTCGTCAAAACTGACCCACTATCAAGTGCTGGCACCCG
>Ga0207127_10035_pt2 | contig 21055 bp, 21 predicted proteins | sample Alteio_BWMinHeat_17_FD_153574 | JGI IMG/M metagenome (GOLD analysis project Ga0207127, IMG submission 153574) | Enriched cells from forest soil in Barre Woods Harvard Forest LTER site, Petersham, Massachusetts, United States -... | ecosystem: Environmental > Terrestrial > Soil > Temperate forest >...
ACCTGGACTTACAGGAACCTGGTGTTCAATGGAAGCGGAGGAACGTTCCAGCTTCAGGCCGCCCTTCCCGTGAATGAGAACTTCGTCATCACGGCCGGTTCCGTCACCACATCGAGTAGCAATTGGAATATAACGGCCTCCAGCAACGTTTCAGTCGCCAATGGATCAACCTTCAACCTGGGAGGTTCCAGTATGAGCGTTGCGGGGAACTGGACCGATAACGGGACATTCTTGGCCGTGTCTCCCTCATCCGTCACCTTTAGCGGTGCCGCCGCCTCCACCCAAACCCTGACAGGCTCCACCACCTTCTACAACTTCGTTTGTAATACAGGAGGGCTGGGGTTCAACTTCCCTTCTAATTCGACTCAGACGGTCCAAGGGCTCCTGACGATGACCGGCGCCGGCGGTAGTCTCATCACGTTGAGACCCTCCAGTGCCTCCACTTATTGGTATTTGAATAATTTAGGGACAAACAACGTTTCCTATGTTGACACTTCGTATTCCAATGCAGGAGCCAGCACGACCATCACCGATGGGACCGGAGGCATCGACTCCGGCAACAACGTCAACTGGACATTCGCCGCCGTGGCGGCAAAAACTACTGATTGGACGGGAGGAACCAGCACCAACTGGTCCACTGCCGGCAACTGGGACAATGGTGTTCCCGGTGCTTCTGACAAAGCCATCATCCTCTCCACAGCCACCAATATGCCCATCCTGACGGCGAGCGTCAGCGTCTCCACACTCACCATCAATGCAACGACAGCCACCCTGACCCTGAACGGCTTCAACCTGACAGTCACCAGCTTCACCAATGCGGGGAGCTTCGTGTTCCTGGGAACGGAAACCGTCACCAGCGCCCCCAACGCCATCTCCGGTTCCACCATCACTTACGCCGCGACCTCCGGCACCACCCCCATCCTCTCCACCTGGACCTACAGGAACCTGGTGTTCAATGGGAGCGGGGGGACGTTCACCACTCCATCGGGAGGACTGACCGTCAACGAGAACTTCACTTTGTCAACTGGGACGGTCGATACCGGAGGAAATGTCAACGGAGGCATTGCGGTAACCGGCAACGTGAATTTGAATGCTGGGACCCTCAAGCTCACCAACACAAACGGCTCGATTTTCTACGGGAACTGGACATTGGTTTCTGGAACTACATTTAATGCGGGGACCTCGACAGTCACATTCGCCGGTACAGGCAGCAATACTATCACCTCCGGCGGCCAGTCTTTCCAAAATGTAACTTTTGCTGGAGGCGCCACTTGGACGTTGCAGGACGCCCTTTCTGTGAATGGTACCCTTTCTGTTACCAACGGAACCTTCAGCACAGGGAGCAATAAAAGTGTCACTGTGGCGGGCAACTTTAAACTCAACCAGAGTGGTAGTCTTGGCATCTTCAACTTAAATGCCTCAACCATGTCTGTGGCCGGCAACTGGACTAACACCGGCACCTTTAATGCCGCCTCCGGCTCCACTGTCACCTTCAATGGTGCCGCCAGCTCCACTCAATACCTGACAGGTTCGACCACCTTCTACAACTTCGCCTGCACCACAGCGGGATTAAACTTGAACTTCGTGGTCAACTCCACTCAAACCGTCCAAGGGCTCCTGACTTTGACGGGTGCATCAGGCAACCTTCTTGTGGTTCAGTCCTCCAGCGAGGGCACCTACTGGTACTTGAACAACTCCGGCACCAACAATGTCTCCTATGTCGACGCCGAAGATTCCAACGCGGGGGCTGCGGGAGGCAATACCATCACGGACACCACGGGAGGCGCCAATTCCGGCAATACCGTCAACTGGACATTCCCCGGCGCAGTCGCTTACACCTGGACGGGCACGGCCAACACCGCCTGGAATAACAGCTCGAACTGGAGCAATGGCGGCGGCGGCAGTTTCCCGCACTTGGGAGACCAAGCCACGATCGTTTCCGGCCCCTCCAATCAACCCATCGCCACCGCCCATGTGAACGTTTCCACCCTCACCGTTAACTCCGGGGCGACACTGACGCTCAATGGCTTTGTCCTCACCGTGACGAGCTTCACCAACGCGGGGAGCTTCGTGTTCCTGGGAACAGAAAACGTGACCAGTGCCCCCAACAGCCTCTCAGGATCGTCGGTGACCTACAACGCGACTTCCGGCACGACCCCCATCTTTTCCACCTGGACTTACAGGAACCTGGTGTTCAATGGAAGCGGAGGAACGTTCCAGCTTCAGGCCGCCCTTCCCGTGAATGAGAACTTCGTCATCACGGCCGGTTCCGTCACCACATCGAGTAGCAATTGGAATATAACGGCCTCCAGCAACGTCTCAGTCGCCAGCGGATCGACCTTTAACCTGGGAGGTTCCAGTATGAGCGTTGCGGGGAACTGGACCGATAACGGGACATTCTTGGCCGTGTCTCCTTCATCCGTCACCTTTACCACGGCCTCTGGCTCCACTTCCACTCTCACAGGGTCGACGACCTTCTACAACCTCAAGGACGTCACGGCCGGCGGCTGGCTGAGCTTTGCCACGGCCTCTACGCAAACTGTGACCAATCTTCTGACTTTAACTGGAAGCAGTGGGAACACCATCAAGCTGAGGTCCTCCAGCACAAACTCTCCCTGGTTTCTCGAGGCGGAGAACGCTGGCGCGAACAATGTTTCCTACGTGGATACAGAAGATTCCAACGCCAACGCAGGAGGCACCATCGTGGACAACCCTGGCGGCGTCGATTCGATGAACAACGTCAACTGGGTTTTTGGCGCCGCCAATTTGTCCCTCAGCGTCAGCCCCAGCTCTTATGACTTCGGCGCTTTGCCGGTGAGCAGTGCCAGCGTCGCAGCGTCCGCCATCGCGGTGACCAACAACGGCAATGTGATAGAGGACTTTAGCTTGAACGCTTCCTCGACCACAGACTGGTTCTTGGCGACAAGCACAGCCGCCATCGCCTTCGACACCTTTACCGTTTCAGGCGTATTTGCTCCCAGCATGCCCACCCTATCGACCTACACGGTTTACGACGTCATTCTTTCCACCAGTCAGACGGCTTCCGGAAATTACTTTGTTCTGAGTGGAAGCACAGAAACAGGCACTTCCATCGCCGTCAATGCGATCCGCCACCTGTGGTTCCGGATGGATACGCCCAGCAGTTCATCCAGCGGCAATCAGGAAAGCAGCACCGTGACGATCACCGCGGCCCAGAGCCCGTAAATTTTTTGTGAAACTTTTTTTCTTCCCCCCGTTTCTTATAGATATGCTAGTTTAAGGTTGTACAACCTTCCTCTGTTTGGCGCGATTTTGTTTCCCGGCGTTTGAGGCTCCGAATGAAAAAAACGATTCCCGGCGAATACGGGCGGACCCATGCAGTTCTTCTTCCGCGCGATCCCACCTGTCTGTTTTCCTATTGGGAAGTCCAACCTCAGACGCTCGATCTTTTTCGAAAGCAGTTTGGAGCCGAGGTGATCAACTCATCGCGCCCCGTTTTAAGAGTTTTTGAGGTGGATCAGCAATCCGGAAATGGCGGGCGGGAGCGCTTGGCCTCCGAGATCGCCGTCTCCTTGGAAGCCCGCAATTGGTACATCCATGTGAAGGAGCCGGGCCGGCACTGGTTTGTCGAGTTGGGTCTCGTGACTCCGGACGGGCGGTTTCTTTTGTTGGCGCGTTCCAACAAAGTCAATTTGCCTCTGGGACGCGTTTCAGACGTGACCGATCTCCGGTGGATGGTTCTCAAGGAGGGTTATGAACAACTGCTTGGAGAGCTTTCCGGGGCGCACCGGGTCGGTCGCGGATCTTTGGAAATGGCCAAGGTTTTATCGCACCGCTGGCAGATGTTGACGGGCTCCGGCTTTTCCTGGAAAAAACCATGACGACAGGGTATCTCTGCCTGGTTTTGCACGCTCATTTGCCTTTTGTCCGGCATCCGGAGCACAATGATTTCCTCGAAGAGGATTGGTTCTACGAGGGCATGACGGAAACCTACCTGCCCTTGTTGGATGTCTTCGAGCGGCTGGCCTCTGAAGGAATCGATTTCCGGATCACCATCAATCTTTCCCCGACGCTTTGCGCCATGATGTCGGATTCCCTGCTCTGCGAACGCTACCGGAAGCGTTTGGCGGCCCTGAGGGCTTTGTCCGAAAGAGAGGTCGTTCGAACCCGGGATCATCCGCTTTTGAACGCCTCCGCCCAGATGTACCGCGCGAAGTTCAAACGCTGCTGGGAACTGTTTGTCGACCAATGCCACGGGAATATCCTGGGCGCTTTCAGAAAGTTCCAGGACGCTGGAAAAATAGAGATCATCGCTTGCGCGGCAACCCACGGTTTTCTTCCCCTGATGCTTCAGAGGGAAGCTCAACGGGCTCAAATTGAAGTGGGCGTCGGCGAGTACCGGCGGCACTTTGGGAGAAATCCGAAGGGCATCTGGCTGCCCGAGTGCGCTTATGCTCCTGGGTTGGATGGGCTTCTTTCGGAAGCGGGCTTGAGATACTTCTTTTTGGAGACGCATGGCCTCATCACCGGTTCCCCGCGCCCTCGTTTCGGGGTGTATGCCCCGGCATACTGCCCCTCCGGTGTCGCTGCTTTTTCCCGGGACATGGAAACGGCACACCAAGTGTGGAGCGCCGACCACGGTTATCCAGGGGATCCCCAGTACCGGGAGTTTTACAGGGACATCGGCTACGATCTCGATTATTCAGAGATCAAGCCCTATCTTCATGAGGACGGCGTCCGCCGGGGCGTCGGGATGAAATACCACAGGGTGACGGGGCCGGGCCCCTTGTCGGATAAGGACCTCTACAATCCGGCGGCCGCCCGCGAGGTCGCGGCCCGTCACGCCGGCAACTTTATGTTCAACAGGGAGCGCCAAATCGAGCATCTGGCCGGTTTTCTGGGCCGTCCCCCCGTGATTGTGGCGATGTACGACGCCGAACTCTTCGGTCACTGGTGGTATGAAGGCATTGATTTTCTTGATTTTCTCTTCCGCAAAGTTCAATTTGATCAGAATGTTTTTAAGATGATCACCCCATCGGAATATTTGGAGAAGTACCCCGACAATCAGGTGCTGGAGCCTTCGGCTTCCTCTTGGGGAGACAAAGGGTATTACGAGGTCTGGCTCAATGGTGCCAATGACTGGATCTACAGGCATCTCCATGTTTTGGAGGAACGCATGGTGAGCCTGGCCAGGCGCACTCCCTCTGAGATGGGTTTGAAGAAACGGGCGTTGGATCAAGCCGCCCGCGAGGTTCTTTTGGCCCAGGCCTCCGATTGGGCGTTTCTGATGACGGCAGGCACTGCGACGGCTTACGCCAGGCAGCGGACGGAAGAGCACATGGGCCGTTTTCTGGCCCTGGACGAAGCGATTCAATCCAACCGCATTGATCCGGAGGATTTGAGGGATCTGGAATCAAAGGACAATATCTTCCCTCAGATTGATTATCGGGTGTACAATGGGGATCATCCCCGTTCCCCCATTTTTAAAAAGGAGGTAGGAAGAATATGAGTATTGCAACCCCTCGAAAAAGAACCATTCCGGCCAAAAATGGGAAAGTCAAGACGGTCTCTGTCCCTGTGATCGATTACCCTCGTGAGGGCGATACGATCTCCTCCGGTCATTATGCGATTCGTTTGAGCGCCAACGCCCCTCAAGGGTTGGAGATCTCCATGAATGACGGACCTTGGCAGAAATGCCGGCATGCCGTGGGACATTTTTGGTTTGATTGGGTGAACCCTTCCAAAGGCCGGCACACGATTGTGGCTCGAACGGCCGCCTTGAGCGGAAGGCCCCAGAAGAGCTTGCCGCGAACCTGCGAAGTTATTTGATTTAAAGAAGGTCAGAAAAATTCCCTTCGGAGGGATCGCTCCTCTTCCCTCCCGGCACTCCCCTCATGAAAACGGAAAATCATCGCCCTTGGATTGTCGGCCACCGTGGAGCCGCCGGGCACGCCCCGGAAAATACAATGGCTTCTTTTGAAATGGCGCTCGAGCTCGGAGCCGACGCCATTGAAATGGATATCCAACTTTCCGCTGACGGCCGGCTGGTTGTCTTTCATGACACCCATTTAAAGCGCACGACGGGCATGACGGGCTTGGTGGAATCCAAATCTTGGGAGGAGATTCAAAGGTTGGACGCCGGTTCTTGGTTTCATCGCCGGTTCGGGGGAGAACGCGTCCCGCTTTTATCAGATGTGCTCACTCGTTTTAAGGCCCGACTTTCTCACCGGGGGCGACCCGTTCAGTGGGTCATCGAACTCAAAGCCCAGGAAACTCTCGCCAAAGGGCGAAGGCTCGCCCGGGCCGCTTTTGAGGAGATTGGGCGTTATGCGCCGGACGGAAACGCCATCGTGATATCCTTTGAACATGAGTATTTGGTTGAAGGAAACTTTCCTGATGTCAGGAAGGGCATTCTTTACTCAAAACGTTTGAAGGATCCCGTTGAGCGCGCGCGGTCTTTCGGGGCGCACCTTCTGTTTCCGCGGAAGGACCTTGTTTCCCGCGCCCTCGTGGCCAACGCCCGGGAGGCGCATCTTGGCGTTTTCACGTGGACGGCCAACTCCGGACGTGAATTTAAACGGCTTCTTGATTTGGACGTCGACGGGATTACGACCAATTATCCGGATCGACTGTTGAAATGGCTCGAAAAAGAGGATGGTCTTTGAAAACCGCAATTCGCCAAGCCGCGTTGGACTTGGGTTTCGATTCTATGGCCGTTTCGCCCTTGTCGGTTCCCGCGCGTGAGGCCCGGGCCCTTGAAGAATGGTGCCGGGAGGGCCGTCACGGAGACATGGCCTATATGGAAAGGACCCTCAAGGTGAGGACGCATCCCGAAGATCTCTTTCGCGAAGCGCAATCCCTCTTGACCCTCGGTGTCAGCTATGGTTCTGAAGATCCTCCGCCATCCCCTGCGCCTCAGGGAGCGTGGGGCCGCGTGGCCCGTTACGCCTGGGGGCTCGATTACCACGATGTCATTCAAGATCGTTTACAGCGGCTTTGTTTCCAAATTGAGAAGATCCGTGGAAAACCTTTTTCATCCCGTCTGGTGACGGATGCCCAGCCTCTTTTGGAGCGGGCCTTTGCTTTCGAGGCAGGCTTGGGATTTTACGGAAAGAACACCAATATCATCGTTCCGGGCGGTGGTTCATGGCTTTTCCTGGCTGAAATCATCCTCGATTTTTCTTTGGAGCCGGACGGTCCTCCCCAAACGCAGGGCTGCGGTTCTTGCCGGTTGTGCGTCAGCGCCTGCCCCACGGGAGCTCTCTCAGGGGACTACCGCATGGACGCGAGGAAATGTATTTCTTATCTCACCATCGAAAACAAAGGAGTGATTCCGCATGAATTCAGAAAATCCATGGGATCTTGGATTTTTGGATGCGATATCTGTCAGGAGTGCTGTCCTTACAATGCGATCCCCCGGGAATCCCGATGGCCGGAGTTCTCGGCTCGAAACGGCGTGGGGCCTTGGCTCGACTTACGGGAGGTCCTCTCTCTTCGCACCCCCGAGCAGTTCTCCCGGCGTTTCAAAGGGACAGCGCTCACGCGGCCCAAAAGAAAGGGGCTCTTGAGAAATGCCTGCGTGGTCGCCGGCAACCATCCATCCGGTGAATTGATTCCATTTTTGTCGGCGGCGTTGCGGGAAGATCCTGAATCTTTGGTGCGTGCCCACGCCGCCTGGGCTCTGGGGCGCACTCCCGATGCGCGACGATTTTTGAAAACGGCGTGGGAAAGTGAGTCTCAAGAGACCGTGCGAAACGAGATCGAGCTCGCCTTGCAGGCCGCATGACACGAACTTCCGCCCGCACTGCCCTTGAGCAGATATTGATCGATGAAATCGCCAAGACCGGGCCTGTTTCCTTTGCGCGGTTCGTGGAGTTGGTTCTTTATCACCCGGCGCATGGCTATTACATGACCGGACGCATGGCGGCAAAGGCAAAAGGGGGGGATTTTTACACAAGTCCCCAGGTGTCTTCTCTCTTCGGCGAAATCTTGGCGCAGTGTTTCTTGTCACTGTGGAAAACCATGGGTTGTGAAAAATTCCGGTTGGTCGAGATGGGGGCGGGAGAAGGCCGGTTGGCTCACGACGTTCTGCGGGCGTTGGAATCCCACGGGGCCACAAAGGGTTTGAGCTACATTCTCATCGAGAAAAACCCGGCGCATCTCTCGGCGGCGCTCCGGCGGTTGTCCCGTTTCAGCCGCGTCAACGGATCTACAGATTTGGACGGGCTTGAGGAATCGTCCTTGGATGGTTGCGTTTTTTCCAATGAGTTTTTTGACGCGCTTCCCTTTCATCGGTTGGTCAAAGAGGGCGATGTTTGGCGTGAAGTGGGCATCGCTTGGCGTGGAGAACGCTTTCTCGAGGTTTTGATCCCCCTCACCATCTCCTTGCCCGGGAATTTCCCCGCTCATCCCCGGGAAAACGGAGAGCTTTCGGCTTTGGTCTGCCGTCCTCAGGCGGGCGACTGGCTCCAAAAATGCTCCGGTCTCATTTCGCGAGGCTATATCCTGACCGTTGATTACGGCTCCGGGCGTCCCGACTATTGGGATCCGCTTCGAGCCGGCGACCAATGGGGATGTTTTAGGCGGCACTCTTTTGATAAGGATCCTTGCTCACATCTCGGAGAAAAGGACATTACCGCGGATGTTGATTTTACGAGCCTGGCAGAAGCGGGTTTGGCCTGTGGGCTTCCGCCGCTCTATTTCAACACACAAGCCAATTTCCTTTTGAGCGCTGGGAAAGAAATCTGGCAAAACCAACTTCAAAAAGAATCAAGGGAAACTCGGTTGGCCGCACAGCAGCTGCTTCATCCCTCTGGAATGGGCGAAGCCTTCCAGGTCCTTCTCCAGGCCAAATCAGCGCCGCTCCCTCCGTTTCTGATGGAACAGCCAAATAGATTAAAACGTCTAGGATTGGTAAAATTAACCTGTGAGTGAATCATCGAAACAGACAAGAACCCCGCTGATCGCGGCCAACTGGAAGATGCACAAGATCCCGCCCGAAGCGGCGGATTTCGTTTCAGCCCTCAAGGCGGCGGTCCTCCCCTTGGAGGGCCGGGAGGTGGTGATCTGCCCCTCGTTCACAAGTCTGGAGGCCGTCCGGCAAGCGATCCAGGGAACGCCGTTCAGGCTCGGAGCCCAAAACATGCACGAGCAGGCCTCGGGCGCGTTCACGGGCGAGGTGTCGGCTTCCATGCTCCTCGCCGCCGGTTGCCGATATGTCATCCTGGGGCACTCTGAAAGACGGCAGTTTTTCGGTGAGACCCATGAGTGGGTTAACCGAAAGGTTCGCGCGGCGCTCGCGGCGGGGCTCATCCCCATTTTCTGCGTGGGTGAGAAATTGCCGGAGCGCGAAGCCGGCCAGACCATGAACGTCATTCGTCAGCAGGTCCGGGGAGGCCTCCAGGGCTTTTCATCAAAAGAGATCGGTCCTTTGGTGATCGCTTATGAACCTGTCTGGGCCATCGGCACGGGAAAAACAGCCACGCCGGCCCAAGCTCAAGAAGTTCATGCCTTTATCCGTCAAATAATCGTTGAGCTTTTCGATGCTTCCCGCGCCGCCTCTTTGAGAATCCTTTACGGAGGTTCCATCAAGCCTGATAACATCGACGATCTGATGGCCCAGGCGGATATTGACGGCGGTTTGGTGGGTGGAGCGAGTTTGGAGTCAGCTTCTTTTGCCCGGATTGTGAGCTTTCAAGTCTCGACACCGCATGTATCAACCTCTTGAGAGACGCCGTTTTATCCGGGTTCTGGTGGAGAGCCCGGTCAGTTTCGCCGCGCCCGACGGCACGCTGGGAGTGGGCGAAATGGTCAATCTGTCGATCAGGGGATTGAGCTTCGTGGCCAAGGAGCGGATCGAGGTGAGTTCGTCTCTTCGCTTGAGTTTTTCCGTCGGGAGGGAGATGACCTTTGAACTGGGAGGAAAGGTCCGCCATTGCATCGGAAAAAGCGTCTGGAAATACTATGGTGTTCAGTTTTCCATCATGGATTACAAAGAGCTCAAGCAGCACATTCAATTGAACGATTTCATCATGTTGGCCAGGCGGCGGCAGGATGACTGGTTTGAAAACCGGTACAGAAAACGGCGGCTCGCCCCGCCCAAGGCTTGATGTCCCGCATCGCCATCGGTTCCGATCACGCCGGTTTTAGACGAAAGCAAGAGATCCGCGAGTATTTGGTCAAGTTGGGCCACAAGGTCGTTGACCTGGGTTGCCCAAGCCCCGAACGCTGTGATTATCCGGACTATGCCCGGAAAGTAGCCGAATCCGTGGCCAAGAAGCGTTGCGAGAAGGGCATTCTGATTTGCGGGACAGGGATTGGAATGAGCATCGCCGCGAACAAGATCCCTGGAATCCGGGCGGCCGTGTGCTGGAGCCCGTACACGGCGCGGATGGCGGCTGAGCACAACTGGGCCAATGTCCTTTGCCTTCCGGGCCGCGTGCAGAGCACATCCCAGGTCCTTCGCGTTGTGCGGACGTGGCTCGATTCCAAGCCTGAAGAAGGCCGGCATAAACGACGGATCGAAAAAATCTCGAAACTCGACATCCAGCGCTGTTAATGAGCTCAAAGGATACTGAGAGCGCTGTCCGTGCCCTTCGACTGAAATTTTCCGATAAAGCCAAGACGGCCGTTATTCTAGGATCGGGGTTGTCGCTGGTTCCCACCGGTGTCCGTGCCCAACAGGAAATTCATTTCAAAAATATTCCTGGGTTCCCGGTGCCTCGCGTGAGCGGGCATCCCGGCCGTTTTGTCATGGCTGGGGTTTCCGGGAAACCCGTCTTTCTTCTCTTCGGCCGCTGCCATTTCTATGAAGGCCATGATTTCCAAACCCTCTCGGTTCCTTTCGAAACCCTGGCCGGCCTGGGTGTTGAGCGCGTCATTGCCACGTTCGCCTGCGGCTCTTTGTCCCCCCGGTTTCGCCCCGGTGACCTTGTTTTGGTGAGGGATCACATCAACTTCATGGCGATCGATTTCTTGCGAGGGGTCAACGCACCGGGAGAATTTTTTAACCCCGGCGCTCTTTATGATCATGGTGTCAACGCCCGGGCGATTAAAATCGCGAAGCGATCCGGGTTTCGCGTCGCAGAAGCGGTGTATGCGGGAGCCTCCGGGCCGACTTACGAAACTTCCGCCGAGGCTTCGATGATGTCTCGCGGGGGGGGCCGATGTGGTGAGCATGTCGCTTGTCCCGGAGGCCCTTGCGGCCAAAAGAGCCGGCTTGACGTTCGCCGCGCTGGGCTATGTCGCCAACAAGGCGGGTTCCTCTTCGGTCAGTCATCAAGATGTCCTTCAGGTTGGAACGGCCGCTTTTCCTAAACTTTGGGCGGTCATTCGTGGCCTTCTGTCGTCATTTTGACACACGTCCCATGATGAATCCGGTTGCCATTCTGACTCGCAAGCGCCAGGGGCAGGCTTTGACGGGTATGGAGATTGAGTTTTTTGTCAAAGAATCGGTGGCGGGCCGGGTCCCAGACTACCAGATCGCCGCTTTCCTGATGGCGGTGGCGATCCAAGGAATGAATCCCCAGGAAACCTGGGCGTTGACAAAGGCCATGCGGAACTCGGGCAGGCAGCTGGATTTTTCCGGCGTTTCCGGTCCCAAAGTCGACAAACATTCGACAGGCGGCGTCGGAGACGGGACATCCCTGGTGCTGGCTCCGTTGGTGGCGACCTTTGGGATCCGTGTTCCCATGATGCCGGGCCGGAGTCTCGGCCACACGGGAGGGACCTTGGATAAATGGGAAGCCGTTCCTGGTTTTGACATTCATCCTCCCCGGGACCAGTGGAAACATATCCTTGAGAAGACAGGCTGTCTCTTGATTTCTCCGGATTCTGACTTGGCTCCGGCCGACGCCAAGTTTTACGCCCTCCGGGATGTCACCGCCACCGTGGACAGCCTCCCGCTCATTGTGTCGAGCATTCTGTCGAAGAAGCTTTCTGAGGGGGCCCAAGCCTTGGTTTTTGACGTGAAGGTGGGATCGGGAGCGTTTCTGCCTGAGTTGTCTGAGGCCAGAGCCTTGGCGCGGTCTCTTGTGTCCACGAGCCGGAAGGCGGGGTGCCGCTCGGTGGCCGCCTTGAGCGACATGGAACAGCCCTTGGGCCGGGCCGTGGGAAACGCGCTTGAAGTGAAGCAGGCCATCAAAGCGCTCAAAGGCCAAGGGCCTTGGGATTTTGTTGAATTAACCTTAGAGCTCGCCTATTGGATGTTGAGGATGGGGGGAATTCGTGGAAGCCGGACTCAGCTCCTTTCCGCTCTTCGGCAAAAACTTTTAAACGGCGAGGCCCTTTCGCGCTTTGCGATGCTTGTCGAGGCTCAAGGAGGCGACCCTGGAATCGTCAAGGATTCCCAAGATTTGTTGCCAAGAGCCAAACGGGAAGCCGATTTCGTGAGTTCAAAGGCAGGTTATGTCACAATGTTAAATGCGCGTGACATTGGAGGGGCGTCTGTGGAGTTGGGTGCCGGCCGCAAGACGGTGGAGGACCCGATTGATCCTGCGGCCGGAGTCTTCCTCCACAAGAAGGTCGGCGAGACCGTGAGAAAAGGGGAGCCATTGGCTACGGTTTACGCTGCGACACGGGACAGGATCGATAAAGGACTTGAATATTTGAACAGAGCTTACCGTATAGGATCTCAGCCTGTCCAGCGAAGGCCACTGATCCAAGGCGTCATTGGCGCTTAAATTTGATGAGCGAGGAACAATGAAAACATCGCGCAAGCTTAAAGAGAGAGTTCTTTTTGGCGTGATTGGCGGGAGCGGCGTTTATGAGATCGACGGCATTTCAGATATCGTTCAGGTATTTCCTTCGACTCCCTTCGGGAAACCTTCCGATGCGATCACCGTCGGAACGGTGTCGGGGATCCGGTGTGCCTTCCTGCCCCGTCACGGCAAAGGTCATCGAATTCTTCCTTCGGAACTGAATAACCGGGCCAATCTTTATGCGCTGAAATCCTTGGGTGTGGGGCAGGTCGTCTCCATTTCTGCCTGCGGAAGTTTGAAAGAAGAAATTCACCCCCGGGATTTCGTCGTTCCCGACCAGCTTTTCGACCGTACCCGCGAGAGACCGTCCACTTTTTTTGGACGCGGCATCGTGGGACACGTCAGCATGGCCCATCCCTATTGTGTTTCTCTTTCTGACACTGTTTTTGAGGCCGCCCAGGAGATTGGCCTCTCCGTTCGAAGAGGCGGGACTTATGTGTGCATCGAGGGCCCCCAGTTTTCGACCAAAGCGGAGTCCATCGTTTATCGATCTCTGGGATTTTCCATCATTGGGATGACCAATCTGCCGGAAGCCAAACTCGCCCGTGAAGCCGAAATCTGTTACGCCACAGTGGGTCTGGTGACCGATTATGACGTGTGGAAAGAGGGTGGTGAGGTCAGCGTCAGTGAGGTCATGGGGAACATCGCCGCGAACGTTTACAATGTGAAGAAGTTGATCGCGGCGGTCCTGCCGCGCTTGGCCCGCGAGCGAACGTGTGAATGCGCGAGCGCCCTCAAATATGCCGTGATGACGAGCCCCGCGGTGATCCCGGCGAAGACAAGAAAGGACATGGATCTTTTATTGGGAAAGTACCTGAAGCCTTCTCCTCGTGGAAAAAGATAAGGTCAAAGAGCTTCTCCGCTGGGCGGGGTTTGCCCGGCGGGCTGCTTATGCCCCTTATTCGAAGTATACTGTGGGAGCGGCTGTCTCTGCAGGCTCGGGCCAGATTTATCTGGGGGCCAACGTTGAAAACGTGAGCTACGGCCTTTCCATGTGCGCAGAACGGGCCGCTGTTTTTTCCGCGGTCGCCTCCGGCGAGCGGAAAATCCGGGCGATCGCCGTTCAAGGGTCGGGGTCCAGGCCCGCTTTCCCCTGCGGGGCTTGCCGGCAGGTGCTCGCGGAATTTGGATCTGAGAACTTGCCGGTTGTTGTGGGAACGAATAAAAAGATTAAAACATTTAAGTTGGGTGAACTTTTAAAGCATCCCTTTCAATTTCGTCACCATGCCCCCGAGCAAAATAAGTCAGATGATTAAAGGGGTGATTTTCGATCTTGATAACACCCTCCTTGATTTCATGCGGATGAAACGGTCTGCGGTTGAGGCGGCGGTGGATGCGATGATCGACGCGGGCCTCAAAGTCCCCAAGCCCACAATGATTGAGAGAATTTTCAAGGCATACGGCCGCGAAGGCATTGAAGACCAGCAGATTTTTGACAAGGTGCTTCAGGCGGAGTATGGCCAAGTCGACTACCGGATACTGGCGGCGGGCATCTTGGGTTACCGGCGCGCCAAGGAGGGCCACTTTAAACTTTATCCTCACACGCGTATTACGCTCACCGCTCTCATTAAGGCGGGGATTCGTTTAGGAATTGTATCGGACGCGCCCCGGCTTTCGGTTTGGCTTCGCATCGTGGGTCTGGGGCTTGATCCCTATTTTGACTGTGTGGTGGCATTTGATGACACGGGAGAAAAGAAACCGAGCGCCGCTCCCTTTCGCCGGGCGTTAAAAACGCTGAGCCTTGAACCCCATGAGGCTTTGATGATCGGAGACTGGGCTGAACGGGATGTGGTGGGCGCCAAAACTCTCGGCATGAAGACGGTCTTTGCCCGCTATGGGGATGATTTTGGGACCCGGGCCTCCGGCGCGGACCATGAGATTGATGATATCATTGAACTTGTCGATATTGTAAGACGGGAAAACGAAGGCCAACAGGGCTTATTCGACGTGAAAGCGAATGATCGACTTCTTTAAGATTTTCGTTAACGTGGTCGTGCCGGTGTTGGCGGGCCTGATCTTTTTTGCTTTGGCCCGTTACGTCAAGCACATCGCGCCCTTAAGGACTCTTGTGACCGGCCAATTGACTTATTCGGGAGCTTACTGGGGGTTCTTGTTTTTGGGCATCTATCTGGCGTCAAGGCCTCTGCAGATTTTGCTCGGCCCTCACCCCTGGCCTTTGATCATCAACAATATCAGGGAATTTTTCATGATCGGCCTCTTCGGCCCGGCTGTCATCGTGGCGGTTTTAAGCCTTGTCTTTGGTTCCGAACGCCTCCCCAAGGTTTTTGTGGGGGGAATTGTCCTTTTTGGATTGGCTTTGGGGATACTCTTTATCACGGTCAATGTTTTCGCGATTAACGGGAGCGAAGAGATTTTCCGGATCGGCCGGTGGGTGGCTTATGACGGCGTCTGGTTTAAGAGTTCGGATGAACTCCACGAGAGATTGATGTCGGTTCTCTTTATGGTCCGTTTTATCGACCCTGTGCTCATGGTTTCTCTGGCAGGGGGGCTTGTGCTGTGGCACGCCCGGCATTATCCGGTGGATAAGAAGATGCTTTACGACAACATGCCCCGGAAGCTCTTCATCTTGGGTGTGGCTTGTTTCGCTTTTTCTCTCTCGATGCTGTCGGTGGGACTGCTGTCTCTCGTGGCCCACATCCCCAACCAGTGGTGGATCTACTACCTGGGGGCCCTGGCGGCGGGCTTCCTGGAAACTTTTTCTTTGGCGATGCCTTTGAAGAAGAGCGTTATCCTCTCGGAGCATACGAGAACTTTAAACTAAATGCACCAACCTATGAAATATAACAATAGGGTGCATTCAGCAAAAAATGCTCCTTGAATTTCCTTCTAACTGCTGCAAGAATGAGTATGGTAGGTAATTGGATAGAATGGGAGGGTTATATGAGAAGATTTGTTATCCTGCTATTGGCCTCGATTTTCATATTTAGTGGAAGAGCTTTTGCGTTGCTTTCCAACTCAGGTACATGTGGGGATATCACGGATGCAACAGAATGCAACAGTGCGGAACTTTCATGTCCAGTTGGAGAAACGGGTAAAATCACCTGTGTCTATGTAGGCGGACAGTGCCGGGTAAGTACTGAAGATTGCACCACCAAGATAAAAAAAGCCCCACCTTCACATACAGACTCAACTCAAAACAATAATGAATAGAAAACACGTCATCCTGAGCGTTAGCGAAGGATCTCTTCGTTTTCTGCAACGACGAGATTCTTCACTTCGTTCAGAATGACGGCTTCCTCTTCTTAAAATTTCCACTGGGAGCTGGCCGTGAACTCCGTCGCGGTGTAACCCGGGATCCCCAACGTTTCATCAACACCAAGAGTCAGGTTCCATCGACCCAGCAGTCTGTGAGAAAACGCCGTGCCCAGGACATGATAAACAACGATGGGTTGTCCAATCACGTTGTTCAGGGTGTCTTCGGCGAATAGACTCAAGATACTCCGCTGCCCGATCCGGCGGCCGCCCTGGAGGCCATAGGCGCCGATGTTGGCTTGAATGCCGGTGGGAATTCCTCCTAAATTTTGGAACCGGCCGTAATATCCTCCAAAGGTCAAGACGTACTTATCCCAATCTTGCGTGAGCGTGTTGGTCATCGCCCCGCCGATCGTGCCTGAAATGTTGGGCAGGTCTAACGATCCGATCACCGTGTAGGAGACATCCGGCCCCACCCGCAAGGTGAGGCGCGGGGTCAAATAAAAGGGGTGGACGTATTGGAAGATCGTTCCGACCCTATAGGTTTGCAGGCCTTCCACGCTGATCACCGCCACGGGCATGGTGAAGTTGAACCGCCGGTCTTGGTGATCACCCAATTTCCAACTGTAGCCTGGCGAGCCTCCGGTCGACTTGCCCTGAAACCCATTGGCATCAAACGTCGTAAAACCCGCGGCCAGCTCCACCCCGGCAAGTTGTTGGCCGGCTTTCTCATCGGATGTCGTCATCGACTGTTGCGAAAGCTGTTGTTGCGCGATGGCGGCGGTCTTGTTGACGGCACCTGTGGGAGTGCCGGTGACTTGGGCCCCGGGGCCGGTGTTAACGAGTTTAATGAATTGACTCAAAAAAGCGTTGGAAGTGAGAAAATTTTTAAGGGCGTTCGTGGCGCTTGTGGAATCTGGGCCTGTAAAGGTTTGGTCGATACCGAGGTCTTGGCTGACGAACCGGATGCTCGTGACTTGGCTGCCGGTTTTCCCCCCGGTGTCAAAAGTGAATAGATTGCCCAAGACGTTCAGTGTGGCGGTTCTCGGATTGGGTTGGTAGTTGTTGTTGAAAAAATCGATCAGGCCGTTTCCGCTGAAGGCGCTGGTTCCAGAGGCATCAGTGACGGTGATGGGGTCTTTGGCGTAGATGGGAAAACCGTTGCTTATCAAGAAAATAAAGAGAATTGCGGCGAGGGCGCTCTTCTTTGGTCGCACGATCGCCAGAATTTTGCGATTTACAGTTGGAAATTACAAGATTTTAATGTCATTGGAAATAAACTTCCTGCACTGATATGATGGGCACATTGAGAAGTATGTCCACAATAAAGCGCCTTCTCACAGCGTCTGTATTATATGCTGGCTTGGTGCTGATTCTCACTTGGCCAGCCATAAAAAATATCCGGCATTCCATTATGGGGATTGGAGACACATACCAATTTATCTGGAGTTTGTGGTGTTTTGGTGAAGCCTTAAAGAACCATCTTCATTCCATTTGGGATTGTCCTGTGATTCTTTTCCCGTACGGCGGCAATTTGATTCAACAGGACTATCCACTCTGGCCTTATTTCTTTGCTTGGAACCTCCAACGTTTCGGATTCACCCTCGTCAGTTCTTACAACGCGGGTCTTATGCTTGCCTTTTGGTTGAACGCCTGTTGCACTTTCATTTTAACTGACACAGTGATCAGGGATTATGGAAGCGATGGGGGAAAAACGGGAAGGGATTTCTTGCCGGCGTTTGTGGCGGGTATCGCTTTCGCCTTCTCTCCCTATTTTTTCGCAAGAAGCCTCGGAGGACATTTCGGTTACATGCACGCTTATTCCCTGCCGTTGACCGCGCTATGCCTTTACAAAGCCCACCGGTCAAACTCTCCCCTGTGGTACATCGGGACCGGATTCTCATTGGTTTTGGCTGTGCTGTGCCACCCTTACTACGCCATTTATAGCGCCAGTTACATTGTTCTTTTTTACTTGTACAACTCCTATGCCATCAAGCTCTCTCTCTCAAGGCGCGCCGGATTCTCTTCTTTTTGGGTGACGTTTTTCGTGGTTTTGGGTTCCATCGCCTGGGTGTTTGCGGTACTTTTAGCGATTTTTGTAACCATGAGCGGAGGTGGAGTCTACCAGATCTTGGGAAAGACGGTCAGTTTGCGCAGTTCCGCAAATCCAATGATCACGTGGTGGTTGAGTTGGGGCATGGCGTTTTTCTTTCGGTATAAGCTCGGTGTCAAAGTTGCCCGAAAACCGGGCTGGACATGGAAAAACTTGTTCGTCCAGTGGTTTTGTGTTGCGATTCCTTTGATTGTGCTGGCGCCGTACTTTGTCCGTGCCGGACGGTTGGTGCTCGCGGGGGATTTTGCTGCGCAAGATATCGGTTGGAAATCGGGACCTTCAGGAGCCTATCCGATCTCGGCACTCTTTCCCAACGTTTATCATTCGATCTGGGGCGCCAGAAGACATGGAATTTTGACGTCTTGGGATTTTGGCGAGACGGGATGTATCGGGCTGGGGTGGACCGCGATGGCTGTTGTTTTCTTGACCAAGGCGTGGAAAGGTATCCGATGGTGGAGATTTGCGTTCCTGTTCTCTTTGGTGATGAGTTTCGGTCCGTTCTTGAGAATCATTCACCAGCTCGACAACGGTCCTGTACTCCCTTTTTGGTTTTTCCGTTACGTGCCGATTGTTTCCGGAGCCCGCATGCCGATTCGATGGGCTGCTTTGGCTTGGGTCGGATGGTCGGTGATGATCGCAAGAGCTTTGCAATCCGTCAACTCTCGTTTGTGGCGTAGCGTGTGTCTCATTGGTGTTCTCTTAGAGTCCTTGGTGATTCCTTTCAGCTCTTACTCTTCTGATATCCCCCCCATTTATTCCATTGTGGCGGAGGATAAAACGCCTGGAGCGATTTTGGAGCTTCCTTTCAATGTGAACGACGCACGCAAATCTTGGGGCGATACAGATCGCGCCGATCCGGTGCTATATTACCAAACGCTTCATCACCGCCCCATCGTGGGCGGTTGTATCGCCCGGATCCCCGATAGAATCTTTAAGGATTACCAGAGACAACCGGTTTTGCAGCAACTGGTATCGTGGCAAAAAGGGTTCTCTGGGGCATCGGACATGGACACGAGTCTCTTTATAAAATGGGCGAGAGATTGGCGAATTTCTTGGGTTGTTTTGGACAAAAGACGCGCGAAAGGGGTCTTGGTTGCCAGAGTGAAAAGCCTTTTGGGTCGACCCGTCTCTGAATATGACCGGTTTGTTGCTTGGAAAATTGGGTAATTTCTGATTGCGAAAGCTTCTCGCCGGTTTGACATCCCATCGCAATTTGGCTATGATAAGCCCCTCCCTCAAAAGGAAACCCCATGAGCGTGATGTTGCGGTTTAATCGTATTGGAAAACCTAAGAATGCCCAGTACCGGTTGGTGGCGATTGATAAGCGCCAGCGGGCCCAGGGCAGTCCCATTGAGGTTTTAGGCCATTACGACCCCAAGCAAGGGCCAAAGTCGATTCAGGTCAACCTGGACCGGTTCCGTTATTGGTTAGGGCATGGGGCGCAAGCGAGCGAATCGGTTCGCGGCGCTTTGAAATCAGCCGGGCTCTGGACGAAAATAACTCCTTCAAAAGTTTCTGCATAGTCGTTTCCCTTCAATACCCATCAGCCCCTTTTAGCGGTATGAGGAAAGCCATGTCACCACAACCTGACCATTCATATAAAGTCAGTGATCTCGCCCGTTGCCAGGTCGTGACCGAGACGGGCGAGGTGTTGGGGCAGTTGGTGGATGTTTATCCCACTCGTGCCAACGATGTCTTTGTGGTTCGATCCTCCGCCTCTGCTCAAGCTTCGGTGGACAAGCCGGCGGGACGGGAGTATTTGATCCCTGCTTTGAAAACCGTGGTGATAGGAATTGATCTGACTTTGAATAAAATCACCGTGCGGTTGCCGGAGGGGCTTAAGAAGATTTACGAGGAGTTATGACCCCACCGCTTCTCATTGACATTCTGACGATCTTCCCCCGGATGTTCGAGGGGCCGTTTTCAGAAGGTCTTTTAGGAAAAGCCCAAAAGAAAGGCTTGGTCTCCATTCGTGTCCATGATTTGAGGGGTTCTCTTGAGGATCCGCGCAAACGCCTCGATGACAGGCCCTTCGGGGGCGGAGCCGGCATGGTCTTGAGGCCGGAACCTATTTATCGGGCCTTGAAGGGTTTCGGCGTTGGGCATGGTTCTCGCACCCGGAAGCCTTGGGTCATCTATCTGTCTCCTCAAGGGAAGCTCCTCAGCCAGTCCATTGCCAAGTCTTTGGTGGGAAAAAAGCATCTCATTCTTTTGTGCGGTCACTATGAGGGCGTGGACGAACGGATCATGGATTGGGTCGATCAGGAGGTTTCCGTTGGGGATTTCGTCTTGATGGGGGGGGAGATCCCGGCGATGGCGCTGACGGAGGCGGTTGCGCGTCTCATTCCGGGGGTCGTGGGGGATCCCGATTCGATCGAAAGGGATTCTTTCAGCGGTCCTTTCCTGGATTACCCCAGTTATACCCGCCCCCGCGTGTGGAAGAAACGGGCTGTCCCATCCGTTTTGCTGTCAGGAGATCACGAGGCCATTGAGAAATGGCGCCACGCGAAAGCTTTGGAAGTCACCAAGATGAAGCGGCGGGACTTGCTGAAAAAGCATTTGTGATTTGGCGCCCGTTTTGCTATTTTAATCCGTCCATGGAGCGTATGAACACATCATGCACCCCCTTGTTCAATCACTTGTCAAGTCTCAAGAAAAGCATTGGCCCCCATTCCGTGTGGGCGACCAAATCCGCGTTTGGATTAAAATCGCCGATGTCGGTGGCGAGCGAACCCAAGCCTTCGAAGGGATCGTCATCCGGATCAAAGGCGGGGCGACCGGCACGTTTTGCGTTCGAAAGGTCTCTTTTGGCATTGGTGTTGAAAGGACATTCCCCTTCCACACCCCTCACATCGATAAAATAGAGGTCCTCAAGTCCATGAAGGTCAGGCGGGCGCGCCTCTATTACCTTCGAAAACTCTCAGGAAAGGCGGCGAGGCCGGAAGAGAAGGAGGTTTATGGCGCATCTGGCGAGGCGGCAACCAGAGCTACT
>Ga0207127_10110_pt1 | contig 21033 bp, 20 predicted proteins | sample Alteio_BWMinHeat_17_FD_153574 | JGI IMG/M metagenome (GOLD analysis project Ga0207127, IMG submission 153574) | Enriched cells from forest soil in Barre Woods Harvard Forest LTER site, Petersham, Massachusetts, United States -... | ecosystem: Environmental > Terrestrial > Soil > Temperate forest >...
GCCATGTGCATGCGTACCACCGCCGTCGGACTATGGGCATGGCGATGGATATTCGTCAGGGCTTCCTGCACCACGCGGAAAAGCGAAATCTCCATCTCTTCCGGCAAGCGGCCCAGCTCGGAGGGGGCTTCAAGACGCGTGCTGATGCCCGTATGTTGCGAAAATCCATCCAACAACCATTGCACGGCCGCCGCCAACCCGACCTCGGTGAGCAGAGGCGGGTGCAACAAATAAGACATGGTGCGGACGTCGCTCGAGCAGCGGCGCGCCAAAGTTTCGGCCTCCTGCAAGGCGATGCGGCTCCTTTCGCTGAGAGCGCCCGCGTCTCTTTCCACGACAGCCAGGTTCATCAACAGGCTGCTCATCACCGGACCGGTCATATCGTGCAACTGGCGCGAAATTCGGCGCCGCTCTTCGTCCTGCAAGCGCAGCAACCGGATAAGGCTGGTCTCGGGATTTTCGGACGGTGGAACGTTCGGCTGGAGATCGGGGCGCGTTTTTCCCTTTTCTGTGGGCAATGGCATCTCCACCTCGTGAATCGTGCGGTCACGGAGGCTGTTTGGGATCAAGCTTAAATGCTTTTGGGCAGGGTGGGGCACAGCCTAATCAGCCGTGGCGCCTGCGAGCCATCGGGGGAATACTGTATGCCATCTAACGTTGGACGCGAGCGGATCCGCCGCCCTTCCGGGCTTTATCTGCCTGTTTTCGGCACTAACTCGATGAAATCAATGCGCCAGGGGTTCCGAGTGACGTCGACTCGCGCGACTGTTACGGGCAGGCTAAAGCGCCGCGGTCCGGCGCTGCCGGGATTGACGTAAATGACGCCGTCTCGCTCCTCGCGAGAGGGCTTGTGCGAATGCCCGCTCACCACCATGGCAAATCCCGCCGCCGCAGGCTTCAGGTCAAGCGCCTTTACGTCGTGCAGGACGTAGATCAAAGCCGGTCCCGCCTGCGCGACGGCCGTTTCCGGCAGGTCGGCACATGCTCCGGTATCAATATTTCCCCGCACGGCCACCAGCGGAGCCAAGTGCCCCAATTCCTCCAGGATTTTCGGGTCGCCCACGTCGCCGGCATGGATGATCAGGTCCGACCCTTTGAGCGCCCGCAGGGCCTCCGGCCGTAGCAGTCCGTGCGTGTCGGATATCAGCCCGATGGTGCGGACGGTTCGCATTCTAGCTCTCCGGAAAACAACCCTCTATTTAAGCGTTTCTAAAGGTTCCGGCGGCAGCATTCATTCATCTGTTCAATTTTGTACAGACGCGCCGCAACTCTTTCAGCAAACTTGCCCTTTCGCCGCGCAGCGAAGGGTCTTTGGACCTGTAGCTGGCTAGGCACAGAATCCATTTTCGGAAAGTCCCCGTGAAATCAAGAGACGCGCAGAGTGTGGGCAGCGGAAGCGCCTTCCTGAGTCTTTTGCCGGCCAAGAAGGTGGTGAAATATCGTCCCGACGAGGTGATCTTTTCGCAGGGCGCTCCTTGCGCCGAGGTGAACTACATCGAAGAAGGGTTGGTCAAGCTCACCACCGTCTCCAACCGCGGCCGCGGCGCCGTATTGGGCATACTCGGCCACGGCGACTTCCTGGGTGAAGAGTGCCTCAGTGGAGAGACCCACCATCAGACTTCGGCGGTGGCCCTGGTTCCCACTTCCATTGTGGCGATCAAGCGCAGGACCATGCTGCGCCTGATCGAGCAGGATCGTTCCGCAGCCGCGCACCTCATTGATTTTCTCCTGAACCGCAATCGGCGCATCGAGGAGGATTTGATCGATCGCGTCTTCAACTCCAGCGAGAAGCGCCTGGCCCGCGCGCTGCTGCTGCTCAGTGACCATGGCAAGCGCACCAATAGCCAGTTCATCCTCGAACGCATCAGCCAGGATACGCTCGCCGATATGGTCGGCACCACGCGATCGCGCGTGAATTTCTTCATGAACAAATTCCGCAAGCTCGGGTTCATCCGCTATAACGGCGGGCTCAAGATCTACAATTCGCTGCAAAGCCTCCTGCAAGACTGATCTCGCCGCGCATTTTCCCGATTGGTTGCCCTCAAATTTCGCTTTGAAGTTATGTACGTTTCCGTTAATTCCTAGCCATGGGAACCAGTTGTAAGTCAAACGATCACGGCGGTTTGGGCGACGGCCCCAGCGGCGGCGGCGACAAACGTAACGTTTCAAGACGTTTGCGCATACACCCCAAAATCTCGCCATCGTACAGACATAAACCGGCCTGACCTACGGTGCCCGTGAAGTTCGAACTCCCAGCTGAGGCAATCCTTAAGAGTAGAGGGGGTTAGGGCGATCCGATTGGACCGTCATCCCGTGCGACGAACCGCAACGCAACCCTTTGTGCTTTCGCCGCCCGAACTCGAAAAGGTTGGGTATATGGCCACAACGCAAACACGGCAAATCGACCCGCAGGAGGCGGAGCAGTTGTTTCCCACATTAGTCCGGGCCGGCTCGCGCATCACCTATGAGACCGGCGATCGGATCTGTTCGCAGGGCGATACCTGCAACGGCGTTCATTACATTCACACCGGCCTCGTCAAGATCAGCACAGTTTCCAAGCGCGGCCGCGCGGCGATTCTGAGCTTTCTCTGGCCCGGCGATTTCTTTGGCGAATCGTGCCTGGCGGGGAGAGTTCGGCGTCAATTCTCCGCCGAAGCGCTCACGCGCACTTCGGCAATTTTCATTAAAACGCGAGTCATGAAGCGGCTGATCGCGGAAGAGCCGACCGTGGCCGCCCATTTCGTCAAGCATCTGCTCGAACGCAACCGTCACATCGAAGAGGATTTGCTTGGACACATTTTCGATTCCAGCGAACAGCGTCTGGCGCGCGCCCTGCTGTGGCTCTCGAACCACGGCCAACACGGCAAGACGCCATCCATCCTGAAACAAATCGATCAGGACACGCTGGCCGCCATCGTCGGCACCACGCGCCCGCGAGTGAATTACTTCATGAATAAGTTCCGCAAGATGGGCTGGATCCAATACGCGGAGGGCCCGGGGGTTACCGTGAATCCTTCGCTCGAGGCTTTCCTGCAAAATGACCCGGCGGAAGTTAGTTAGCCGCGTGCGGCGCGGCCGGCGCCCAATGACTGACAATAGTCGAGGGCAAAAGGCCCTCTTGTCGTTCTGAGGGCCTGGCCTTTCTGGCCCGAAGAATCTCTCCTGTCCCTTGCAGAGAGATTCTTCGGTCGCCGCGGGACCTCAGAATGACGGCCTTGCGAGCCGCCCGATTCTGCGCCCAACTTTGGCACGGTCGGGTCTTAGACCGGAATGCTGGCGCGCACCATGGTGCCGCTGTGCGATGATTCCACGTGGAACTTTCCGCCGAACTCCGCCAGGCGCTCGCGCATCCCCGCCAGACCTACGCCCGAGGCCATGCCGGCCTCGAAATTCTCGATGGTGCCGGACGGCAACCCTCTGCCGTTGTCTTGAATACTCAACACCACCTCATGATCCCGGCGCGCCAGCCAGACGTCCACGGCCGTCGCCTGGGCGTGGCGATGCACGTTCGTGAGGGCTTCCTGCAAGACGCGGAAGAGCACCAGTTCCGCTTCCTTGGAAGGCAATGAGAGGTCGTTGGAAAAGTTTACTTTCGCCTCGATTCCACTGCGCCGTGCAAACTCTTGTACGTAATTCTGCGCCGCGGCGGCGAAACCTACGACGTCGAGCAACGGCGGATGCAGCAAGTGGGAGAGCGTACGAACTTCCTTCGCCGTGTGTTGCACCAGTTCGCGGAATTCCGAGATCAGAGCGGCGCTCGCCTCCTTGCGTGCCGCCGCCAATTGCTCCAGGTTCATCTGTATGGCGGCCAGGGACTGGCCCACGCTGTCGTGCAGTTCCCTGCCGATCCTTCTTCGCTCGGCGTCTTGCAGGGCGATAACGCGCGCGCTCAGGGCGCGGTAGGAGTCGGCGCTCTCCTGGATGTGCTCGGCGGCAACCCGAGTCGAGCGAACGTCCTCGCGCATCAGGTGCATATTCGTGAAGAGCAGCAACAGGCAGGCGGCCACGGCGAACGCCAAAACCGCAATGTTGCGCTCAAACTCGCGATCCCAGAGCGCCTGCCTCACGCCCAGAAGTTGCGTTTCTTCCACATTGATATCGCCGATGATCCGGCTGATGGTGACATCCTCCGGCGCATTACCTTGATCCGGTATCGCCGTGGCGCCGCCGGGCGTTCCGGCCGAGGCCGTCTCAATCTGCTGGATATGCCGATCCAAAACCGGCTCGAGTTGCTCCAGCCGTTCCTGCTGGGCGCCATTGTCTTGTGTCAACTGCTTCAGCCGCGCCAGCGATTCCTGGATTGCTTCAGCCGCTGAGCGGACGCCGTCCTCGGTCTGCGTGCTCGACGCGGACGCGTTTGCAGCCTCGTGCATCAGGGCACGATTGAGCTCGACATCGGCGAGTTCCGATTTCACCTCGTAGCTGTGCCCCAGCCAATCGCGGCTGGCGGCCATTCCTCGAATGGTGGCGTACCCGGCGCCGGCGGTGACTAGCACCAGGGCGGTCCCCACGTAAGGAAAGAGCTTGCGGAAGCGGGTTGCTGGATTGGTCAGTCCGGTGCGGACGGGCGCTATAGTCGATGAGGCCTCAGCCAGAGAGGCCCCGATGGGCATTCTCGTCATCGACGTCGCCTCTCGTACAGCCTTCGGAATTACCTTAACATCCGCGCTGTAGAGCGAAATCCGTAGCTGGACCTAGAATCGAGGGGATCATAGGGCAGAAATCCAGGCGAAAGTACCTCACCGATTCCGGGTGCGCGGAAAGCTCGCGAAGGTAGCTTAACCGTGCCGTAAGCGTCCGTCCATGAGTTTGCCGTTGTCACTCAGGCTCCGCCTCGATGGACGCCCAAGTGTGAGCTTTATGTAACCCGTTTTCAGGGTTCCTCATCTAAAGCGCCCTGGGGGTTCAGGGGTCTTGCAAATCGAAGCTCAGGGGTGTGTTTCCCAGCAGCATTGCAAGCTCGATTTCGGCATGTAGCCAAATACTCCCAGAAATACTCAAAGTACTCGTCGGCAAATCCACTACGAAGGGGGTAACGCAGTGGCTTCCGCGGCTAAATTCCGAATTGATGTTGCGATTCACGATCTGCTGATGAACTCCAATCCCAAGGGACCCGCTCCCGCTCTCGTCAAAGGGCTGCAGCTTCCCGAACCCATCTTCCCGCTCCATCCCGAAAAGCTTAGCGATCCCGGACCGGACCGTCCGCCGGAGCGGCGCCACTGGGGCCGCGAAGAAATCGTTCGCAAGATGCGCGGGTGGCTTGTTCCCTACATTCGCTCGCGCGCGCTTCCCGGCGATTTCCATCCCATCACGGCTTATCTTTTCCTCGAATACAAATGCAATGTCGATTGCTGGTATTGCTGGGCCTTCAACAACAAGGTGAAAGGAATGACCGAAGACGTGGCGCGCCGCTCCATCGATTGGCTGCACGACCACGGCTGCCGCGTGCTTGCGCTGATGGGCGGCGAACCGCTGCTTCGCCCGGACTTCGCGCACAAAGTCGTCTACTACGCGGCGAAAAAGGGCTTCTGGATCTACATCGGCACCAATGGCCGATTGCTGCGTCCCGAAGTCGCCGACCGGCTGGCTGACGCCGGGACCGCCGTTTTCAATTTCGCCCTCGACTCCTGGAATCTGCAACCCAGCCTGCCAAAAGCCGTGGAGCCCGCGCGCAAGAATCTCGACTATCTCCTGCGCAAACAATACGCCTACGGCTACATGGTATTTTTCAATCTGAACATCTGCCGCAATAATCTCGAAGACGTGCGCAAGATCACCGAATTCGCGCACGAGAATCGCATCGCCACCGATTATCACATCAACGAAACGCCCATGATCCAGCAGGACGAGCACTTCCGGCATCTCTCCGAAAATCCCACCTACATCCGCCCGGAGGATTGGCGTGAAGTCGACTCCTTGATCGATTGGCTGATCGACCGAAATAAGGCCGGCTACCAGATGGTGAATTCCGTGCGCCGCCTCCAGGAGATGAAGGCTTTCATGCGCATGTCTTCGGGCCTGGACTTGAGGAAATACGGCTGGAACGGCGATGGCACCGGCACCAATGGCGAGACTTCCAAGATGCTCGCCTCCATGCCCGGCATCGTGCAGGGTGAAGACGGTGACATGCATTTCAGCGAATGGAACTGCCGCGCGGGCCAAAATAACGTCATCATCCGCACCGATGGCACCGTCGCGCCATGCTTCCCCATGTACGCGGCCACCTACGACTGGGGCAATATCGATAAGTCTAATTTCGAGCGCAGGCAACTCGAGCAGATGAAGCAGACCTGCCAGCAACACTGCTTCTCCACACTCAATCACAATCTGGCGTATTGCTATGACGACGCGCGAGTCATCAAGTTCCTGTGGAACTTGATGGTGACCCACCGCTTCCAGGGAGGCCACGCGCACAGCTTCGACGATTAGACTAGGATAAGAACATGAAACGGTCGGGCGCGAGCCAAGGCCAGCCGGCATCGGAGCTCATCTCGAAAAGAATCACCGAACTCGGGGACTGGCGCGGGGAAACCCTCGGCAGAATGCGGAGGCTCATCAAGGAAGCAGACCCGGAGGTCGTCGAGGAGTGGAAGTGGATGGGCACTCCGATTTGGTCGCACGACGGCATCATCTGCACTGGCGAATCCTACAAGAATGTCGTGAAGCTTACCTTCTCCAAGGGCGCGTCTCTGAAGGATCCGGCCCGTCTCTTCAACTCGAGTCTCGACGGAAACGCGCGCCGCGCGATCGACATCCACGAAGGAGAAGAGGTTGACGAGTCCGCCTTCAAGGCGCTCGTTCGCCAGGCGATCGCGCTCAACAGCTCTGGCAAGTCGAAACCTTCGAAGAAAGCGAAGTCCTAGGGGATTCCGCCCCTGAAATGGGCGCCGCAAAAGCCTCAGGCCTCCCGCTGCTAAAGGCAGGCGGGACGACCCGAGCTACACCACTCTGCGCGCGTAATCCTTATTAACACCCAGCGCACCAAGGCTTGATCGCGAGTGCCAGTCCAGTAGGATGTTCCCATGCGGGAGCGTATGGCTGGATTCACGTTGAGATACTCCGGACGGGCTTGCCTCGCGATCTCTTTGAGCTTGCTGCTGGCTGCTGCTGTGCGAGCACAGCAGCAGCCGCCCGCCGCCCCGCATTCGCCAGCCGCAAGCAAATCCATCACCCAGGATCTCTCCTTCGGCGGGGGCTTCGTCGTCAGCGTCACGCCCAATCTGCCAAAGTTCACCTTCAGGATCATTCCCGACGTGCAACCCAAAGACCAATTTGGCAACGCGACATCGACCGTTCGCGATATCGAGGTCTATTCCGGTGATTCCACTGTGCCGCTGCAGCACCTGACGGGATGCGAATGGTTCGGCATGGAAGCTCCGCCGCGCGGCGAGGATTGGTTCCGGGCCGTGGACTTTAATTTCGATGGGAATCAGGATATTTATGTCCTGACAAATTGGGGCGCCACGGGAAACGAACAGGGGTGCATCTGGCTTTATAACACCGAGACGCGGCGTTTCGAGTACAGCGCGGAATTCAGTAACCTTGGAACCTTTACGATTGACCCGGCTCACAAGACGATCATCACCTGGGGAAACGGCGGCATGGCCGGCGCGGTCCACTCAGCGGAGAAATATAAAGTCGAGAACAATCGGCCGGTGCTCGTCTATGAGGAGAGCCAAAACTGGGACAGGGACAAAAAGCAGTTCCACTGCCTCGTGAAGGAGCTTCGCGGAAAAGCCCTGGTGACGACTCACGATGAGTGGGGGAGAACCGCGGATAACTCCGGGCCCGCCCCTTGCGAGCATTCCAGCAGAATCTTTTAGCCCCGCCTCCGCTTTGAATCTGTAGCGTCTACTGCGCCCAGCATATTCCGCTTACTATTATTGTCCTCACCGCACGCTTTTTGTAGCCCACTACGCGTGGAGGCAACCAAAATCGCCGGGAGGATGATTTTTGTAGCCCACCCTTTCTGCATTTCAGGAAAGGGTGGGGATTTTGTGAACCCACGCGCGCCTAGCCGTGCGCGCACGCGATCGTGCGGCTATTCGCCCTTGGTCACCGGCAGGCCGGCGTTCACCCAATTGGCGCCGAAGTTATCCGCGATGTGCGCGACCTTCACGTTGGTGAATCCCATGGCGTGCAGCGCTTCGTAGGCGGGCTTGGCGTTGGGGCATTTGTCCCACGGACAGCAACCGCAATAGAGGACGATGAGCTGCCCATGCTGCAACGAGGAAACTCGCTTGCGCAGCAGTTCCAGCCCCTCGGGCGTCGAGCCGGGTCCCGCGTAGTCGGAGTTGGGAATGCGCGCCTGGGCGTAAAAATTCTTGAAGCCGACGTGTAGGACCACCGGCTTCTCGCGCTTGGATTCCCCGAGCATCTCGGCCAATTCCTTGGGCTCGATCTGCACGGCTGATGCGAGTTCCGCCGCCTTTCCGGCGCCCGGAACTTGCGGAGCAGCCTGCGCCGGCTGCGCTGCCCTGCCCTGCGCGGTTTGCGTTTGCAGGCTGAACGCCATGGACACCAGAAGCACGCCGATTACCAGGGTTCCCGAAACTGCGATTGCCAAACGCCTCATTTTTCCTCCTTGGCTAAGAGCTGTCATTCTGAGCGAAGTGGCCGCGCTTCTTCTTCGGCCCGCCTTCTGGGCCGCGCGGTCACGAAGTCGAAGAATCTCTCTGTGATAAAGACGAGGAGAGATTCTTCGTCGCTACCACCCCAGCACGCGCAAGGGCAGCGCGCGCCGGGGACCCGGCATTGCGCTCCTCAGAATGACAACTGGAAGAACCATCCCTGATTCACAGCCCTTGCTGGCCGATCTGCGGCCGCCCTGGAATCACGCCCGGCTGCTGCTGAGGCTGACTCTCGCGCCTTGGCGGCGCCGTGGAGCTCTGCGGCGGCTTGGGAAAGTTCCCCTGCGCCGGTGCCGTCGGGTTTTTCTCCCACGTGTCGATGAACGTTTGGAGGTAGGCATTGAACTCTTCGGGGTGCTCGCGATACATGAAATGCCCGCCGTTGGTGATGACGATCATCTGCACCTTGGTGTTTTTCGCCGCGACAATATCAAACAATCCCCGCTCGCCCCGAAGTTGCGCCGTCTCGTCGTTCACGCCCCAATCGAGCACGTCGTTTTTGCCCGCCACGAATAGCACCGGCATCTGCAGCGGGCCTTCATCGCGCACTTTATCCAGCATCTTCTGCTTGAACGCGGGAAAATCGAACGAGCGCCCCGCGCCGGCGTTCAGTTTGGCGCGCGCTTCTTTCGACTTCGACATCGTGGCCATGAATTTGTCCGCGCTCCAGTATTCGTCGTCAAACGTATTCGGCAGCCAGGCCAGCATGGCCACGCGGCATTGCAGTCCTTCGTATTGCGATTGATCCGGGCACTTGCTCAAATCCAGCCGCGTCTTATTGTCGGGAGCCGGCGAAGGATTCTCCGGGCCCATGGCAAGGATCGTCAGCGTCTTGGCCGCTTCGGGATGCTCGACAGCCAGATACAGCGCAATCGCCCCGCCGGCCGAATGTCCCACCAGGTGTACGGGCCCGAGGTTCAGCGCCTTAATGAAACCGTAAACAAAGTCGACGTCGCCCTGGTAGGTGTAGTCGTTATCCCTCAGCGGATTGCCGCTCATGCCGCTGGCCAGGCGATCCACCGCAAACACGTGAAAATGCTGCGCCAATCCCGCAATGTTGCGCGAAAAGACATTCGCCGTTGAGGAGCCTGCCGTAAATCCGCCGTGAATCATCACCATCGGCTCGCCCGTGCCCGCTTCGTAGTAGCGCGCCTGCACGCCGTTCACATCCACGAACTTGGAATGCAACCCGCCGATTTCCGATTTCGGATCAGGCTTCTCCTGTGCCGCCGCCTTTACGCCGCCGCCAGCGAGCCCCAGCAGCGCAACGAGGGCCAGAGCCGCGATCCTTAAGCCAGGCATCCGCAAACCTTGCGCCAACATAGACTTCCTCCTTGCTCCCCAGTCGCCCCTTTCCTAGGTGTGTTTATAGCCTCTCCCCGGCTCTCCTGGCAACTCCAATCGAGCATCCGGTCAGGATGCTCGTCCCGCCTTCCGGCGAAAGTCGCCTTCGCCGCGAACGTCATGGACATCAGGAGCTTCGCGGCGCTAAAGAAGGCGAGCTTTCGCCGGCCATCAAAGACGAACCGGAGCGAGGGACCTCTCTTCGAATCATTAGCGTTATACGCCCCGACCAACGTGAGGGGCCTGGTTCGTTTTCAGGAACCAATCCTCCCGCCCTTCGAGTTGCGGTATACTCCGCCGTAAGCAGGGAAATCATTGATCCCGTCGATCATTATGCAATGTGGACGCAATCGGGGCGCAATCTGGCGCCTTGGACTATTTAAGATAATAAGAGGAGATACCGTGAAACACCCCAAGCTTTGGTTCATCGCCCTGCTCCTGCTGCTCTGCCCTTTGGCCTATGCGCAGAAGGCGCCGGAAATCCCCTTTGACTCCGTACCCGACTTCCTGAAGCTGCCCGCCAACACGTATCTCGGCGAGGTCTCCGGGGTCGCGGTCAATTCGAAGGGACACGTCTTCGTCTTCCAGCGTGGCAACACCAACGGCCCCGCCTACGCGGCGGCGGCAGCTCAGCTGCTCGAATTTGGCTCGGACGGCAAATACATCCGCGAGATCGGCCACAACCTGTACGCCTGGTCGTTTGCGCACACCGTGCGCGTCGATAAGCAGGACAACATCTGGGTCACCGACAAAGGCTCTGACATGGTCATCAAGTTCAATCCCGAGGGCCGCGTGTTGATGGTTTTCGGACGCAAGCAGGAAGCTTCCGACGAAGGCACCGGCCCGCTCAAGCATCCCAAGCCGCCGCTTCCCGCGGTCGACGGCATGTTCCGGCAAGTGACCGACGTGACCTGGGATCCGCAGGGGAACACCTACATCAGCGACGGCTATATCAATTCGCGCGTGGCCAAGGTGGATCCAAACGGCAAGTGGCTGAAATCCTGGGGCGATTTTGGCGATGGCCCGGGACAATTCAATACGCCGCACAGCATCGCCGCCGATGCCCAGGGCAATATCTATGTGGCTGATCGTGGAAACCGCAGGATTCAGGTGTTTGACGGCGAAGGAAAGCTTTTACGCCAAATCACCATCGATGTGCCGGTCGATCCCAACGCACAGCCCGCCATTGGCAATAAGCCCGGTCCCAACGTAACCGGCACGATGGCGCCCGGCGCTCCGTGGGCCGTTTGCATCACGCCGGGGCCGACTCAGTATCTCTACACCTCGGATGCTTATCCCGGCCGCCTGTACAAACTCACGCTGGACGGCAAAGTTGTGGGCGTGCTGGGCGAGGCCGGCAAGCAGCTCAAGCAGTTCGGATGGATTCACGAAATCGCGTGTCCATCCGAAAACGAGATCTTCGTCGGCGAGTTGCTGAATTGGCGGGTGCAAAAATTGATCCTGCACCCCACGGGAACCCAAATCTCCAAACGATAGCACCGGCTATGGCCGGCCCTCCCTTGTAGCCCGGGGCGCTCCGAAGCAGTTCATTTGGAGGCCCCGGGGCTTTTCGCCGCTCGATCTGCCGGGAAGCGTCGTTTCTTCTTTGGACATATGATTCCACGCCGGAAAATCGGCGACTGATCCCCGGTTACCTCCATATGAATATTTGGCGCAACGTCTTCATCGTTTTGGAAGCAGCGGCGATAGCAGTATTTGGTTTCGGTGTCACCAATTGGAGTCTGAAGTGGACCGCCGCCGGCCTTGCTCTATGTGTGGGTTTCGGCCTGTTGCTCAATCGCTCGACGTAGCCTCACCGCAGCGGTGAAAACGCCGCAGGCAGCGCGAGGCAATTCTCCATCCGCAGCAGCCATTCCGCCGTGACCGGCGGCCACATCTTCCGTTCCACGGCCTCGGCGCGAATTCGCTGGCGATCGGCCGCATCCTGAAACGGCCAGATGTGCACCCACTGATGCAGCGGACCGATGTCGGTATACCAGCAGCCGACCATCGGCGACATCTTCATCCGCGCTTCGATCAGCGGCACCCACGCGTCGATCACTTTCGGTATTGTCCCGGATTGATAGATGTACTGCCGGATTTCATAAACGTTGCCCAATTTTCCCGTCTTGAACGGCGGCGAAAAGGGCGTGGGCTTAAGAATTTTCGCATCCTGCTCGATAACGAATTCACGGCTATCCGGAGGCCAGCCGATCTTCGCCGCGCGCGAGGCCACGTCTTCACGCTGGGCCATGTTTTCGTAGGGCCATAGCTCGATGATCTGGTTGAGCGTGCCCACGTCGGTGTGAAAAAAGCCTCCCAGCGGCGAGAGCTTCTGCCGCTCGGGCAGCGCCTGCGCGAACCGCTCCTCCACTTTTTTCTGCGTCATGGGCTTGACTAAGGTCGTGCGCATCTCAACGATCATGTTGTCTGTCTCCCTGAATTTTTCCGTGTAAGCGCTAGACACCGATGCCCGGCTGAAGCCCGTCGGGTTCAGGGCAAGCCGCCGCTACATTAAATTCTCGGCTGAAAAGCCTAATGGCCGCAGCGCATTCCTGTCAAATCATGCCAGGATGATTTCCAACAAGCGCATTCCTCGAGAGTTGGCCGCCGCGTGGCTTCAGGAAGCTGAACGGCTGATTCAGAGCGTCCAAGAATGGGAGGGATGCTAGAGCCTCTTGCGAAGAAATTCCACAAGAACATAGCCGATGAGCGCGGCCATAACCGCGATCGCAAGATTGGCCTCGGTAAAAATATCTCCAATCGCCCAGGCCAGTCCTTTGACTCTCCCCAAACCCGAGCGCTCGAACTCCCCCATTAGAAGATTGGAATAGAACAGTAGGATGATGAACCCGGCCTCGATTACCGCCCGCCAAACCATTTTCATCTCAGCACTTTAACGTGCCAGCTGAGACAACGGCAATGGGTGCTCAGCGAAGTCCCGGGAAGCTGGATTTTCGGACCGTGCCTGCCCGGATCGCTGTTACGCAAAGGCGCGTTTATCGGAAGTTGGCTGCGTCGATAAATTCGTCTTCCGCTCGGCGCGATTAAGCGGTCTTCGACATAGCTTTCTCCTGATCGAGGGGATAGGGCTTACGCTCCGAAAGAGGGAGAAAGGTCACCCGGGGGCGGAGTAATCGCCACTCCACTATTCGAAGCATGTACGGCGCAAAACCAGATCGCTTGCAACCCTTCAGGGAGGCTATGTTGTCTTCACCCACAAACGTGATCACGTAGCGGGCTCCGAAATCCCTGGCTCTTTCGGCGATGAGCGCCATGGCCCGCGCCATGATCCCCTGGCCGCGATGGCTTTCAGGAGTGAATGCTCCTTCCAGCAACGCCTCGTCTGGCGCCAAGATCGGAAATGAGCCGCGAAAATATTCCTGAATACGATCGTTATCGGCCGAACTCATCAGCCACTGGGCGTAGCATGGAGCGCCATGGTTATTGATCGCAACATGGCACTGCGGAATCCCGCTCTGAGAAAGACCCATTCTGGCGATTCGATCATGGATTTCGTCGACAGAGAGTCCTGGAGCGTCTGGGTCAAAAAGATTTGCGGCTTCGGCATCCTGGATTGGGCGAACAGTGATCGGTATCGTAGCTGGAGGCGCCTCAAAAGACCGTGTCAGGTCCCGGCGAAGACAGAAGGAAGTAGAGTTCGAGTAGATCTTTCGGCGCACAATTTCCAGGATTACTCCGGGTTGACCCGCCTTCAACAGCCGGATTAACCATGTGAGTCCCGATCGCGCCCGATTCATTGGTTTACTCCAGATCTGCCCTCCGAAGCCGCTGGGTAGCAGCGTCGGGCAGTTGATCGCGAGTCCGTCCTTGTTGCCGAGCGACGTAAGGAACGAAATAGCAGTGAACAAATGCGTGCGAGTCCGGCACCCGACGCTCGAAGAGGCGTTCGAAGGAATTGTTGCAGGCGCAGACGCGCGGTATTCGGCGCAACCCCCCAGGCGTGCAGCGCGCGCCTGGCAAGCGATTCGCCCTGTCGCCGAACTTTCTGCTTCACCCACACTTTCCTGTTTGCGTACAAGGAGAGCACTTGGACTGAATCATAATCGCTGGCGAATCGTTCCTTGAACGGATCCGTTCCGGCGGTCAGGTCTAACACGGAGAACCCCTCCTTATGCAACTGCTCCACCAACAAGAGAAAGTGCAACGTCACGGGTGAACAATAAGCGTAGGCCGGCGAGAACATAGACATGGCTAACGAATACGTCTTTCGATAAACGACGCCAAATGAGGCGGACACAATTTCCTCGCCGACTTTCAGGAGGGTGACGTGCAAGAGGTTGCGCTCCTGAAGGAGCGCCAGGTGGAAGGGTTTCTTCGCCGGATCGTCCTGAAATGCCCGCTTGCCGTGTACGGCCTCTTGTCGGATCTCGTAATAAGTGATGAGCTGATCGAAAATAGGCGCTAATTCAGACGCGTCCACAACATGCTCGAATTGGACTTTCCCCAGGCGTTTCAGACGGTTCCATTTGCTCTTAGTGCTCTTTAGGCTGTTCTTTTTTTTCACATAGTCGGCGACCTCGACCGCCTCACCGACTCGTATAACGGCTCGGGGATGTTTCTCCACCTCGCCGATCCAAGCCAATTCACGGGCATCCCTAACCCAATCGAGGGGAGTTCCAGGGGCAACATATCGGAACGACAACGAGCTGATGCCGGTTTCCTGCGCCAATAGATGCAAGCCTTGCTCAATAAAAGAGCTGCCATTTGAAGGCAAGGCCAGCCAAGTCTTGTATTCGGCCTGGTGAGCTCCGGGCAGCGTCGCTCGGCCGGAAGCAATCTCGATGGCCACCGGCAGCAGGCCGATCAAGTCATGTGAGGACGAGAATTCGCAAACTAGAAGAACGCTGTAACGATCCCTATACGCCTCGCACCAACGGATGACGAAGCCGGGACTTTGGAGCCCGGTCGCCCAGTGGCACGCCTCATACAGTCGCTCCCATTGCGAGCGGAATGCTTCATCTCTAAGAGTCTCTTGAGCTTGTTTGCCTTGAATGATTCTTATCGGCATCGTCGCTGCACGAGACCTGGTGATCGCATCTGCCCCCTTCTGCCCCCGACAAGGCGTTTCACCGATACGCCAATGTGATCGCTGGGTACTGACCCAAATCGTATCCAAACATTGTTGTACGCCATACCCCGGCAATTGAATCCCTTGGATTCCTTACTTCCCGGCGTTGGGTAGAGGAGAAGATGTAGAGGAGAAGCTGGAGATAAGCAAGCTGCCGCCGCTTACGGAGTTGACTGACCTGATGTCAGTTTGACCTGGGAGGCTCTGCCGTGAAGACGACTTTGACGGCGGTGGTTCGCGGTTTTTTTTCCCGGGCGGACCTTACCACAGCCGATTGCTGACCATGTTACGAATCGGGTTCCTTGTATCACAGTTTTCGCTCGCTGGCTTTGGAAGAGGCCAAAGGCAGGTGCGTGAGGCCCAGGTCTTTCGCCCGCTTGAGTTTCGTCACATAAATAATCTGCCCGAGGTGATACGCCACGTGTTCTTCTACCTGCGCCGCGGCTTGGTAGCCCGTGACGTCGAACTGCTGGATGCGATAGCGGCGCGTCAGATCGCCCGGCTTCACGCGGGCCAGCACGGCGCAGGATTCTCTGACGGTCCGCTGCAACTGGTCGCGCAAGAGGTCGCGCGCAATCGGACCGCGCTCGGCAAATTCCTTCTCCCGCTCACGAATATCCGCCGCGCCGCCCAGTCCGGAGATAATCCATTGGCGCATGTTGCCGCAAAGATGCAGCAGCAGATTGCCGACGCTATTGGACGCTTCGTTTGGCCGCCACCAGATCTCTTCCTCGGAAAGCTGCGCCAGGCAGTCGATCAGGCGCGGCAAAAAGCGCTCTTCGAGCCGGGAGCGCCACTGCCGTAGGCAGACCTCGGCGAGTCCTGCCTCGCCGGCACCTCGGCGGCCCGCCCCTCGCGCCTCAGGCGCGGCTGCTCTGGCGGCCCGTGCCCGCTTTGGCTTCGTTTTCAGTTTTTTTCGCGCCATCGAGCTTCTCCGAAAAGCGGCCAGATCGCCGGGCCGTCGGAGGCGGCAAAAGCATAGCCGCAGTCTGTTACGAGCGCAACCCGTTGCACTCGCCCCGCCTTAGGCAGACTAAAGTGAATCTGGGAGAAACCACCCCATCGCAGCCCCAAACCGCCCGCATCTGCATCCGATTTAACGGGCAACGGCTTTCCCTGCACCGAGGCTCTCTTTGCTAGCCCATTGCAAGCTGGGGTGTATACGATTATGCCAAGCTGGTTGCGTAGACGAAGAAAGCTCCAGAATCCCGCCGCGGAGACTCTCATTCGCGTTTGCGTGGTAAGCCGCGACCCCGCGCTCGTCGAAGAAGTACACAAGGATCTGATGGTCGGATTCTCCACGCGCGGGGGTTACGATTTCGAGAGCGACCATCCCGATTTCCAGGAGTTTTGCGATGTGCTGTTCGTGGACTTGCGCGCAGCTGGATTGCAAGCCGATGCGGCGTCTCAATCTCCGACAGGCCCGTTTCAACCGCAAGGTGGCGCCCCCGCGATAGAAGAAGTCGCGGGCGTTGGTGTGGAGGAGGGCCTTGCCTTCATCGATGCCATCCGCGCGAGCGTCTGGCGTCCGCCGATGGTTGTGCTCTGCGACTCCGACGCGACCGACTTCGGCCCCGAGGTGATGCGCCGCGGCGCTTATGACAGATTAATCGCTCCGGTGAACATGCCGCAGCTTCGCCTGACCCTGCAGCGCGCCTACGAATTTCGTCTGGCCGAAACGAAGCTGGAGAGCTTTCTGACGGCACAGACCGTGGCGAAAGAGGGTCCACGAAAAGTCCGGAGGCAAGGGGTCCGCCCCTCGGCAACGCGCGTGCGTGCCGCGGTTGCGGCGCCCCGCGCGGCGCGGCGGGCACGTCCGCATTCGGCGCCGTCGCGGCTGGCCGTCGGCTTTGTCTTGGGCTGCGTCCTCTTCTTCGCCGGCCTCGTGGCCGTGCGCACGATTCTGACGGGCATGGGCGACGCGCTGGCCAGCGCCGGCCTTGCCGCCGATTCCGGCGACGCCACGCCTGGCGCTCCCGGAACTCAACCCGGCGGGTTCATGGCCCGCCACGTTTGGCCGCTCACAGCGACGGCTGATTTCGGCCAGGGCGCATTCGAACCAAACTCCGCGCGACGTTTCCGCCCCGAGGCGGAATTAGCCGCCCGCCCGCACTCTTCCCTCCCAGGTTATGAGCCTGCGGAGCTCATCGAACGCGTCTCGCCGCGCTATTCGCTCGAGGCGCGCTCCCGTCACCTTCAGGGAACGGTGCAAATCCGTGCTCTCATCGGACCGGACGGCGTGCCGCACGGGCTGGCCCGCCGGAGTGGCGATCCCACGCTCGCGCAGATCGCCATAGACGCCATCGCGCTTTGGCGCTACGCGCCCGCCACGCTGGATGCCGAACCGGTCGAATCCGAAGTCATGATTCCCGTCGATTTCCAACTGCCCGATTAATTGGGCCTCCTTCGCTCCTACCCATCGTATTGCATGGCAAGCTTGTGCTGCGCTCCCAGACAACCGATAATGGACTCTCGTGTTACGGTGGCTGTCCATGAATAACCGCAGAACTTTGCTCATTCTCTCGATTGCCCTGGTAGCGGCCGCCGTCCTGGCGCTGGGAAGCTCAATTTATGTCGTCCGCCGCGCGCGCGCGTCGGCACAAGCCAATGCCCAGAATGCCAGGGTCATCCGCTTTGCCAAAGATCCCGAAACGGCGCCGCCATTTTTGCTTCGTGATCTCAACGGCAAGATCGTTTCCATTGCAGACGGGAAGGGCAAAGTCGTGATCCTGAATTTCTGGGCCACCTGGTGTCCTCCCTGCCGCGAAGAGATTCCCGAGTTCGTGAAACTCCAGGAGGCCTACAAAGGCAAACTGCTGATTATTGGCGCGTCCGAGGATGAGGATGGGCCGCAGAAAGTACAGCAGTTCGTGCAGCGCTTCGGAATGAATTACCCCATCGTGATGGCCACCAAGGAGCTGATCGACAATTACGGCGGCGTGCCCGCGCTGCCCACTTCGTTCCTGATCGATCCGCAGGGCCGCGTGATGCAAAAGCATACCGGCCTCTACGAATATGAAGTTTACGAACGCGAAGTCCGCGCGCTCGCCGGTCTCCCGGTGGACGCGCGCATCGAAACCTTTGCCGACACCGGCCAGATCTTCCTCAAGAATGCCGCCAACGCCACCGAGCTTCCCGACGTCGATCTCTCCGGGCTCACCGCGGATCAGAAAAAAGAGGCCCTGCACCGGCTCAATGCTGAAACCTGCACCTGCGGCTGCAATTTGACGCTTGCGGAGTGCCGCATCAACGATTCCTCGTGCCCGGTCAGCAAGCCCGCCGCCAACGAAGTCGTCAAGCGCGTTCGCGGCGGCCAGCCCGAGCCCGTGGCGCCCCCGCCCTCCACGCAAGCGCAGCAACCCGCCACTCCCAAAACGTAAAATTTCCCCCGAGGCGAGTACACCACCGCTGTCATTCCGAAGGCCGGAGTTGCCCGCCGGCCTTCGGAACCCGCCCTCACGGCCGGTGAGGAATCTGGTTTTTCTCACCATGGCGAGCTAACTTCCCTGGGTCGCAAGAGGTATCAATAAGGGGCAGGTCCCAAAATGAGGGCGGGTTCCGAAGGCCGGCGGGCAACTCCGGCCTTCGGAATGATGGGTGAGTCAGGGTAAGGGTAGGTCCCGAACTCTTTCAGTGCTTCTAAACGGTCCTGCCGCGCGAGGCATGGCCGATCAGGGTCACGATAAAGAGCACCAGGAAAACGAAGAACAAAATCTTTGCGATTCCCGCGGCGGCCGAAGCAATCACGCCAAATCCCAATAGCCCGGCGATAACCGCGATAATGAAAAACACCATTGCGTAATAAAGCATCTTCCCTCCTCTAGGGGCCTTTCCAGGCTTGCTTGCTTTCTGCCGCGCCAGTTCGATTGCGTTCAGCAGCAGATGGCCCGGCCGGCTCCCTCTTCCAATTCCTGCTCATCATCTACCAACTACTCTCTGGTGCATTGCAGCCTGGACTGTGGCCGGATGGTTCCCGGAATCCTGGAATCAAATTCCCCGCAAAGAGAATCCGGTTCCAGAGTGCCCGGTCCATCCGGCCGCAGGCAGTTGGTTGATCGTTGACCCCCTTGAGGATCAAAACGATGAGCAAAACGCATTTGCACGTTCAACGTATCTCCGGCCCACAATCCGGGCCATACGCCGAACGTGGTAAATGAATGAGGAGCGACCCCCAGGGCTTTGTCGTTGAATCGCTTAAACTTGGAGGCCGTTGGCAGCCGCGCTCCCTGAAAACGCGCCTGCCGGCAATCGTTTCGCTCGGGCTCGAGATGTTCGCGTTGGCGCGACAGCCCGGAATCCCTTTTCGAGTTGCGCTTCGACAGAGGATCGTGCCGTCATTGCGTCCGCGGCGGCGACGCGACTAAGATCGTTGGCAGAAAAGTGTTTTGGGAGGTAGCCATGCCTTACTACGAATACCTCTGCCTGGATTGCAAAAAGAAGTTCTCCCTGGCTCTCACCATTGCCGAACACGATAAGCGAAGGATCAAGTGTCCGAAATGCGCCGGCTCCAAACTCGAGCAGCAGTGGGCGGCTTTCTACGCCACAACTTCAAAGAAGAGTTAGTGAGATTATTCGTGGACTAACTGGGTACAGGTTGGGACTGCGCAGGTTGGGACTGCGCCGCGGTTTTCGCGCGCTTGTTGGCGTAAAGGTCGGCATCGGCCCGAGCCAATAATTCCTTGGCCGATTCGCCGGGAAGCAATTGGGCCCAGCCGGCGGAAAGCGCGAGCGAGAGGTTTCGCCCGTCAATGTCGGCGTGGATTCCTTCCAGCCGCTTGAGCACGGCCTGCACGTTTTCCGGTTTGCATTCCGGGAGCACAACCAGAAATTCGTCCCCGCCATAACGCCCGGAAGCATCCGAGCCTCGCGTGGCCCTGCTGAGTCTGTCGGCAAAGGCCTTCAGCAGAGCGTCCCCGGCCCCGTGGCCGTAGGTGTCGTTCACTAGCTTGAATTCGTCCAGGTCAAACATGATCACCGAGAGCGGCCGCCCATGCCGCTGCGAGCGCGCAATCTCGTCTTCCAGGCGCTGTTCGATATAGCGGCGATTAAAAAGACCCGTGAGCGGGTCGAGGAGCGCCATTTTGTAGACCTCCTGCGCCAGCACCTCCACTTTGTCCACTGCAAACACCTGATCGGTCAGCTGCCGGCGGATGCGGGTAATCTCCAACTGCTGGTAGATCACATAAACATTGAAGATCAGCACCAGGCCCACCAGCCCGCGCACCGCCTGGTTCAGAAAAAAGGAATAGAAGCCGTCTGCGTCCGAAAGCAATGCGGGAAAAGCAAACGAAGCGATGCCCACCAGCAGCAGCAGCGTGACCATGAACGCGTAGGACCAGAGCCACCATTCGCGCCGGTCCATCCGGCGCATGGTGATCTGAATATCTTTCGCGGGATTGGCCGTGAACTCCACAGCCGTACTCTGCTCGTCCATTGCCTCTGGCGAAGCGTTCAGATGAGAAGGCGCTCTCGCTGGGAGCGCAGCCTAACGTGTGCGCGGATTACACTGACGCCACAACATGCTGGAATTCCCACGCGTTTTCCATGATGGGCGTGGGCCCGGTGTAAGGCCATAGTACTGACACTTCCACATGTCCGATTAGTTATTGCCGCCAGCGCGCCCGCACGGTGCGGCCCGTTCCGGGAGGTTCGAGCAAGGAAGATTTCCAAGGAATATTGGTTCAAAACCGGAGGCTCGCAGCGCGTGCCCGTGAGGAACACCGCGGTGCTCACGGCCAGCGCATACCGCCGAAGACCCGCACTTCGCGGAATTCCCGAAGCTGGCTGGAGCCAGCGCTCTCGCGCAGGTTGGGCCGTGCCCCTGGCGGCCGGCTAGGGCTATGCGGCCTTTACGCGCTTCCTTCGCACAACGCGCAGGTTCGCTGCCGGGTGCCTCTTGGCGTAGAGGGCGGCCCGGCGCAGAAGTTCTTCGAACTCACGATCCTTCGCGGAGATCTCCCGGTTTGT